>Ga0193726_1002696_pt1 | contig 11758 bp, 12 predicted proteins | sample H2c1metaG_FD_144928 | JGI IMG/M metagenome (GOLD analysis project Ga0193726, IMG submission 144928) | Soil microbial communities from a riparian zone of the East river system, Colorado, United States - H2c1 | ecosystem: Environmental > Terrestrial > Soil > Riparian zone | place: USA: East River... | reverse complement strand
CATAGTGCACAGTTCATGGTGTAGATTTTCATGCCGTCGATGAGGTTCTCGTCGGTGGGCAGAATTGGACTGTTCGCGCGCGGCGCATGACGGTCCATGGAAGCATCCAGCGAGGACATGGCGATGTGCATCTCGATGCGCGGCGGCGTCGCATCGGCATTGGTGGGGACAAAGCCAAACATTGCGATCGCCAATCCACCCACCACAAGAACGATGAGAGTGACAATAACTCCGAGAACAAAATTTCGCATTTCCTCTCCTGGCTGCAAACATTTGCGACTCTGAGGTTCAATACGCCTTCAGACGCCGCGCTTCCCGCACCACATCGCTCACCTTCGGCAGGAAGTACTCCTCCTGTGGCGGAGAAAAAGGTACAGGAGTATCCAGCGCCGTGATGCGCACGATGGGCCCGTCGAGATCGTCGAAAGCTTCTTCGTTGATGATGGCGGCGAGTTCTCCAGCGATGCCTCCGGTGCGAACGTCTTCGTGCAACAAAATTACTTTGTTGGTTTTCTTTACTGTCTGAACGATGGCTTCGTGGTCAAGCGGTGAAAGGGTGCGCAGATCCACGATCTCGACGTCGATTCCTTCTTTGGACAATATGTCCGCCGCTTCCGCGGCAACGTGCACCATGGCGGCATAGGTAATGATGCTGAGATCGCGGCCCGGGCGCACCACGCGCCCCTTCCCCAGCGGCACGATGTAATCTTCGGACGGCACGTCCTCTTTGATGCGGCGGTACAGATATTTGTGCTCGAAAAAAATAACCGGATTATTATCGCGAATGGAAGCTTTGATCAAACCTTTGGCGTCATAGGCAGTGGCCGGACACACAACTTTGAGACCAGGGGTATGGACAAAATACATTTCGTTGTTCTGCGAGTGGAAGGGGCCGCCATGAACGCCGCCGCCGCTCGGCCCCCGCAGGACTAAGGGCGAGGGCGCGCCCCACAGGTAATGCGTTTTGGCGACCATGTTGGTGATCTGGTTGAAAGCGCATCCGATGAAGTCCATGAACTGAAACTCGGCAACGGGGCGCATGCCGGTAAGGGCCGCCCCAAATGCGGCGCCTACGATGGCTGACTCCGCGATGGGCGTATCGATGACCCGTTCCGCACCAAAACGGTCGATGAAACCGTCGGTGACTTTGAACGCGCCGCCGTAGATGCCGATGTCTTCCCCCAGGCAAAAAACGGCGGGATCGCGCTCCATTTCCTCCCAGATGCCCTGGCGGATGGCTTCGAGATAGGTCAGTTGAGGCATAATTGCTGGTTTTGACAGCCCTAACAATATATTCCAAAGTACGACGTTTGTGCTCGCAGGAACAAGCCTTCACTAGGTTGCACACTGTCTCAAGCAGTTTTATAGTCAGCAGGAGGGCTTGCTGAAATGTTCCGAGTGTTGCTTCACTGGATCGTCACCGCCCTGGCGGTATGGATTACCTCCCGGCTGGTGCCTGGCTTTTACCTGAGCGGCGCCACCGCTGCGTTGATCGCCGCGGTCGCTATCGGATTGGTCAATGCCACGCTCGGGCTTTTTCTCAAGCTCGTGACCTTTCCCTTGACCATCCTCACCCTCGGGCTGTTCTGGTTCGTCATTAATGCACTCATGATTGAACTGGCATCCAACTTCGTACCGGGATTTCATATCTCCAGCTTTGCAGCTGCATTCTGGGGTGGAATTGTACTCGGGCTGGTCAATATGCTGCTGAAGTGGCTAATACTTCCGGCTAAGTCCCGGGGCTGATTTCAGAACTTTGGTAATCGTCTGCGGTTCCTAGACCTGAGTTTGCAATATTTCTGATGGTAAACTTCGGGCTGCGTTTTCTATTAGCCTTGGTGCACTGCCGGCACTCTTCGCAAAAGCGGGCCAGGTTGTTTCCCCGAAGTTTAAGTTGATGACTACGGACGGTGTCGAGGTGTCGCTGCAACAATCTACTTCGGGGACAGTACCGGTCATTGTCCTGGGCGGAGGAGTAACGGTTGCTGCCGTGCTGACTCTACTGGCGCGGGCCGGCATTCCCAGCTACACGATTTGCTCGCGAACTGATTTTGTGAGAAGTTCCCGCTGGTATCGCGAGCTGCCGATGAGCGGCCCAGCCTCGCCCGACAATCTTGGGGAACTGCTCGAAAAGGTTCCACTGAAGCGCGCCGTCCTGATGCCCTGCGCCGACGACTGGCTGACCGCAGTCGCCGGGCTTCCCAGTGCCCTGGCAGAGCCGTTCCCTTCGAGCGGGCCCCCTGGCCCTGTCATCGAAGTGTTGGTATACAAGTGGGGGTTTGCGCAACTTCTCGACCGGCAATCGATTCCTCATCCTCGCACCCACCTCATTGATTCGCCGGCCCGCCTCGCCTCAATGCCGGCGGCTGATTTCGAGGGCGCGATCTTAAAGCCGCTTTCCTCGGTGGACTTCTCGATGAAGTATGGAGTGAAGGGATTTGTGGTGCAGAGCCAAGACGAAGCTCTGCGAATCATGGCGAACCTCGAGTTCCCGATCATGCTTCAGGAGTTCATTCCGGGGTCTCCGACGGCTGGTTATTTTCTCGATGGATTTGTGGACCGCAATGGCAGAATTTGCGGAATGTTTGCCCGGCAGAGGCTGCGCATGAGTCCGCCTAAACTGGGAAATAGCACACTCATGGTGAGTGTGGAGCTAAACCAAGTCTCTGAAGCCGAGGCATCACTCCGACGCCTGCTTGGGTTTTTGAAGTATCGCGGAACTTTCAGCGCAGAGTTCAAGCGCGACGAGCGCGATGGGCAATTGAAGCTGTTCGAAATCAATGCCCGTCCATGGTGGTACGTAGAATTCGCGGCGCGCTGTGGAGTGGACGTCAGCTCGATGGCTTACCGGGACGCTCTGAGCCTGCCAGTCGAAGCTGTCAAAGAATATGAAGTCGGGCGGCGCTGCGTATTTTTCGTGAATGACATTCGCGCATGGAAAGAACAGCGCAAGAATGGCAAGGGCGAAAGCTTGTGGTCATGGACGCGCCCCTGGGTCGGAGCGGACGGAACTCCGTTTCACTGGAATGATCCGTGGCCAGCACTGGCCTATGCACGCAGGCTGCTGAATGACCACAAGGTGCGGCGGAACCGGGAGTAGATGCACGAACTGCTGCAAGGCGAATCCGCCCAACCGCTTCGGAGAACGCCCACCATCCAGTACTAGTAATCGATGAGGTCCCGTACCTCCGGGCTGCCCTTTCCCCCGGGAAGCGGCAAACACTGCTACTTCTTGTTCTTACTCAGTTTGCGACGGATATCCGGCCAGAATTCCTTCACGACGATAGTGATTGTGTCGTAGCCCACTTCCGATCCCCAGACGCTTGCAGTATTCGCCAATGTTTTATCTTCCCTGGGATGGTAGCTATAAGTGGAAATACCTGCGGAAAGCGCACTGCCGAAGATCTCAGAAAAGTTGAACTGCGAGTGCCCGGAATCGGTACGGGTGATGAAAATCCGGCTGACCGCATAGCCGGTGCGACGCGCAAACCCGCCCTCGCTCGACTGAAAGAAGCGTGGATCCTGGTGGAGCAGAGATGGAAGGATGGCGCCCGTCATAAAATTCTCGATGGTGCCGTCGGCGTAGGCCGCTCCAAAACGCTTTCCGTAGCCTTCCGCGCCCTGGCCGTAGCCAGGTTCACTGTTTTCCGCCTGGCTGACTCCCGCCAGAAAACCATACCAGGGGACCTGCACGTAGTCGAACGAACTGCGAGCCACGACTTTGAATTTTCCCCGGGCGGTCAGCGGTGGAACTTGAGCGCCATTTTCCAAGGTCAGAAAGTTTGGCAGCGCGTAGAACAGCCGGTCGTTCGAGGTGCCGGAAGCCTGGTCCTTGTCCTTCTTGTCCTTGTCGTCTTTGTTCTGAGCTGGGGGTGTCGGGGTGGCAGGCTGTGATTGCTGCGGCGATGAGGCGCCTGCTGGCTGCGGCTGTTGCGCCGCGGAAATCAAGGAGTACAAAATCGAACCGGCAAGGAGGAAGCGGGCGAATGAGCTTTTCAAATCTATCTCCTAGATCTGTGATTTACTCGAGAAAACGCGCTCCGCCCGAAGCTGGTGACCCTTGCCTGTTGGATGCATGTTCGCCGAACTAAGGTTCGCGATCAAGCAGTAAGAATAGAGCAGTAAGAATTTAGAGAGACCGACTGATCAAGATCGAACCAGGATATGGATATTGTCCGGATAGTTTGCCGCCACCACGGGTCGGGTCCCGGTGCGCAACCGCACGCCCTCCCATTCCGCCGGCACATGCACTGATGTTGAAGCTCGCCGAAAATTGTCGGTCGGCCGGGCTGACGATTTTGCGAACCTTTCGGTTTGGTGGGATGCTCGGCAATCAAGCGAGGGCGCCGGGTGGCGGGCGACTATCGCTTGGTCGATCCTTGAACGGATTCGCGAATCTGGTTCCAGCGACTCCAGCTGACAATTCCCAATTCCGGTTGAGGGGGACCGGGCAGCATCGACAGCAACTCGAGCATATTTCCACCGGGGTCACGGAAATAAAGAGATGCCGCGGGCATCCATGCCAGCACCACCGGTGCGTCGGTCGGCCGCCCTTCAAAGTCGAGTGGTACCACATTGGCTGCGCGAAGACGCGCCGCGGAATCCAGCAACTGCTCAAGCTCCGTTGGTGTGCGCCATGTCTTCCGGCGGAAATCCCGGATAAGACCTAAAATCCTGGACGTGATCTAACGCCATGAGGACCATGACGAGTCCGCGCAAGATATCGACGGAAAGCAGTCGCGGAACTTGCGCGGGAAGAAAAGATGCTCTGCTGTTGACAGTTGCAACCAACGAGGAACTACTCGTGGCTACCATGCGCCACATTTCAATACTGGTGTCGATTTCTGAATCATAGTTTCACGTTAGCGACTGAGACAAGTCCGCATGTTTATGAAATGTCAAAAGTTTGCAAATAGGAGATACGGAATTTTAGTGAGGGTTTTGCCGGGTTATCTTGCCGGATGTAGAGATCACGGCGGCCTGCTTGTGCGCCGCCAAGCTAAGGCCGAATTTGAGATTCTTACCTGGCCTCAGAGAGTCGGCTCGGTTGTGCTCGAGCCATGCACCCTATCCTCGCCGGCGACTCACGGGTGGAATCCGTGGTGTTGTGGTGTTAAGAACCTCATCAGAGGCCAAGGACCGTCGGTAAGCGGTCGCAAAATTAGCTTTACCAACTACCGGATTCTTGATGAAAATGCCGGTTTACGACAATTCAATCTCATTTCCGGCAGTGGAACCGCTCCTGCCTCCAGCATAAGAATCGTGCTAAAACGTCGAAAACAAAGACCTTTTTGTACCTTCCATGACCAACCTTCCCAGGCTGGAGGCATCCTAGGATGGGAGAAAGCACACGGTGTCAAACTCCGACCTGACTTCGATTCTCTTCATACTCTTACTTCTCGTCGGATTGGCGCAGTTGTTCGGTTACTTCTCTGTGAAGCTCCGGCAGCCGAGAGTGGTCGGCGAAATTCTGGCCGGCGTAGTCATCGGTCCAGCCCTATTGGGCAGATTGCCGTTCGCAGCAGCGCTGACAGAAGCCATACAGCAGCAGGCGAATATTTTGAACTTTGCTTACTGGCTCGGCTTGCTGTTGCTGATGTTTCTGTCAGGTGCGGAAGCACGCCAACTGTTCGGACGCGAAGAGCGCCGCGAAGTAGGCTGGCTCACTATTGTGGGTACAGGCACACCTTTCGTCCTTGGGCTCCTACTGGGACCCTGGCTTATCCAACCCGCCCTGGCGGGCTCAAATGGGAATCGGACCTCTCTGATCATCATTCTTGCAGTAGGCGTCGCCGTCACTTCGGTTCCGGTGGTTTCGAAGATTTTCGCCGACTTAAAGATACTGCACACCCGCTTCGCAAGGCTTATTCTCGGCGTCGCTGTTTTAGAGGACATTGTGTTATGGCTGGCTCTGGCCATTGCGACGGCGATCGCGGGGAAGACGGTGCTGAACCCGCGGCAAATGTCTTACCACTTAATTACCACGATAGGATTCTTCGCGCTGGGGCTTACGATCATGCCCAAGATCGTAAAGCGGATCAACAAATCGCGGTTCAACGTATTCGCCCAGCAGTCTCCTGTGGCCTATGCCATTGCAGTCCTACTTGCTTATTGTGTGGCTGCGGGAACGCTCGATGTCAGCGTGGTATTTGCGGCATTCCTCGCTGGTTTTGCTGTCGTTCATAAGAAGCGGAGGCTCTTCGTGGACGCCCTCGATGCGATCGGAAGGGTATCGTTCGCGTTCTTTATTCCGGTGTACTTCGCCATTGTAGGATTGAAACTCGACCTGATTCGAGGCGTGTCCTGGCGGATGCTAGCGGCTTTCATCGTCGGAAGCTGCGTCGTCAAGATTTTGTCTGTGTCGCTAGCCGGGCGGTTTGCCGGCTTCCGCGGATTAGATCTGGTCAATCTGGCAATTACAGCAAACGCACGAGGCGGACCGGGTATCGTCTTAGCCAGCGTTGCATTCGATGCCGGAATTATCAGTCCGAAATTCTATACGACGCTTGTGGTTGCAGCCATCCTCACCTCGCAGATGGCTGGCGCGTGGCTCGACTATGTGTTACGAAAAGGCTGGCCATTGCTGACGCCAACAAACTCCAGCGGATCGGCAATTATCTTGACTGACGGTGCCTCCGTTATCTAGATCACCGCCCGGTACAAAATTAGCGGCGCTGCAATCGTTTGGCGGAATCCACGGCAACGACTCTGTAGTCTGGTCCTGCCTCCAGATGACGAGTTGCCCCGCGTTATTTCCTTTTTTGTTCTCACGGATCTGGCCAGCGTCACAGAGCGGAAAGGAGTTCTTGGCGCAACCGCTCAACCGGCTCTCGGTGACCCCGTTTCCAATCTGCGAAGGGTACCCAAAACCGGAAAGCTTTCGCCTTGCAGAATGGTCGAAATAGAATTACCAGAGGGTTAAATTCGCTGGGCCCGCCGAGATAGTGAAAAACTTGGGCACCGAGTGAAAAGCGCTTCCACTTCTTGCGTTCCGACCAATTCAGAACAACCGCACGAGTCTGGACGAGAGGCAGAACTTCGGTGGTCATATATTCGTGCCAGATCGGGCTGTCCGAGTAGACGATCAAAATGTCTTTCCCTTTAGGCAGCCACAAAGTCCAGACGAGCAGGTAAAGGGAAACTCGGTGAAAGAGATATGCCGTTACAGAAATCAACGCGAGCGGGCCAATTAGAGGTAAGAGCAGTACCAGTAGGGCGGCTTTCAAGAACCTTCTTGATAGAAGCTCCTTCTGCCGCATCATCATTGGAGTGCTCCGCTCGGCGCGTGGTTACCAGAACAAGGCCAGTACCGGCGCCGCAGACATTGTAACTGTTATGGTCGGCAAACCCTCCCTAATCGATGAGGCAAGGGTTGCCGGTTACGCGCCCGGAATTCGGAGTTGGGGGCTCCTCGCGAGTGGCCAATGCGTGCTACGGCGATTTCGTAATCCATTGATCGCAGAAGATTCGCCTTCTTCCACACCGAGGGTGGGTTCACCAGGCGAACTGGAACACACGCGAACCAACGCTTCAGACTGGCTGCGCTGAAAGCCATGCTGCCGCAATCAGACACACCGTAATCACCAATGAGAAAACGATAGGGAGAATAAAGAGGTACCTCCAGCTCACAACCGTGAGGGCGGCAAAGCAAACAGCGAACGCCCACGCAGTGGCGCGCATGGCCGCCAAAGTCTGTGCCGGAAGGCCACTTAGTTGCCACGCTAATATCGCCGCGAAAAAGTAAAACACGCCGATGGAGAATCCAGCCGCAACAAAAAGGTCCCAGTACGTCCGGCTAAACCCCTGCACGTCGAAGTGAATTGACTGCATTGAGCCAAGAAGGGTATCCACTCCCCAACTGGGATCGGACTGGCGAAAACCGAGGGTATGTCCGACAGCAAAAAACAGCAGCAGAACAGCTGCGATTCGATAAAACAGCGAGGCCTTCATGTCTTGCCTCCAGAAATAACCGCTGAAGTGTACCACTGGGCTATGCCCCGCACTTGCAACTTAGTACGAATTCCACTTCTTCACTGAACGGCCAACTTCCATAGCCACCTGGTCTTCCGCAGCAAAAATTTGAAGGTGGCTACTTCGGCGGTAGCGGTTTTCAAGATCACGGCCTTAGCCCCGCCGCCCTCCCCCGAGCCCTACACTACCCTTATGCGCATCCGTGATGTGCCACAGAACCCCGCTGGGATCACTCAGGTAGAGCACCCGAATTCTCCACGGCTGCATCTCCGGGGGCTTGCACATATACCGGGATACTTCCTCGTGAACTCCTGGCGCTGGATGTGCTCCCACCAAGCATCCGCATCTTCGACGTGCAGGCTCATCATGAAATTGTTCGCATGCTGATCGACGTAGAAGGTCTGCAGCAGCAGCCGGAAAGAGCCGATCGGGAGCTCTGCAATCTGCTCGTTGCTCGGTGAATGCAAGGTAAGCGTAAACGGAGCAAACTCCCCATCCAATCCTGCGACCCTACCCTGATCGAGCCGGTGCTGAGGCCCACCCTCACAAACCTGAACATTTCAACTGTCTCTCGCTTGTGTACGAATAATTTCGATGAATTGCAACTTCGGCTTACGGCGTGGTCGTCGTTGGCGCATCGACCAAGGCTTTCCAGTTGCCGCCGGGCTGTTTGCCCCAGACGACGACGTATTTGGCTTTGACGGTTTGGGGCTTGCCCTTTTTGTCGTTGAGGGTCATCCCGTATTCTCCGGTTTCGTAGGCGAGGTCCCCGGAGCGGGAGACTTCGACTTTGGAGGGTGCGAAGGTCAGGGCAAAGCCGGGAAGGCCCAGCATTCTGGCGCAGAGTTTCTGTACAGCGTCTTTGCCGCTGGCCGCGGGCGCGTTGGGAGCGAACATCTCGGCCGTGTCGGCGTAGTAGGAGGTGGCTTGGGCGAGATCCTTGGCGGCGATGGCCTTGACCCACTCGGCGTCAAGGGCGCGGATGGCAGCCTCGTCCGCGGCCCGGGTATCGGGAGATGCGTCGGGCTGGCCGGACGGTTGCGGGGCGGTGTTGCAGGCGGTAAGAAAGGTTAGAGTCGCGAAAAGGAACGCGGAAAGGCGAAGGTGGGACATGAAGTAGCCTCCGGGCAGCTGTGGGATTTTTTCGTGGCTGCCGACAACGGAAGACTATACGCCCGTCGACCCTCACTGTATCGGGGCATCGGCAGGCCAGCGCAAGACTCGGGGCCGAGCGGATCGCTACTCCTTACTTGTAAGGCTCTTTCATCCTCTCTTACATGCCGGTTTATTCCGGCGCACTGTAAACGCGATTTCTCGACTTATCGAATGACCCCGGATTCGTCTTTGGTGTCCGAGAAGTGAATACGCGATCGCTGGGTATCGAAATGTTTATTCGGTTAAAGGTACTTAACGTATTCCAGCAGAGGCATCCCATGAAAATCCGCGATGTGGCCCGAACGATGGTATCCGTTTTTCTCGTAGAACTTCATGGCGGCTTTAAGCGGTAAAGTTGTGTCCAGCGTGATCCGTTTGCATCCGCGGGAAGCCAGCCAGGTTTCGATGGCAGCGAGTAACTTTGCGGCAACACCCAGCCCGCGCCACTCAGGTAAGACTGCCATCCCGCGCAGATGACCTTCTCCGGCATCACACCCACCGGAAACCGTCCCCACGACATTTCCGGCCACCGTAGCAACCAGGACATGCATCTGCTGCAGACGGATCTGCACCGTCTCCGGGGATAGAACAGTGTCGGCAAAGGCAGCGGGTGTGTATTCCGTACCGTGTGAACCGAAGGCCGCCGCCAAGCATCTCAAGATAACGTCTGCATAGGCAGGATTGGCGGAACAAATCTCAATCTCGGCTGGCGAATCCATGTTCGATGCTTGCCGCTTGGTGATAACTTTAGCAGATGCCTCACGATCCTGATGCGGAACTCCGCACTTCTAAACCCGGTCGATCTTTTGCGGCGGTTGGGGGTGCGCTCGTTGTTGGAGTGATGGTGGGCGTGTTGTGTGTTGGGGCGGTGGGATGGGGGATGCTGTCGCGGACGTCCGGGCGGGCGTTGTTGAGCCGGATGTGGTCGGCGGTGACGGGGCGGACGCTTACCATCGATGTGAGTCAGCCCACGGTGGTAGATCGTATTCGGCGGCTACAGCGTTTGGAGACCGTGGTGTACACCATGGACAAGTTGGTGACGGGCGCCAAAGAGAATCCACTGCTGCCGGATTTTCTGACCGGTGATCGGCTGCTGATGATTGCTCATGGCGAAGTTGTGGCCGGAATTGATTTCTCGAATCTGAAGCTAGGCGACGTGCGAGTGCAGGGCAAGCAGGTCCATTTTTATCTGCCAGCGGCGCAGGTGTTCAGCGCGCGGCTCGATAGCGGCAAGACAAGAGTGTATTCGCGACAGACTGGATTGCTGGTGACCACCGATCCGAATCTGGAGACGCAAGTGCGGCAGGAAGCGGAGCGCCAACTGCAGGAGGCCGCGCTGGCGGATGGGATCTTAAAGACGGCGCAGGCGAATGCGGCGTTGACAATTAGCAGTTTGTTGCAAGGGTTGGGATTTGAAAAAGTTGAGTTTGAATGACGCCGGCAATCGTGGGTGCGCTCGATGGCGGCGGCAACCTGGCGTCGCGTGAATTCCTGATGCGAAACCGCTGCGCCGCGCACGGGCGCGAAACTTCCTAACGCGCATCCGGAAAGCTCCCACCAGAACCGCTTCCGCCTCGAAACGAAGTCGCGCATTTTGGTTGATTGTATATAATGTGAACGTGTCGGCACTCCTTCACCGACAATGAGAAGCCCGCCAACGTTGAGCGATGTGAAACCGTTTCGCGAGATCCGTGCCAGCGATCTGAACGCGCACTCCTTGATACAGGAGATGGATTCCTACGGCTATCTGCTCATCCGAGGACTGTTGCCCAACCGGGATCTCGATCGGTTGCTGGGGGAGATCACGCAGATTGCGTTTGCAGCAGGCTGGCTACTGTCGGATCAGAACCCGTTGGAACGCATGGCGGATGTCAGCGCCACCTGCGGCGACTCGGATCCATCGTTCAAGAGCGTTTACGAAAAGGTCTTCCGCCTGGAAGCTTTTCATCGTCTTGCGCATCATCCCTTTCTGCAGCGAGCCATGAGCCAGCTTGTCGGCCCCCAGCTGTTGATCCATCCGAAACCGATTGCCCGGTTGATGTTTCCCAACTGCGACCGTTTCGTCGTTCATGCGCATCAGGACCACCAGGCCATCGGCGGAGATCCAGAGAGCTTTACCGCGTGGATACCGCTTCACGACTGTCCGATGGAGCTGGGCCCGCTGAAGATTCTGGAGGCCTCTCATCGGTATGGCCTTCAGATCGCCGATCCTCAAACAGGCTGCGTCGCAGAAGACAGCGCGCGTGGAGGCGCCTGGGTTGGTGGACGAATCAATGCCGGCGATGTAGTGATCTTTCACAGCTTGACCGTGCATTCAGGCTCACCGAACATCTCCAGGCAAGTTCGCATCTCCATGGATTGCCGGTTCCAGGATTACGGGAAAGCGCTCAACCCCTCAACGCTTGTGTTTGCCGGGTCATCCAACGGAGAAAAGTCCTGGGAAGAGACTTACGCGGGCTGGCACTCCGGCGAACTGCAGTATTACTGGAAGCGGATGCCTCTGCGCTTTAAACCTTCCAAGGCCGAGCTTGCGCAACTGGCGCAGACCGCAGATTCAGAACGCATGCGGTCAAGATACGCCCGAATTCTGAGCCAGATCGAGGCAGAGATACCCGGTTAGCTTGGTTCGAAG
>Ga0193726_1002695_pt1 | contig 11759 bp, 13 predicted proteins | sample H2c1metaG_FD_144928 | JGI IMG/M metagenome (GOLD analysis project Ga0193726, IMG submission 144928) | Soil microbial communities from a riparian zone of the East river system, Colorado, United States - H2c1 | ecosystem: Environmental > Terrestrial > Soil > Riparian zone | place: USA: East River... | reverse complement strand
CAGATTGCGACGCAGCAGCGGTCCTGCACCCAGCGGCCGGTATTTCACGCCCTTGATGGCGAGCGGAATCAGCGCGACGATGATGAGGGCGTTGAAAATCACCGCCGACAGGATTGCGGAATTCGGCGTCGCCAGATGCATGATGTTGAGCGCGCCGAGCTCAGGGTAAGTAATCGCGAACGCCGCGGGAATGATCGCGAAGTACTTGGCGACATCATTGGCGACCGAGAATGTCGTCAGCGCGCCGCGCGTCATCAGCATCTGCTTGCCTGTTTCCACGATCTCGATGAGCTTGGTCGGATTCGAGTCGAGATCGACCATGTTGCCGGCTTCCTTGGCCGCCTGCGTGCCGGTATTCATCGCGACAGCGACATCCGACTGCGCGAGCGCCGGCGCGTCGTTGGTGCCGTCCCCCGTCATGGCGACGAGACGTCCTTGCGCTTGATACTTGCGGATCAGCTCGAGCTTTGCCTCCGGTGTCGCTTCGGCCAAAAAATCATCGACTCCGGCCTCGGCGGCGATTGCCGCGGCGGTCAGGCGATTGTCGCCGGTGATCATGATGGTCTTGATGCCCATGTGCCGCAGATCGGCAAATCGCTCCTTGATGCCGCCCTTGACGATATCCTTGAGCTCGATGACGCCGCACACACGTCCGCCGTCTGCGACGACCAGCGGTGTGCTGCCCTTGCGGGCGACGAGCTGCACGGTTTCGTCGACCTGCGGTGGAACTTTCTTTCCGAGCGACTCGACGTACTTGGTGATCGAATCCGCCGCACCCTTGCGAACGCGGCGCTCACCGATATCGACGCCGCTCATCCGCGTGTGGGCGGAGAAGGGCACGAAGGTCGCGCCCAGCGTGCCTAGATCGCGCTCACGCAAATTGAAGAGTTGCTTGGCGAGCACCACGACGCTGCGCCCTTCGGGGGTCTCGTCTGCCAGCGAGGCCAGTTGCGCCGCGTCGGCCAGGTCCCGATCGGTAAAGCCGGGCGCCGGGAGAAACGCCACCGCCTGTCGATTGCCGAGGGTGATGGTGCCCGTTTTGTCGAGCAAGAGTACATCGACGTCGCCGGCTGCCTCGACGGCGCGACCGGATGTCGCGATGACATTGGCCTGCATCATCCGGCTCATCCCCGCCACACCGATCGCCGACAACAGGCCGCCTATCGTGGTGGGGATGAGGCAGACCAGCAGCGCCACGAGTGCGGTCATCGTGACCGGGCTGCCGGCCTTGCTGACTTCGACGGCAAACAGCGAAAACGGCAGAAGCGTGACGATCACGATCAGAAAGACGAGTGTCAACGCCACCAGCAAAATCGTCAGCGCGATTTCATTAGGAGTCTTTTGCCTCTTGGCTGCCTCGACCATCGAAATCATTCGGTCAAGAAAGGCCTCTCCAGGGTTTACCGTCACCCGCATCAAAATCCAATCAGATAGCACCCGAGTTCCGCCGGTGACAGAGGAGAAGTCCCCGCCCGCTGCCCGAATGACGGGCGCCGACTCGCCTGTAATGGCGCTTTCATCGACGGAGGCGGCACCTTCTATGACTTCACCATCGACCGGGATGGTGTCGAGAGTATCGACCAGGACAATGTCGCCTTTTCTAAGATCCTCCGCCTTGACTTGGACTGTCTGTCGGGTGCCCGATGCGCGACTGCCCGGCACATACTGCAGCAGCCGCTTGGCGATCACGATCTGACGCATGCTGCGCAGCGCCGATGCCTGTGCGCGGCTGCGGCCCTCGGCGAGCGCCTCGGCGAAGTTTGCAAACAGGACGGTGAACAGCAGCCAGACGGTGATGGCGAGGATGAAGCCCGCGGGCGCTTCGCCGCGTCCTGCGAGTGCCTGAACATACAGGATCGCAGTCACGATCATGCCGATGTAGACCACGAACATCACCGGATTGCGCCATTGCGTGCGCGGGTCGAGTTTGCCCGCCGCATGAAGCAGCGCAGGACCGATGAGTTTGCGATCAAAGAGCGATAGTTGTTGCCGTGACATATGAAACTCTTATTTGCTCGCCATGAGCATGAAGTGCTCGACGACTGGCCCCAGCGCCAGCGCGGGGACGTAAGTAAGGACACCGATCAGCAGAATTGAGCCGAGGAGGAGCACCACGAATAGGGGCCCATGCGTCGGCATGGTGCCTTCGTTGACGAGAACACGCTTCTTCGCCGCCAGCGACCCGGCGATCGCAAGCGCAGCCACGATTGGCCAGAAGCGGCCGAACCACATCGCCAGCGCCGTGGCTATGTTGTAGAACACGGTGCTCGCCGTAAGCCCCGCGAACGCGCTGCCGTTATTATTGGCTGCGGAAGTGAATGCATAGAGGATTTCGCTGAAGCCGTGCGGCCCGGGATTTGCGACACCGGCTTTGCCGGCAGAAGTGGCCACGGCCACGGCGGTGCCGATCAGCACGGCGAACGGAGTCGTGAGAATGAACACCGAGGTCAGCTTCATCTCGAGGGACTCGATCTTTTTCCCCAGGTACTCTGGAGTGCGACCGATCATCAAGCCGGCGATGAATACACCCAGAATGGCGAATATCAGAATCGAATAGATGCCGGTGCCCACACCGCCCGGCGCAATCTCGCCGAGTTGCATCAGGAACAACGGCACGAAGCCGCCCAGCGGAGTCATCGAATCGTGCATGGTATTTACGGCGCCGGTGGAGGTGCCGGTCGCGACCGCTGCAAACAGCGACGAGGCGGCGATGCCGAAGCGGGTCTCCTTGCCCTCCATATTGCCGCCCGGCTGCGTCGGACTCATGACCTGTTCAACGCCCTGCTTCGCGATCAGGGGATTGCCCTGCTGTTCGCTATGGAACGCCAATGTTGCCAACGACACGAAGAGAACCAACATGGCGGTCAACAGCACCCAACCTTGCCGGGTGTCACCGACCATCTTGCCGAAGGTGTAGGTCAGGGCGAACGCAATGACGACCATCCCCAGCATCTCGAGCCAATTCGTCAGGGGTGTCGGGTTCTCATACGGGTGGCCTGAGTTCGCGTTGTAGAAACCCCCTCCGTTGGTGCCGAGTTCCTTGATAGCCTCCTGTGAGGCGATCGGCCCCATCGGCAGCGTCTGAGTTTGAGTCGTCGCGGTCTCGGTCACCGCGTTGCCGGCGGCATCTTTGAGCGGATTGCCGGCCGCGTCCGTCTTTGGGTTCTGGTACGTCAGCTGCTCGACCGTCGTGGCATCCTTGTACGCGTCGAGATTCTGAATGACCCCTTGACTCGCGAGCGCCAGGGCCAGCAGCACGGAGAGCGGCAGCAGCACATAGAGCGTTGCCCGTGTGATATCCACCCAGAAGTTGCCGATAGTCTGAACGCCGTGGCTTACGAAGCCTCGGATCAAGGCAATGGCGACCGCAATGCCCGTCGCCGCCGAAAGGAAATTCTGCACCGCCAGGCCGGCCATCTGTACCAGGTAGCCCATCGTCGACTCGCCCGAGTAACCCTGCCAGTTGGTGTTGGTGACGAAACTGACTGCCGTATTGAAGGAGGAGTCGGGACCGACTGCAGGGAAGTGTTGCGGATTGAGGGGCAACCAGAATTGCAGCCGCTGCAATGCATAGACAATCACGGCGCCGAGCAGGTTGAACAACAGCAACGCGGCGGCGTATTGCGGCCAAGCCATCTCATGGCGGGCATCCACGCCGGCAATGCGATAGAGCAAGCCCTCGACCGGTCCGCCCAGGCGCCGCGCGAAGTTGGGCCTGCCTTCCATGACGTTGGCCATGTAGCTTCCCAGCGGTTTGACGCACACCAGGGTCATGACCAGAAACGCCGACAACATCAGAAAAAACTGAGTATAGGGGCCCATCAGAATCGCTCCGCTTTAAGAAGGGCGAACAACAGATACGCAAATAGGCACAGCACCAATGGGGCCGCGAGCCAGTACATGACGCTCATGACGGCTTTCCCAGGCGTTTGAATCCCCACACGAGCCCGCACGTAGCGACATATAGGCCGGCGAGCATTAGCAAATAGATGGCGTCCACTCTTCTTACCTCTTGCAGGCAGGGATTTCTGCACCCTTGATTCCGGAGCGCATGCTATGAGGGCCGCCGTAAAATTGTTATGGAGCTTGTTCTTGGCCGGCCTGGGCCCACTCTTGACGGAAATTGTCGCTGTTTGCCACTGCGTGCGCATTTGTCTGTTGCGATCCGTCAAACGGCCTTGCTCGTGCGAAGCTTCACAAAAGCAATGTCCACAACAAATTTATATTGCGTTTTCTAGCATTCTCTCAATGCGTGACGAGAGGTATCGCGGAGGGATGAGCGAGCGCAGGTGTGAACTCCCTACGTCGCTCATGTCATTCGTACTCGGCGCGTCGTCGATAGCGTTCGCGCTCGCACGCGGCGTGAAACGTGTAGTCGGCAAGTGGCGCGGTCCGGACTTGCGGCGGCGCTTGCTGGGTTCCATCGGCCGCGCCGTCGTGCGCGCCAAAGACAACACGGATTCGCGTCTTAGTGGCGAACCCGATTTCGATACCCCGGCGCCGAAGGTGCCGACGCCACGGTGGCGCGGCTACCTATCGGGTGTATTGATTGCAGCCGCTTGCACCGCTTTGGCTGCAACCATGTCGATTTGGTTCGCGCCGACAAACCTCGCCATGGTCTATTTATTAGGTGTCGTGCTCGCCGCCACCCAGGTAGGCCGCAACGCCGCCATCGCGGCCTCCGTAGTGGGCACACTTGCATTCGATTTCTTTTTCATTCCTCCCCAATATTCCTTTGCGATTAGCGACACTCAATATTTGATTACGGCGATCGTGCTGTTGACGGTAGGCCTCGTCATCAGCTCGCTTGCATCCGGCTTGCGATTACAGGCGCACGCAGCGATGTTTCGCGAGCGCCACACCGCGGCGCTCTATGCAATGGCCGGAGAACTCGCGACTGCCTCATCGCTTGACGACATCGCGACCTCGTCACTGTCGCATCTCGGCAGAATATTTGACGCCAGCGGACTGATTCTGCTCAAACGACCCGACGGATCAATGCGCTCGTTCGGCACAGACACCTTGCCCGCCGCCGAAGCCATTTACCTGCCGCTCAACGGTACCCTGGGCAAAGTAGGCGTCTTGGTGATTCATGGAAACCGAGGGCCGGCCCTGGTTTGCGAACAGCAGCGTCTTCTCGAGGCGTTTGCGAACCAGATAGCGGTTGCAGTGGAGCGCGATGAACTGCGGCGCGCGGCACATGATTCAGCGTATGCCGCACAGGAGGAGCGGCTGCGAAGCTCCCTTCTAAGTTCAATCTCTCATGATCTTCGAACGCCCTTGGCGGTCATCGGTGGCAGCGCAAGCACCCTTCTGCAGGGCAACAGTCAGTTGGCCGAGGGTACGCCACGTCAATTCGTCCAGACCATCCACGAAGAGGCGCAACGAATGACGCACATGGTGAATAACATACTCGATATGACCAGGCTCCAATCGGGGCCGGTACAACTCGATTTGCAGTCATACGACCTGGAAGAAATCGTCGGCGCGGTGCTTGAGCGGCTGAAAGATCGATTCGGGCAACGTGTGGTGAGCATCAATATTCCGCACGACCTCCCGATGCTCCATGTCGATGGCGTGCTGTTTGAAAAGGTGTTGCTCAATGTGCTGGAAAATGCCGCGAAATATACGCCGCCGCATAGCCACATCGGTATCGTTGCATCGCTTCGGGAGCGTCAGATTGAGGTTCAAGTTACCGACGATGGACCGGGAATCCCGAAAGCATCGGAGCACATGGTATTCGCCAAGTTCTATCGCACGCACGCGCAGGGAGACGTCAAGGGCACAGGACTGGGACTGGCGATTTGCAGCGCCATCATCGAGGCGCACGGCGGCCGCATATGGGCCGGGAACCGACCTGAAGGCGGCGCGATCTTCTCGTTGGTATTGCCGCTCAAGGCTGTACGCGGCGAGCGCCCTGAGCGCCCTGTCACATGAGCGCCGAGCGACCTACCGTCATCGTCATTGAGGATGAACTGCAGCTCCGCCGCGTTCTTCGGACAACGCTTGAGACCAACGGGTTTCACTGCATCGAGTCGGAATCGGCGAGTCGGGGACTGCTGGATGCGAAGGCCCTCCGCCCTGATTTGATATTGGTCGACTTAGGGCTCCCCGATCTCGACGGCCTCCAAGTGATCCAAGCTGTGCGCCTATGGTCCACGGTTCCGATAATTGTGCTCACTGCGCGCTCCGAAGAACCCACCAAGATTGCCGCTCTGGACGCGGGTGCGGACGACTATGTAACGAAGCCGTTTACCGTCGGGGAATTGCTGGCGCGCCTCCGTGCCGCGCTGCGTCGCGGCACCGACTGCAACCCTTCCGGGGTGTTTGAGATTGACACCTTGCGCGTCGATCTCGTTCATCGCCAAGTTTTAATCAACGGGCAAGAAGTACATCTGACTCCAATCGAGTACCGGCTTCTCACAGTGCTCGTAAAAAACGCGGGCCGAGTTGTCACCTACAATCATCTGCTGCGCCATGTGTGGGGCCCGGGTAAGCTCGATCAGCACGACTTTGTTCGGACCTACATCGCGGATCTCAGGCGCAAGCTCGAGGCCGATCCGGCGCGCCCGGCCTTTCTGCTCACAGAGGTGGGAGTTGGCTATCGATTGTTGGCGTCCATGGAACGAGCGGCGAATTGAAAAGGCCCGAAGAGGCTTGCCGTAGAACCGTGCAAGTAAACGCAGAAAGCCGGTGACCTAACGAAGCGGCGATGGCGCCGCTTGGTGGACGAACAGGCCGCGCTTGGTCACTACGCGTTCGCCGGGCTTCAATCCATCGAGCACTTCGATGAGGCCGTCGTCACTGCGTCCAGTGCGTATGGTCCGGAAGCTGAGCAAGTCGTCTGCCACGACCACCCAGACATGCGCTGCCCTGTCTTGGTAGACCACCGCGGCCTCCGGTACGGCCGCGGACTCCGATACACCAGCTGTCAATTCGTCGCTGACGAATCCGTGGGCACGCACTTCCTCCACCATCAGAATTTTGAGCTGCCGCGCTGACACGCGAAACGTGCCCGGGGGCGATGGCGGCGCAGCGGCCGGCGCCCCGTGCAGGCTGAAAGGCCGGCCGCCCAGCCAGACGACCAGGATGAATATCATTATCGGTGCGGCTGCGATGCCGATGGCCCGCAAATGGCGTTCCGGTATGTGACTCATGGCTCTGTAGTCGTGAGTGCGGGCGCCAGCGGCGTCTCCTGATACTGCAACCTCAGCCAGTCTCCGGTTCGTTTGACCCAAATTGAGCTTGACGTGAAGGTGCCGGTGGACTTCGACGTCCGTTCTATCCAATAGGCGACGAGCACCACCTCCGGACAAAGCAACGTCGCCCGCATGTCATGCACTGAGTAGCCTTCGACCACTTCATCCGCGAACACGTTGAGAACTTCCGCACGATCCATTCGGATACCGCTCGAATTCACATGAGAATAGGCATTCGACAGTAGCGACTCCCACGCACGCTTGTCATGTCGCTGAAGCGCCGCCCACGAGCCTTTCTCTCTGTTCATCACGTGAGCGATAAGCGCTGCATCAGACGCTTGTTCGACGAGAGGACTCGGCGCAGGCGCAACGGCAAGTGCGGCCGAAAACAGGGTGGCGCTCATCATATATAGGCTCAGCCGTGCACTCTTGTTGACCGACTTCACGCGATCGGCCCTCCGTACGAGGCTTAGCGGAATTTCCAAGAACTAACTAAGCTTGTTCGCCCGCCGAATGCTAGCCGTGCCGGCGTAAATTTCTTCTGGATATTTTCCTTATCGCTGCGCAGCGATGGCGGGCCGCGAGAATCAGGGCGCGCGCGCAAACAGGTTGATGCCCAGTGTCTCGCCCAATCTATGTTCAAGTTCGCTTGCGAATGCCAGGACGATTGCCAGCGGGCGATGGTAGAGCTCTATGCGTTCAATCAGACCCGCTGCGTCATGAGCGAGTATCGTAATACCCTCAATTGCTTTTCCACCCAGAGCACTACCTTTCCATTCGAGGAAAGTGTTGTCTCCCAGGCTCGCCTCACTGGTAAAGGCAAAAGTCTCGTAAATGTCTGCGCTTGCTGTGAAAAACGCACGAATAGCCGGCACACCGTGCACCGCCGCATTGGCAACCGATGCCACTAGAACCGGATCTTCTGCAAAGGCGGAAGCGAACGCCTCGAGCGACTCGCGCTTTATGATGGCCCGCCACGTCGCGCCGGGCACCTGAGGTGTTTGCTGCATTGTCATGAACGTAGCCCTAAAAAGTGGAGCATAAGAGTCACATTGGAGACCCAAATGTGCATGTCGTTGGCGGCGAATGATTGAATGTTCGTGCTTGCCTGGCGCACTGACACGTCAAACACTCGAGCGGTGCTTTCCCCCCTCGAAAGGGCCCCGTCCATAGATCTCTTCCGAGCCATGTCGCACTGCCCTCGTTCACCCTATGCTATGGCGAAGTGCAGAGACTCTTTTCTATGTTTCCGGGAGGCTTGGCGGGCATCGCCCTGCTGATTTTGCGCTTTTGCGCGGGCGGATCGTTGCTGATGTGCGCCCTCGATCACGGTCAATTGCCTTCGCAAGGGTGGACCACGCTCGGCATCGGCGCGATCCTTTTCCTGATCGGCGTTGGTATTTTGACGCCAATCGCCTGCACTGTCGGCGCATTGATCGAAGCCTTCTACGCATTGAGCAGTCACGGGATCAACGAGTGGCAGACTGTATTCACCCTCCTTGTCACGATCGCCCTCGGCATGCTGGGGCCGGGGGCGTTCTCCGTCGACGCGAGACTCTTCGGCCGACGGTTGATTGTCCCCGGCCAGCACTGAGTAAAGACATGAGTGAACCGTTTGGTCAGCTGAACTTGACCCGTAGAAGCGATGCCTATTGGCGCGTGACCTTCAACCATCCGCCGATCAACTTGCTCGATGACAACACGGTCCCAGAGCTGGAACACCTGCTCGATCTCGCCGAAGCTGAGCCCAAGCTCAAGGTGATCGTGTTCGACAGCGCCAATCCCGACTTCTTCATTGCTCACTTCAGTCCCGCCGCCGGTTTCAAGAACCTCGTTACGCGCAAGGCGAACGGACATTTTCCCTGGACCGACATCGTCGATCGATTGGCGCACCTTCCGGCGGTGTCCGTCGCGGCCGTGCGCGGAAGAGCGCGCGGCGGCGGCGCGGAATTCGCCTTGGCGTGCGACATCCGGTTCGCAAGTCTCGAGCGTGCCATCTTTGCTCAGATCGAGGTTGGCACGGGACTGATCCCCATAGGCGGGGCCGTGGACAAGCTGCCGCATCTGATGGGACGTGGCCGCGCGCTCGAGGTCATCCTCGGCTGTGACGACTTTGACGCTGCGCTCGCTGAACGTTACGGATGGATCAACCGCGCCATCCCCGATTCGGAGTTCGAAGCATTTGTCGAACAGTTTGCGCGGCGAGTAGCCTCCTTCGACGGCCATTCGATCAGGGAGGCCAAACGCCTCGTCACTATGCACGGAGGCGGGCCTACGCCGGCCGACTACGATGAAAGCGCTGCGACTTTCTACGGCAAACAGCCTTGGCCAGGCACGGCAGCGCGCTTTCCCAAGCTTCTCGAGCTCGGCTCCGGCAAACACAGCGATCTCGAGCTGAACTTCGGCCGCCGCTTGGGTGAGCTCTGGAGTGAGGGCTAGCGACCGCTGCGGCCCTTCCTCATGGCGAGTGCGGTGCCAAAGGCGTCGCGAATCCCTGCTTATTGCTCGACGCTGACATCGATGGCGTCGACCCGGCTGGGGTAAAACGCCAGGTACTGTCCGATTGAGGCTACGGATTCATAGGGAGCTTCGTAGGTCCAAACTGCGTTGACCGAGCGTTCCCCACCGTCAGGAATGCTGTAGTACGCGCAATCTCCTTTGTAGGGACAATAGGTGTGATGCGATGTTCGCTGCAGTTGTGCTAGATCAACGTCCCTGCGCGGGATGTATTGGACGGCTGGATAAGCCGCCTCCTTCAGGGTCAATGCCTCACGTGTGTCAGCGACTCGCTTACCGTTCACGACGACCGTGACCCGGCCCTTCGTCGCTGTAATCGTGATCGGATGATCGGGTCCCGGAATCTTGATGGTTTTGTCAGTCATGTCTATTTACCGGCAAGAATCGTTGAAAACAACGTCTTCTTGAAGTTCTCCGCAATGGCTAGATCACGCTCAACCTTTGACACGAGCCAGGCACCCTGGAGCCCGGTGACGATAAAGTCCGCTATATCGTTGATCTTGAAGTTCTTCGGTAGCTCGCCCACCTTGACGGCTGCCTTTAGACAGTAGGCAATGGCCTCGCGCAATTCAGCATAGATGTCCGAAATACGTCTGCGAATTATCTCACTGTGATCCGACGCCTCGGCAGCGAAATTGCCCACTAAACAGCCATTTTTGACCTCATGACTTTTGACGGCGGCGATACTTGCGTCAACGTAAGCCCGCAGCCGTTTCAGCGGCGCAACTGCATCATTACGCAGGGTTTCACCGATCACGATGCGGCTATTGGCAAAATAGCGCTCCAGAATCTCGAGCGAAAATGCCTCTTTGGATACAAAGTGATTGGTAAAGGAACCCTGCGGAACGCCGGCCGCCTCGACGATGTCACGCACGCTGGCTCCGACGTAGCCGCGCTCGAGCATGACTTTGAGACCGTCATTTAGAATTCTATCTTTGTTGGAAACTCTACCCATACCGCATACTACGTCCGTACATAGTGGCTGTCAATCCGAGTGACTTACCTTCCTCGGTAACCCGGTTGCTGTGCCGGCAGGATGCAATACGACTACAGTCGTACACATTTTTGTTGACAGATACAGTACGGACGTACATAGTTTACTACGTGTCTTAAACAAATGCCGGCCGACTCTCGGCGGCCTACCTAGGAGATCGTAGAATGAGTGCTCAAGTTGTTTTGATTACCGGTGGGCTCACCGGCATCGGTCGGGCGGCCGCCGTCGCCTTCGCCAAGAAGGGCGCAAAAGTGGTCGTGGCCGGCCGTCGTGACGAGGTCGGCAAGGAGCTTGTGAAAGAGCTCCGCGCTTTGGGATCGGAAGCGGAATTCATCAACACCGACGTACGCAAGGATGACGATATTCGCAATGCCGTCGACAAGACCGTCGCACGATTCGGCCGTCTCGATGTCGCAGTCAACAACGCCGCCACCGAAGGTCAGGTGGGAGCCGTGACGGACCAGACGGCGGAAAGCTACGCAGCGACGTTCGACACGAATGTTCTCGGTGTGCTTTTGAGCATCAAGCACGAAGTGCGCGTCATGCAGAAGCAAGGTAGCGGCAGCATAGTGAACATATCCTCGACCTATGGACATGAAGGCGCGGCATTCGCCTCCGTCTATGTGGGAAGCAAGCATGCGGTGGAGGGCATAACCAAGTCTGTGGCTCTCGAAGTCGTCAAGTCGGGAATCCGCGTGAACGCCGTGGCTCCCGGTCCTGTGGATACGGGTATGCTGACTAGGTTCACTCACACGGCAGAGAACAAAGCGCAACTCGTGAAGAAGGTGCCCATGGCCCGCCTCGGCATCTCGGAGGAGCAAGCCGATGCAATCGTGTTCATAGCATCAGATGCGGCCTCGTTCATCACCGGACACGTCCTCAATGTTGACGGCGGTATGACCATTAATTGATCCACCTTGGGCGCGGACGTTTGCTCCGCGCCCAATTCGGCGCAGGAGTACCAGCATGGCGATAACTATTGTCCGCGATCAAACGTCCCTGATGCGCCACGAGGTCCGCATCGGTCCCTACAGTTTCGCTGTCGATGC
>Ga0193726_1002694_pt1 | contig 11762 bp, 9 predicted proteins | sample H2c1metaG_FD_144928 | JGI IMG/M metagenome (GOLD analysis project Ga0193726, IMG submission 144928) | Soil microbial communities from a riparian zone of the East river system, Colorado, United States - H2c1 | ecosystem: Environmental > Terrestrial > Soil > Riparian zone | place: USA: East River... | reverse complement strand
CTGCCCGCCCTGGTCCCGCTGATCTTCATCCTGCGCGGCTGGCTCACCCTCAACGCCAAGGACGTCCTCACCAACACCGAGGCGGACGTGCTGGGCACCGGAGGCGAGATCTGCTTCTTCATCGCCGTGTCCGTCACGCCGCTGATCACCCTGACCGGCGCACGCTGGATCGCCCCCCTCCGGCGGTGGTACGGGATCATGTTCGCGGTCATCGGCATCGCCGACACGACGACCGCGGCGCTCACGACCGACTTCGCCGGGGGCATATTCGGCCGCCTGGCCGGTCATACCTTCCTGCTGAGCGGGTTCCTCATCATCCTGCTGGCCCTCCCGCTGCTGGCCACGGCCAATACCCCGTCCCAGCGCAGGCTCGGAAAGTACTGGAAGCGGCTGCAGAAGATGACCTATGTCATCTGGGGCTTCGTCGTCCTGCACCTGCTGCTGCTGGACGGGTTCCGGCCCTTCGGCGCCGCGCAGGGCGACGGCGATCCCGTCTTTCACCAGCGCTTCTACCAGGCGGTCGCCATCAGCATCCCCCTGGTCCTGCTGCGGCTGCCGCCGGTCCGGCGCTGGGTCACCCAGCAGCGGGCGACCGGGCAGCAGTGGAAGGTCTGGCTGGCCCTCGCGCCGTTCGCCGCGCTGTACCTGATCGGTTTCGTCTTCATCATCAATGAGGAGATCTTCACGGGCACCAAGGTCATCACGATGCACCCCCTGGCCAACTGACGGCTGGGTGGCGAAACGCCGACACCAGGGCAGATATCCCTATAAATCTCAGTAGGGCGGCGGCAAAGGCCTAGCCCGCGTACCATTTCAGCCGGGGAGCGACCGACCAGACCGACCAGGGTGTCGAGGACACCGGAATGCTGGGCTGATGATGGCCGCTCAATCTGCCTGTGCCACGGTCAAGGTAGCCGTGCAGTCGTCCCGGCGGCTGCTCCGCGACGCGCTGTCAGCGTGCCTCTCCATCCGGCCGGACGTCACCGTGGTGGGCAAGGTCGCCGAGCCAGGCGACGTCCTGGATCTGTGCGAGCTGGCCCGGCCGGACGTCGTGATCCTGGACGCCGGGTCCCGGCTGGGCGAGTTCGCCGTCCTGGCCGGCGAGCTGACCCGGCGCCTCCCCGAGCTGAACCTGATCGTGACCTACCGGGACGCGCACGAGCAGGACCTGGCCGCCGCCTGCCGGGCCGGCATTTCCTCCCTGGTTCCCGAGTCGCACGGCCTCGCGGCCGTGCTGGCCCTGCTGCGCCGCAGCCCGGGACGGCACGCCCGGCACAGCGCGGGCGGCCTGACCGACCGCGAGCTGGAGCTCGTCGTGCTCACCGGCTCCGGGCACAGCGTGTCCGAGATCGCGGGCCTGCTCCGGATCAGCCCGCTCACGGTCGAGAACCTCAAGCGCCGGGTCTACGCCAAGATGGGCGTCAACAGCAGCGCGCACGCGGCCTCCCGGGCCGCGTCGCTCGGCATGCTCGACCAGGCCGCGGCGCCCGCCGGGCGGCGGACCCCGCCCAGCGGGGACTTCGCCATGCTGACCGTGGTCGCCGGGCAGGCGTCCTGGGCCCTCGACGCGGTCGCGCAGGCCCTGGTCACGAGCAGGCTGCCGGTCGCGTGGATCCGGGAGCCAGGGCCGGTGGCCGACGCGCACTGGGTGCGCTGGCATCGCGGCCCGATCGTCGCCGCGCTCGTCGACCCCGCCCCGCATGACTGGGACATGGTCGAGGAACTCGCCGTCCCGGCCATCCTGGTGCACAGCAAGCCGCTCGAGCCCTCGGAGCTCGCCGAGGCCCTGGCCCGCGGGGCCAGCGCGCTGGTGTCGGCCGACAAGATCGCCGATCACTTCCGCTCCGTGCTGTCCATGGTGGGCCAGGGCTACCTCGTGGTCGACTCGATGCCGATGCGGCTGCTGATCGGGGCCGCGCACGCCCGGTGGGACCAGCGGGTGCCCGGCTCGGGAAACCTGCCCGAGCTCACCGCCCGGGAGACTGACATCCTGCGGTCCGCCGCCCAGGGGCACTCGATCCGGCGGACGGCCCAGGTCCTGGGGATCGCGCCGAAGACCGTCGAGAACATCCAGACCCGGCTGTTCCGCAAGCTCGGGGTGCGCAACCGGTCCGGGGCACTGGCCGTCGCCGACGCCTTCGGCCTGCTGCCCGCCGCCCTACCCGCCGCCCTGCCGGCCGGCTCCCGCGCAGACTGAGGCCTAGCCGGGCTGCCCTGAACGTGGTAGCTAGGGAGCATTCGCCCGGCGCACTGGCGCGCCCGGCGGCGTGGCGAGGAGGGACCGGCCGTGGGCACTGTTATCGACGGGACGGCGCTCGACAAGGTACTGCGGGATGCGGTGGACTCCGGCGCCGTGCCGCACGTGGCGGCGATCGCCGCCGACCGCGACGGCGTCATCTACCAGGGGTCAGCCGGGCCGCGGGCCGCGGGCGAGGGCGACCCGGTCACGGTGGACACGATGTTCCGGATCATGTCGATGACCAAGATGCCGGTGACGGTGGCGGCGCTCCAGCTGGTCGAGCAGGGCCGGCTCGACCTGGACGCGCCGGTGGCCGACTACTGCCCGGAGTTCGCCGGCGTCCAGGTGCTGGCCGGCTTCGACGGGGACGTCCCGCAGCTGCGCCCTCCGGCCCGGGCCGCCACCGTGCGGAACCTGGTTACGCACACGACCGGCCTGGGCTACTGGTTCTGGAGCGACCTGCTGGTCCGCTGGGAGCAGGTCACCGGCGTGCCGAACGTGGTCGCCGGGTCAGCCGCCTCGTTCACGGCCCCGATGGTGGCCGACCCAGGCGAGGCGTTCGTCTACGGCATCAACATCGACTGGCTCGGCCGCGTCATCGAGGCGGTCACCGGCACCGGCCTGGACGTGGCCGTCAAGGAGGGCGTCACCGGCCCGCTCGGGATGGACCAGACCACGTTCCTGATGAACGACGAGCAGCGGCCGGGCTGCACGCCGGTCCACGTCAAGGGCGAGGACGGCAGCTGGGTGTCCGTCGGCGAGGTCCTGAACCAGGCCCCGGACTACTGGGCGGGCGGCCACGGGCTGTACGGGCCGCCGAGCGACTACATCAAGTTCGAGCGGGCGCTGCTGCGCGGCGGCGAGCTGGACGGGACGCGGATCCTGCAGCCCTCGACGGTGGACGCGGCGTTCGCCAACCAGATCGGCAGCCTGGACGTCCCGGCCGAGTTCCCCACCGCCGACCCGGTCTCCAGCTGCACCTTCCGGGCCGGGCCCGGCTACAAGTGGGGCTACGGACTGCTGCTCAACACCACGGATGTCCCCGGCATGCGCCGGGCCTGGTCCGGAGCCTGGGCCGGGCTGTGCAACACCCAGTTCTGGGTCGATCGCACCTCCGGCGTCTGCGCGTCCATCTACAGCAACTTCCTCCCGTTCGTGACGCCCGAGGCCGTCCAGCTGTACGGCGACTTCGAGCGGGCGCTGTACGCGGCCCGGTAAGGCGGGCACCACGCGGGCGGCGGTCACGGGCGGCATAGGCTCATGATCGTGACTAAGCCCCCGAGCATGGCCGAGCTGATCGTGCGCTGCCTGGAGAATGAGGGCGTTACGCATGTGTTCGGAATTCCCGGCGAGGAGAACATCCGGCTGGTCGAGGCCCTCTCGCGGTCATCAATCCGGTATGTGCTGACCCGGCACGAGCAGGGCGCGTCCTTCATGGCCGAGACCTACGGCCGGCTCACCGGCCGGGCCGGGGTGTGCTCGGCGACGCTCGGCCCGGGCGCGATCAACCTGCTGCTGGGCACGGCCGACGCGACCACCAACTCCACGCCGCTGATCGCGCTGTCGGCGCAGGTCGGGATGGGACGCAGCTTCAAGGAGTCGCATCAGGGCGTGGACCTGGTGCCGATGTTCGCCGCCGTGAGCAAGTGGGCGGCGCTGGTGGCCACGCCGGGCGCCGCCCCGGAGATGATCCGCAAGGCGTTCAAGCTGGCCCAGAGCGAGCGGCCGGGGTCGGTGTACCTGGCCGTCCCCGAGGACGTGGAGCAGGCCCTCGCCCCCGACGGGCTGGCGCCGCTGCCGGTGAACGTGCCGCGCCCCGACGAGCCGTCGCCGGGCCAGATCGAGCGGGCCGCGGCGCTGCTCCGGGCGGCCCGCGCGCCCGTCGTGCTGGCCGGCCACGGGGCGACCCGGGCGGGCGCCGGCGCGGCGCTGCGCCGGTTCGCCGAGGGGCTCTCGATCCCGGTCGCCACCACGTTCCATGGCAAGGGAGTGTTCCCCGATGATCACCCGCTGGCGCTGGGCGCGGTGGGGTTCATGCGCCGGGACTACGTCAACTTCGGCTTCGACCGCGCCGACCTGATCATCGCGGTCGGCTACGAGCTGCAGGAATTCGACCCGGTCAAGATCAACCCGGGCGGCGATACCCCGATCATCCACATCCACCGGTTCCCGGCCGAGGTGGATGCGCACTACGACGTCGCCGTCGGCCTGCACTCTGACGTCAGCCGGACCCTGGACGCGCTGGGCGCCGCGGCCGGGCGCCGCTTCGACGGCCCGCCGGCCGGTGACCGCATCCGCGGGCTGCTCGCCGCGGAGCTGGCCCGCGGGCGCGCCGACGACCGGTTCCCCCTGGCGCCGGCCCGGATCGTCGCCGACACGCGCGCGGCGCTGGGCCGCGAGGACATCGTGCTGGTGGACACCGGCGCCCTCAAGATGTGGATGGCCCGGCTGTACCCGACGTACGAGCCGAACACCTGCCTGATCTCCAACGGGCTCTCGACGATGGCCTGGACCGTGCCGGGCGCGATCGGCGCGAAGATCGCCCGGCCGGACGCGCGGGTCCTGGTGGCCACCGGCGACGGCGCGTTCCTGATGAACTCCCAGGAGATCGAGACCGCGCTGCGGCTGCACGTCCCGTTCGTCATCCTGATCTGGGTGGACGACGCCTACGGCCTGATCAGCTGGAAGATGGACCTGGAGATCGGCCGCAACGTGGACACCACCTTCACCAACCCGGACTTCGTCGCCTACGCCGAGAGCTTCGGCGCGACCGGGTACCGGATCGGCTCGGCCGACGAGCTGCTCCCGGCGCTGCGCGCCGCGCTGGCGGCCGACACGGTGACGGTCATCGCCTGCCCGGTCGACTACTCGGCCAACCTGGAGCTCATCGAGTCCCTCGGCGAGCTGGACGGGCCGATCAGCTGACGGCCATGATTTTGCCTTCATCTCCGGACCACTAGCCGGCGCCTGCCCGCCGCTCTGTATCCCGCCGCCCGGCCTGCGCCGGCCGGGACTCGCGCTCTGCGGCCTTCAGCGCCCGGTGATAAGTGACGAGCAAGTCAAGATCACCTAGGTGATCGCCGCACCGGTTGGCGGCCGGGTCGGTCCCGCAGTCCGGGCACGGCTGCGCGAGCCGCCACAGCCGGTAGCCGATGGCATCCTCCAGAGACGTCTCCCGCAGGAACGTCGCGGGCAGCGGCGCCGGATACCTGGCGTCCGCATACCGGCTGATCCTGGCCGCTGGTGCTGCTGCCCCGGCCGCTGCCGCGGCCGCCTCAGCGGCGGGCGCGGTCACAGCGCACCGCCGGGCACCTGCTCGCCGGTCAACACGACATCCGGTTGCCGGGCATGGGCGCGGCCTGGTAGCCGGTAGCCGGCTCGTCCGCTACGGCGCCGAACAGGTCACGGGCCGCGCGGATCGCGCCGGCATCGCCGTCGGTGGAGAGCGCCGTCCGGGCCGCAGACATGGCCAGGGCCGCGCGGCGCGAGACCAGTCGCAGGTAGGCCCGCTCGTGCGCGGGATCGGCGGCCGGCCCGGGCAAGCTGAGCGCGTCGGCAATTAACGTGATCAAGTGCTGGTTCGGAGACGGCGTGCCGATAGCAGGCTCGCGGGAAGATGGCGTCATGGTTCGCTCCTTAGCCGAGCGGATCTAGGCCCCGTCCCGGCGTTCCAGCGCCTAGGCGGGGCCACCTTTGTGTCCTGGAAGCTACGAAATGCCAGCTTAGCAAGTGTGACACATAGGCGTCTAGGGAGACTATGGACTACCCTGGAAGTGGCGGGATGACCTGGGCGTTTAGGGTCGGCCGTGTGAGCATTGATCATCTCGGGGAGACGCCGGTGTACCTGCAACTGGCCGCGATCCTCCGCGACCGGATCAAGTCCGGCGACCTGGAGGTCGGCCGTCCGCTGCCGTCCTACCTGACTCTGACGCAGGAACATGGAGTGGCGCGCGGCACTGCCGCCAAGGCCGTCGGGGTGCTGGTCGCGGAGAAGCTCGTGCGGATCGTGCCGGGCAAGGGTGCTTACGTCATCGCCAGGCGGACCCCGCGCGACTGACCGTCACCCAGGTTCGTTAAGCCCGCCGGGGCCGGGCGCGGCCGAACAACATGGTGACGCGGACGTGCTCGGTGAGCGGAAGATGCGGAGCCATCGCCTCCCGGATCTGCTCGGCGAACGCCGGGCGCGCATCGGGGGCGGGCAGCGCGCCGCCTCCCAGGGCCGAGTAGACGCCGCCGACGAGCTGGTCCAGGTCGAGGTCGTCGCGATACTCGACGGTGGCCTCGGCGGTGTCGTAGCCCGCCGCGGCCAGGCCGTCGCGGTAGCGCTGCGCGCTGGCGGCATCGGTGCCGCAGGGCGCGGCGGCGGACCGGCCGGTCCACTGCTCCAGGAAGCGGCGCAGCGCACGGGACCAGGCGGCGTCCTGCTGCCACAGCGGCGTCCCGTTGGCGATGACGGCTACTCCCCCGCCCGGCCGGACCAGGCGGAACGCGGCCCGGAATAGCTCATCGCGGTTCATCCAGTGCAGGGCCTGCCCGATGGTCAGCGCGCCGGCTGACCGGGCGCCGAGCAGCGCGATGATCGCCGGGAGGTCGGTATCGGCGCCGATCATCCAGCTCACGTTGGCGATGTCCTGCTCTGCGGCGGCGCGGCGGGCGCGGCGCAGCATGCCGGGCTCCGGGTCCACGCCGAGCACGGCGCGGACCCGCCCGGCCATCGGCAGCGCGAGCTGGCCGGTGCCGCAGCCGAGGTCGACCACGACGTCGTCCCCGGTCAGCCCGAAGGCGCCAGCGACCTCGTCGATGACGGCGCGCGGGTAGCCGCGCCGGTACTGGTGATAGAGGTCAGGGATCTCGCCGCCGAAGCCCAGGCTCATGGGACCAGCATGCCGGCCCGGTCACCCGCGGGCGACCGGGCTCTGCTCACTGCGTAATGAGTCCAGGGCCGAGACGCCTACCAGGTCCCCCACCGCAGACTGGGCTCGGGGAGAGTCGGCGGGTCGAGGAAGGCCGGGGGGGCGGACAGGTCGAGCGCGTCCAGCGGCGTCCGGGCCGCCGCGTCGCGGGCGGTCAGCGGGGGCAGGTTCCACTTCTCCTCGACGAGCCGGAGCACGGAGGTGTGGTCGAGGACCTCGGAGCAGACGTAGTCCGGTCGGGCGTACGGGGACACGATGACCGCGGGCACCCGGAAGCCGTACCGGTCGTAGCGGTGCGGCCCGGTGGTCATGGCCTCCTTGCCCGCCACCTGCCGGGGCAGCACGGGGCGCAGCAGCTTGTCGAGGCGCGTCGGGCTGCCGACCAGGCTGCGGCCCTGGACCGCATCGGGCGGCACCGCGGGCGGCGGCGGCACGTGGTCGTAGTAGCCGCCGTGCTCGTCGTAGACCCAGATGAGCAGCGTCCGGGGCCAGCCCTTCCCGGCCATGACCTGCGCGATCACCTCCGCGGCGAAACTCTCGCCCCGGCGGATGTCCTGCGGGTTCTCCTCGGAGTAGGCGCTGAAGTCCGGGTCGACGATGCTGAAGGCGGGCAGCGTGCCGGCCCGGGCGTCGGCGAAGAACTGGTCGATGCCCCGGATGTGCTGCATGTAGCGGCCGATCCCGAGCGGGAAGACGTCGGCGGTGAACTGGATGTCCTTCTGCATATCGCGGGCCCGGCCCGGGAGTGCCTGGCCCGCGGCGGCCAGGCGCCGGCGGGTCATCTTCCGGCCGTGCCGGGCGTAGTGCTGCCACCGGCTCTGGTCGTCGGCGCCGGGGTGATAGTTGGCCCAGCTGATCTGGTGCCGGGCGAGCATGTCGAAGATGGTTCCGGCCGGCGGGTAGTCGAGCAGGTCATAGGGCGAGTCGTCGATGAGCCCGTAGGCGGTTCCGGCGATGAGGAATCGGCGGTTGGGGAACGTCGGCCCTAGGCACGAGCTGAACCAGCGGTCGGCCAGCGGGAAGGTGCGGGCCAGCCCGTAGTAGAACGGCAGGTCCGCCTCCGTCCAGTAGCCCATGGCCACCGCCGGAGCGTCCCCGGCCGGCCCGGGATACGGCTCCCCGCAGGCGGCCGCCTCCTCGATGGCGATCTGGGCGGCCGCGGCGAATCCGTCGTGCCGGCCGTCGGCCCACTGGACGTGGGTGGCATGCCAGCTCTGCGAGGGCACACCCTGATGCTGGCGGGTAGACGCCTGAGGCCGCGGTCGGACCGGCGCGCCATCCGGCCCGGGGTTCGCCACGGCGGGCTGGCCGTCCGGCCCGAGCGGGAAGCCGTCCCCGCGGCCCGCCAGCATGCCGAGGTAGTTGTCGTAGGAGTGGTTCTCCATCATCAGCACCACGATGTGGGCGATCTGCGGCAGCAGGTCCGCGCCGGGCGGGCGGCCCGGCTGCGGGCGCGGGCCGGGCTCGGTGTCCTGCCGCCGGGACAGGCGCTTCAGTTCATGACGCTCGACGTGGTGCCACATGCCGGTGCTGCCTTCGGGTCGGGGTGCGAAGTGATCTCCCCGCGTGTACCCGAGATTGGCGGCCTTAGCTGTGGGAACCGGGCCGGGATCAGCCGGGCTTGCGGCCGACGCCGGCCAGGACGGCCGCGACCAGCGGGTCGTCAGGGTTGCGCTACTGCGGCATCGAGAGACCAGGCCGGGCTCGACGAGGTCCGGGCCGTCGAAGTAGCGGGCGATCTCAGCCCGGGAGCGCAGCGTGGAACGGGCCGGCCCGAGCCGGGCGTTCAGCCGGGCGGCGCCCTCGGCGGCCCGCTCGTCGTCGATGGCGGTGGTGGCATCCGAGATGACGAGGTAGCTGCCCGGCGGCACGGCCTCCAGCAGGCGGGCGACGACCGGTGCGGCTGGTCGTCGTCGGGGACGTAGTGCAGGACTAGCAGCGCCATGATCGCGACGGGCTGGCTGAAGTCCAGGGTCGCGGCCGCGGCCGGCCGCTGCGCCCATGGACCCGGGCGCGAGCCCGCCGTAAGGTACGGGCATCGCGATGAGGTGATGCGCATGACGGTGCCGGCGCTGGTTTCCGAGCCCCGCCTGGTCACGGCGGAGTGGCTGACGGCCGTCCTGGCCCACGCGGGCGCGCTGCCCGGCGGCGCCGTCGCCGGCTTCGAGGTCGCGGCCATCGGCACCGGCAGCGTGGGCTGCACGCTGCGCTACCGCCTGCGGTACGCAGCCGGTTCCGCGCCGGGGCCGACCGCCGTGGTGGTGAAGTTCGCCGCCGAGCAGGAGGCCAGCCGCGCGGCTGGCATCGCGACGCACTCGTACGAGAACGAGGTCGGCTTCTACCGGGACCTGGCCGCCACGGTGGGCATCCGCCGGCCGCGCTGCTACCACGCGGCGGTCACCCCGGGCACCGCGGACGTGGTCGTGGTCCTGGAGGACCTGGCCCCCGCCGCCCAGGGTGATCAGCTCACCGGATGCGATGCCATCGACGCCCGGCTGGCGATGACCGAGGCGGCCCGGCTGCACGGCCCGCGGTGGGGCGACCCGGCCCTGGCGGGCGTGCCCTGGCTGGCCGGCGGCGAGTCGTCCATCTCGGTGGCGGATTTCTACCGCGCGGTGTGGGACGGCTTCGTCGACCGGTACCGGCCGGCGCTGGTGCCGGAGGCCATCGCGGCGGGCGAGGCCCTGGGCGCCGGCCTGGACGGGTGGACGGCCCACCGCCCGCCCGCGCTGACGATCACCCACGGCGACTTCCGGGTCGACAACATGATGTTCGCGGGCGCCGGCCAGGGGCGGCAGCTGACAGTGGTCGACTGGCAGACCGTCGGGCTCGGCGGCGGGACCGCCGACGTCGCGTATTTCCTGGGCGGCAGCCTGCCGCCGGAGCTCCGGCGCGCGACGGAGTCGCAGCTGCTGCGCCGCTACCGCGACGCGCTGGCGGAGTACGGGATCAGCTACCCGCCCGAAGCCTGCTGGGCGGACTACCGGCGGCACAGCTGGGGCGGCCTCGTCATGGCCGTCATCGCCGGGATGCTCGTGAGCCGGACCGAGCGCAGCGACGCGATGTTCGTCACCATGGCGAACCGCCACGCGATCCAGGCCCGGGATCTGGGTGCCGCCGAGTTCCTGAGCTGAGCCGCCTCGTTCCCGGGCGGACCGGTATCCGCCCGACGCTGACTAGGAGACCGATGACACCGATCGTCAATGAAGGGTCCTACCCGCTCGGCGCCGCGGACGAAGCGCCGCACCCGGCCGCGGCTGACCTGCTCTGGAACGAGTCCTACTACCTCGACTTCGTCACGGCCGACGGGCGGGCCGGCGGCTACGTGCGCCTGGGCCTGTACCCGAACTGGGACCGCGCCTGGTACTGGGCCTGCCTGGTCCGGGACGGCCAGCCCGCAGTCACCATCGTCGACCACGACGTGCCGCTGCCCGGCGATGCCCTGGCCGTAACGGGCGCTGGCTTCCAGGCCGGCTACGCGGTGACGCGGCCGCTGGAGACGGCCCGGGCCACGCTGGAGTCCGCCCGCCTCGGGCTGGACTTGCAGTGGCAGACGGCCGGCGGCGTGTACGGGTACAGCCTCGTACCGCGCTACGAGATCCCCTGCACCGTGACCGGGACGGTCCGCGTGGACGGCCAGGAGATCGCGGTGTCCGGCTACGGCGAGCGCGACCACAGCTGGGGCGTCCGCGACTGGTGGTCGGTGTCGTGGCTGTGGAGCTCGGGACGGCTGGAGGACGGCAGCTACCTGCACGCGATGCGGCCCAACATCGGCTTCGAGCTGCCCTGGCCGTCGTTTGTCGTGCCGCCGGGCGGCGTGCTCGCGGCCGCCGGCGGGCTGACGGCGGCCACCGATTTCACCGCCGCCGGCCAGCCGGAGCGGAGCCGGCTGCAGCTGCCCGGCGCCGACCTGACCGTGACCCCGCGCGACCTCGTCAGCATCACGATGACCTCGCCCGGCGGGGTCGACGCGCACTTCGCGCGGGCCCTGTGCACGTTCCGCGCGGCGGACGGGCGGAACGGCTACGGCTGGACGGAGTGGCACCAGCCGTTCGGCTGGCGCGACCACGGCTGGCAGGCCGCGCCGGCGGGCTAGGTCGCCGGCCGGATAGGTCGCCGCGGGCTGGGGCGCTGGCCGGCTGGGGCGCGCCGCGGCCCAGGGCGCCGCGGATCGTGGCGAGCCGACACCCAGCATCTCGCCGTAGCCCGGCCAGCCCTGCCGTGGCCCATCAGCCCCGCTGGCCTTCCAAGACGGTGTTGAGCTCCGACTGGGGATGGTTGCTCACCGCTGGCGCCGAGCAGTCATCCCCAGTCACCCGCCCATCCGGACGGGCGGGTGACTGGTGTGGCTGGCGGGAAGCCGGCCGGGGGACGCCCCTCGAAATGGCCGGGCTGGGATCGGGTTGCCGGATGGCCTGTTGAAGGTCGGGGGAAGATTGCTCACCGCCGGCGGTGAGCAATCTTCCCCCGATCATGAGGCACTCCCCCGCCGGCTTGGGCGGGCATGACGCACGATGCTGACGGACCGCATGGTGCGGGTGGTGCAGCTTGTACGCAGGGCGCGGGCAGGGGCAGGGGCACGGCAGGGACGCCGGGCGGGGCGACGGGGC
>Ga0193726_1002693_pt1 | contig 11764 bp, 11 predicted proteins | sample H2c1metaG_FD_144928 | JGI IMG/M metagenome (GOLD analysis project Ga0193726, IMG submission 144928) | Soil microbial communities from a riparian zone of the East river system, Colorado, United States - H2c1 | ecosystem: Environmental > Terrestrial > Soil > Riparian zone | place: USA: East River... | reverse complement strand
TTTCGCGGGTGTCGGTGCCGATCGCTTGGGCCCGCGAACGCGCCGCCGCCAGTTCGCCTTCATAGGCCTTCAGCGCGTCGTCGGAAGCGTCCTTCAGCTTCTGCGCCTCGGCCAGATCGCCCTCGATCGCGTTCTGACGCGCGTCGAGCAGGCCGCCGACGCGCGGCAGCGCAATTTTCGAGACGATCAGATAAAGCGCGACGAACGCGATCAGCAGCGACACCAGTTGCGAAGCAAAGGTCGACGAGTCGAACGGCGGAAATGCGCCGCCATGGCCGCCATTTGCTTCGGTGTGGGCCTGCTGGCCTTTTGCGTCGCCATGACTCTCAGCCATGGAGTTCTCCTGTTGCTGTCATGCGCGCCGCCTGAAGGCGGCGCGAAGCGGTGCAGCTCAGAGCGGAACGAACAGCAGCAGCAGTGCGATCAGCAGCGAGAAGATGCCGAGCGCTTCGGTCACGGCGAAGCCGAAAATCAGGTTGCCGAACTGGCCCTGGGCCGCTGAAGGATTGCGCACCGCCGCGGCAAGATAGTTGCCGAAGATGATGCCCACGCCGACACCCGCGCCGCCCATGCCGATGCACGCGATGCCCGCGCCGATAAGTTTTGCTGCTGCCGGTTCCATTTTAAGCTCCTTGAAGAAAAGACGAGTGTGGGTGGAAATTCCCCGGACTGCTTAGTGTCCGGGATGAATGGCGTCGTTGAGATAGATGCAGGTGAGGATCGCGAACACATAGGCCTGCAGGAATGCGACCAGAAGCTCAAGCGCGGTGAGCGCAACCGTGAGCGCCAGCGGCAGCGCGCCGCCGGCCCAGCCGATGGCGCCGAGCGAGGTGCCGAGCATCGCAACGAAGCCTGCAAACACCTTCAGCGAGATGTGGCCGGCCAGCATGTTGGCGAACAGACGGACGCTGTGCGAGACCGGTCGCAGCAAGAACGAGAAGATTTCGATGAAGACGACCAGCGGCAGGATGTAGATCGGAATGCCGGACGGTACGAAGATATTGAAGAACTTCAGGCCGTTCTTGTAGAATCCGTAAATCAGAACGATGAAGAACACCAGCAGCGCCAGCGCCACGGTGACGATGATGTGGCTTGAAATCGTGAACGCGTAGGGGATGATGCCCACGATGTTCGAAACGCAGATGAACATGAACAGCGAGAAGATCAGCGGGAAGAACTTCATGCCTTCCGCGCCGGCGGTGCTGCGGACGGTGCTGGCGACGAACTCGTAACTGATTTCGGCCATCGACTGGAACCGGCCCGGCACCAGCTGCCGCCCGGCGGAGCCGCCGATCATCAGGATCGAGATCAGCGCCACCGCCCCGAACATGTAGGCCGAGGAATTGGTAAAGGCGATCGTCTGATTGCCGATGTGGCCGATCGTGAAGAGGGGTTCAATGTTGAACTGATGGATCGGGTCGATTTTCATCCGCGCGGCTCTTGGTTCTCCGGCCTTCTTGCCGGCAATCGAATTTCAAGTGTCGTGACTTCCCGCGGTACTCAGCGCTTGCCCGGAGCCACGCCCGCAGACCTCACCACGTTGACCACGCCGGCGACGAAGCCGAGCAGAAAAAACACGATGAGACCGAACGGCGATGTCGACAGCAAGCGGTCGAAACCCCAGCCAATCAATGCTCCGACGACAACTCCGGCGATCAATTCCGAAGAAAGCTGGAAACCGCGCGCCATCGCCGAGGCTCTGGCCGCTCCGTCTCCACTTCCAGATTCGGGTTGGTCGGTCCTGACTTTACGATTGCCCTGAATTTCGGACAACCGGTGATCCAGACTTCCGAGCCTTGCGGAAAGCGCAGCTTCATCGGAGGACGATTGATCGCGATTCCCATTTCCGCTGTCGTTCGTGTCTTCAGCCATGCTGCGGAGACCCGAAACGTTGCTGCGTTGATGAAAAAACGCCCCGTCACCCTTAAAGCCGCGCGGACCATACTGACCGCATCCGGCCAAGTCAAGATTGTGTCTTAACCGGCTAGCGCTTTGATTTATTTGTATTTATTTGGATCGAGAAGGAGGAGCCGCAGCGTCGTCGCCGCAGTGCAGCAGTCGGATTGAGCGACGATCGATCTTGCACCCCGTTACCGGGTCTGTTGGGATGACCGTCAAGTTGCCAATTCCCGTTCCCGGAGCCCGCATGCCGCGTCAGATCGACTATTATTTCTCGTTTCAATCGCCGTGGGCCTATATCGGGCACAAGCCGTTCGCGGAAGTCGCAAAAACCCACGGTCTCAAGATCAATGCCAAGCCGGTATTGCTGGTCGAATTGTTCTCCGAGACCGGCGGGTTGCCGCTGCCGAAACGCCATCCGGTGCGGCAGCGCTACCGCATGGTCGAGCTGCAGCGCTGGCGCGACAAGCGCGGCCTGACGTTTCATCTCCAGCCGGCCAATTGGCCGTTCAGCCCGCGGCTCGCCGATGGCGTGGTGATCGCAGCGATCGAGGCCGGCCAAGACCCGGCTTCTTTCATGCAACGGGCCTTTGCCGGGGTCTGGGAGGACCAGCTCAATCTCGCCGACGCTGCCACGCTGATTAGATTGGCCGACGATTGCGGGCTTCCTGGCAAGCGGCTGGTGGAGCGTTCGGAAACCGACGAGATTGGCGCTGCCTACGAGCAAAACCGGCAGGATGCGCTGGCGGCCGATGTATTCGGCTCGCCGGGCTATGTGCTCGACGGCGAGGTATTCTGGGGACAGGACCGGATCGAATTGCTCGCGGACGCGTTGAAGTCCGGCCGCGGGGCCTATCATTCGCAGCGTTAAGACTAGGACCACCTCGTCGGTTGAGTCGGGAGCATTGCCATGATGACAGCGACATCGCCCTCGAAGCTCTCCACCTCCATCTTGGCCGCGGTTCTGACTTTTGGTCCCGGCGGAATGGCCGGCGCCGCGTCATCGCCGGACACCGAGAACGGCCGCTACGCGCTGTCGCCGGTCACCGACGGCGTGATCAGGCTCGATACCCGCACCGGCACGGTGTCGACCTGCAGCAACGCCGGCGCCGGCTGGGCCTGTTATACCGTGCCGGACGAGCGCGCGGCGCTCGATGCGGAAATCGGCCGGCTGCAGGCCGACAATGACCGGCTGCAAGCCGAGAGTGAAAAACTCAGGGGCCAACTGGCGGCGCAAGAGCCTGTCGTTACCGGCAAGACCGACGAAGCTCTGCCCAAGGCCGATTCGCTGAAAAAGCCGGAGCCGAAGGTGGCCGACGGCGAGCGCAAAATCGAAATCCCGCTGCCGAGCGACCGCGATATGGATCGCGTGATGTCGTTCCTGGAGCAAGCCTGGCGGCGGCTGGTCGAGATGGCCAACCGGGTGCAGAAGGACGTCAGCGGCAGGATTTGAGTTGCGGCGCTTTTCACGTGTCGTCCCGGCGAACGCCGGGACCCATAACCACCGGAGTTGATTGTTTAGAGAAGCTATCAACTCCAACCGTCCAAAACCGGGGGCCGCGGCGTATGGGCCTCGGCGTTCGCCGGGGCGACGAGAGAGATAGTTCATGACCTCCCCTAGATCGCTCACCCGCACGCCGCTATCCAGCGTCAGCGCAAGCAGCATCGTGTCGTCGCTTCTCAACGTGCAAACCTCCGGCCGCGGCTTTGTCGACCTCACCGGCGAGATCGCGAAGTTCGTCAAGGCAGCCGGCGCGCGAGAAGGTGCGGTGACATTGTTCATTCGTCACACCTCGGCGTCGCTGACGATTCAGGAAAACGCCGATCCCACGGTGCTCGACGATCTCGCGACCGCGCTCGATCGCCTGGCGCCCGAGAACGCCGGATGGAGCCACGATACCGAAGGCCCCGATGACATGCCGGCGCATGTCAAGACCATGCTGACGGCAACCTCGCTGCAGATCCCTGTGCTCAAGGGCGAACTCGCGCTCGGAACATGGCAGGCGATCTATTTGATCGAGCATCGCGCGCGGCCGCATCGGCGCGAGATTGTGTTGCAATTTATCGGCGCGTTCAGCGCATGATCCGCCAAAGTATAAGGCGTTTGGCGATTAGATACTGCGCCACTAAATACGCGTAAAACAAAGCCGGCCGCGGGAAGCGATCCCGCGGCCGGCTTGTTCGAATGGGTGCGGCGACGGTTCGCCGCCGCAAAAGCCTCAGTTCTTGGTGATATCGACGTCCTTGGTTTCCGGCAGGAACAGGAATCCGATGACCAGGCTCATGAGCGCGATGCCGACCGGATACCACAGGCCGGAATAGATGTTTCCGGTGGCAGCCGCGATCGCGAATGCGGTCGCGGGCAGGAAGCCGCCGAACCAGCCGTTGCCGATATGGTAGGGCAACGACAATCCGCTGTAGCGGATGCGGCTCGGGAACAGCTCAACCAGCCATGCCGCGATCGGGGCATAGACCAGCGTGACGTAGACCACCAGCAGCCAGAGCATGACCACCGTCATGACCTGGTTGATCTCGGCCGGATCGGCCGAAGCCGGATAGCCGTGGGCCTTGATCGCCGCGGGCAACGCCTTGGCGAAATCGGGGCTGCTGGCATCCAGCGTCTGTTCGCCGATCTTCACCTTGGCCTTGGTTCCGGCCGGTGCGGTTTCGTTGTTGTAGTTCACCGACAGGTTGACGAGGCCGGACTTGGCGACGTCGCAGCTGGTGGTGAATTTTTCCGTTCCGGTCGCCTTGAACTGGAACGAGCACTCGCTGGGATCGGCGATCACCGTCACGGGCGAGGCCGAAAGCGCGGTCTCGAGCTTCGGATTGGCGAAGTGCGTGATCGCCTTGAAGATCGGGAAATAGGTCAGCGCCGCCAGCAGGAAGCCGGCCAGAATGATCGGCTTGCGGCCGATCTTGTCCGACAGCCAGCCGAAGATGATGAAGCCGGGCGTGCCGAGCGCCAGTGCGATCACGATCATGATCTGCGCGGTCACCGCAGGGACCTTGATGGTCTGGGTCAGGAAGAACAGCGCATAGAACTGTCCGCCATACCACACCACGGCTTCGCCGGCGGTCGCACCCAGCAAGGCCAGGATCGCGATCTTGGCGTTGCCCCACTCACCGAACGCTTCGCTGAGCGGCCGCTTCGAGGTGGTGCCTTCTTCCTTCATCTTCGCGAAGATCGGGGATTCGTTCAGGCTCAAGCGAATCCAGATCGAGACCCCGAGCAGAATGCCCGACAGCAGGAACGGAATGCGCCAGCCCCAGTCGCCGAACGCCGCTTCGCCCATCCAGGTGCGGATGCCCAGGATCAGCAGCAGCGCCATGAACAGGCCGAGCGTCGCTGTGGTCTGAATCCAGGAGGTGTAGTAGCCGCGCTTGTTCGCCGGCGCGTGCTCGGCGACGTAAATTGCAGCGCCGCCATATTCACCGCCGAGCGCAAGGCCCTGCACCAGCCGCAGCGCGATCAGCACGACCGGCGCCGCGATGCCCCAGCTGGCGTAACCCGGCAGCAGGCCGATGAAGAAGGTGCCGACGCCCATCAGGGTCATCGTGATCAGGAAGGTGTATTTGCGGCCGATCATGTCGCCGAGGCGGCCGAAGATCAGCGCGCCGAACGGGCGAACCGCAAAACCGGCGGCGAAGGCGAGCAGCGCGAAAATGAAGCCGACATCCGGCGGCACGTTGGAGAAGAAGTATTTCGCGAGAAACGCGCCAAGCGTTCCGTAGATGTAGAAGTCGTACCACTCGAAAACGGTGCCGAGCGAGGAGGCGAAAATGACCTTTCTCTCTTCGGCAGTCATTCCTCCGGTACGGACTTCGCGGCCCACTGTTGCAGCCATTGTCATTGTTAGCTCCCCGAAATCGTTGATGCTGGCCCGTCCCATGCGCCGGACTTGGCCGGATTAGAACATGGTTCTCCGTTCACGGTAACATCGCCGTGAAAGTACGCCAAATAAGACTTTTGGCCCTCTACACCATTGTTTCCGTGTGTGTCCGGAGCCCGACGATCGATCCATGGAATTCTCCCGGCATCGATCTATTGCGATGCACCAATCGGCCGGTTAACCGCTTTACCGCATGGCGGTATTGCGCGCTTGCAAGCAACCGCCCGGCGAGGGACTATTGCCGCGAAAACTCGCTTGGCAGGCCTTACAAAGCGGTCACGGGTTTAGCGCAATCCTCTCGCAAGAAATAAATGACCGCTGCCGCCACCACCCATCTTGTCATTGCCGACGACCATCCGCTGTTCCGCGATGCCCTGCGGCAAGCGGTCGCCGGTGTCCTGACTTCGGCAAAGATCGGAGAGGCCGGTTCGTTTGAGGAACTGACGGCGCTGCTGGAGCAGGATTCCGACGTCGATCTGATTCTGCTCGATCTGACGATGCCGGGGATCTCAGGTTTCTCCGGGCTGATTTATCTGCGCGCGCAATACCCGGCGATCCCGGTGGTAATCGTATCCGCCAGTGATGATGGCGGCACCATCCGCCGCTCGCTGGATTTCGGCGCCTCCGGCTTCATTCCCAAGCGTTTCGGGGTCGACACCCTGCGCGATGCGATTTTGAAGGTGATGGATGGCGACGTCTGGATACCCCCGGATACCGATCTGTCATCCGCCGCCGATCCAGACATGACGCGGCTGCGCGACCGGCTGGTGACGCTGACCCCGCAGCAGGTCAGGGTGTTGATGATGCTGTCGGAAGGCCTGCTCAACAAGCAGATCGCCTACGAACTTGGCGTGTCGGAGGCGACCATCAAGGCGCATGTGTCGGCGATCCTGCAGAAGCTCGGGGTCGAGAGCCGCACCCAGGCCGTGATCGCGGCGGCGAAAATCTCCGGCGGCCAGTGGCGGCAGGGCACGCCGTCGCCGCAATAGCGCATCGATTTCCAGACCTGTAGGATGGGTGGAGCGCAGCGATACCCATCACTTCAACATGCGAGTTTGTCCGCATGACCGACTACCGTCGAAACTTCATTGCTGGGGGCAGCTTCTTCTTCACCGTTAATCTGGCGGACCGACGGCTTCGGCTTTTGACGGAAGACATAGACAAATTGCGGAAGGCGTTTCGCGAGACGCGCCGCCATCATCCGTTCACCATCGACGCGATGGTCATTCTGCCTGATCACCTCCATACTATATGGACTATATGGACCATACCAGAAGGTGACGCGAATTTTGCCACCCGCTGGCGGCTGATCAAATCGGCTTTTTCGCGCAGCCTCCCAACCGGCGAACGGACTTCCGACAGCCGTGTCGCCAAGGGTGAACGCGGTATCTGGCAGCGGCGCTACTGGGAGCATACCATTCGCGATGAAAGCGATTTCGCGCGTCACATCGACTACGTTCATATCAACCCGGTTAAGCACGGGTATGTCACGCGGGTCAGGGATTGGCCGTATTCGTCGTTTCATCGTATGGTGAAATTTGGCGTCTATCCGGAGGATTGGGCGGGCGATGTCTCCGGTCACGGTGAGTCGTTTGGCGAACGGCCATAAAGTAAATATGTGCGGTGAGGCGGTACGTTTCGCAGTAGTGGCGCCGGAGTTATACGATGAGTCTTATCCTCGCTCCGCTGTACGCGGCAATCTCGATAATCGATGAACTGCTGCTTTGGTTGTTTCCACAGTTAGATGTCTTCAATTTTTGGATCACCGTTCTCTATGTTGCCGTGGCGCTCGTCGTCACGGCTTTCGGAATGGATTTAACAGGATACTCAAAGTTCAACGATCTATGGACTTCCAAACAAAAACTTGAGATCAGGAATGGCACAAGGGCGATTAGCCTGTGCTTGTGGTGAGCGGTAAGGTGATGGGTTTCGCGGCGCTCAACCCATCCTACGATCTGGCTTAACGACTATTCCGCCGCCACCAACTGCTGGGTGCGCCACTGCCCGAGCAAGGCCCGCAGCGATGCCGGTTTGACCGGCTTGTTGAGCACCGCGATTTTTTCCTCCCGCGCCGCCGCCCGCACATGCGGGCTGCGGTCCGCGGTGATCAGGATGCCCGGAATATTCTCCCCGAACCGGCGGCGAATGTCGCGGATCGCGGCGACGCCGTTGCCGCGGTCGAGGTGATAGTCGACCAGAAGCCCGGTGATCGGCCGGCCCGCGGCCTCGATCGCCTCGATGGCGGCGTCGGGGTCGGCCACCGCGATGACCTCGGCGTCCCAGGCGGTCAGCAGCGTTCGCATGCCGTCCAGGATCGCTGCATCGTTTTCGATGCAGACGATCAGCGAGCCGGTGACCGGTGTCCGCAATAATGGCGTCGCGGTGGTGACCGCCGCGGTGTAGTTGATGGCCTTGGCGGTCGGCACCGTCACCGAAAAGAACGAGCCGCCGCTGACATTGGAATCGAGCGCGATGCCGTGGTTGAGGACGCGCGCCAGCCGTTCGACGATCGACAGCCCGAGGCCAAGGCCGCGCGCGATCCGCGCTCCCTGCTCGAGCCGGTGGAATTCCTTGAAGATCTCGGTGCGCTTGAGCACCGGAATGCCGACGCCGGTGTCATAGACGCAAATCTGCAGGTTTTTGCCGTGGCGCCGGCAGCCGACCAGTACGCGGCCGTGCGGGGTATATTTGATGGCATTGGAGACCAGGTTCTGCAGCAGCCGGCGCAGCAGCAGGCGGTCGGATTCCACCGGCAGCGAGCAGGGCACGAGGGTCAGCCTCAGTCCCTTGGCGCGCGCGATCGGCGCAAATTCGATTTCCAGCGAACGCATCAGGTCGCTCATCTTGAAACTGGTGATCGACGGCGTCATGGCGCCGGCGTCGAGCCGCGAAATATCCAAGAGCGCGCCGAGGATTTCCTCGATGGCCTCCAGCGAATCGTCGATGTTTTCGACCAGCCGCGAGTCCTCGCCGCCGTTCTGGCGCTCGACCAGGCTCGTCACATAGAGCCGTGCGGCGTTCAGCGGCTGCAGGATGTCGTGGCTTGCCGCCGCCAGGAAGCGGGTCTTGGAGATGTTGGCGTCCTCGGCGGTGCTCTTGGCCAGCGCCAGCTCCGAATTCAGGCGGGTGAGTTCTTCGGTGCGATCGCGTACGCGCTTTTCCAGGGTCGCGTTGGCGCGCTCCAGCGCTTCGGCGGCTTCAAACGAGGGGGTGACGTCGGAAAAGGTGATGACCAGCCCGCCGCCGGGCATTCGGTTGGTGCGCACCTCGACCACCATGTGACGATCGGTGAGGCGCTCCAGATACGGCTCGCCTTCGGTGGTATAGGCGGCCAGCCGCATTTCCATCAGCGAATCGTTGTCGCCGAACCCCTGCGGTGGGGTGATCGCCCCCATGAATTCAAGAATTTCCTGCAGCGGCATTCCGATCTGCACGAGGTGGAGCGGCAGACCGAGAATCTCGCCAAACTGCCGGTTGGAACAGATCAGCTGCAGATCCGGATCGAACACGGCGATGCCTTGCCGCACGTGGTTCAGCGCGGTCTGCAATATCTCGCGGTTGAAATGCAGTGCTGCGTGGGAATCGTCGAGCAGCTTGAGCGCGGCCTTGGCGGAGACGGTGCGCTTGCGCAGCAGCAGCGACATCACCAGGCGCGAGGACGCGGCCCCGATCGAGGAGGCGATCAGGTGCTCGGCATGCTGCAGCAATTCAAAGTCGGCCGGCGCCGTCGGTTCGAGAGCGGTGTGGTGGATGGCCGCGAAGGTTGCAAAAGAATCGCGGGCGCGATCGGGACCCAGATATTGCGCCACCGTGCTCTGGATATCCTGCACCGTCACCATGGTGCGCCAGCGCCGGAAAGTCGGCGCCATCGGCGCCAGCTCGTTAGGCACAAACAAATCCGCCTGCAGCCGCTCGATCGCGGAGGGCTGACGCATCAGCGACAGCACGATATAGGCCAGAAGGTTGAGCGAAAGGCTCCAGAGCACGCCGTGCATCAGCGGCGGCAAATCGGCGCCGAACAGGGCTTGCGGACGCAGCGCCTCGATGCCGAACGGACCGTGCTGCAGCAGCTGCAGGCCGGCGGAATTGCCTTCCAGGAAGCTCGGCAGAAACAGCGTGTAGATCCACACCGCAACGCCGACCAGCATGCCTGCCATGGCGCCCTGCGCGGTGGCGCGGCGCCAGAACAGGCCGCCGAAGAACGCCGGCGCCAGCTGCGCGATGGCCGCAAAGGACAACAGGCCGATCGCTGCCAGCTGGGTATTGCCGAGCGCGCGATAGTAGCAATAGGCCATCGCCATGATGGCCAGAATCGCAAAGCGGCGGACCCGGAGCAGGAAGTCGCCGAAGTCCTTCTGACTGGCGCGCGATTGCGGGCTGCGCTGCAACACCAGCGGCATCACGATATCGTTCGAGACCATGATCGAAAGCGCCACGCATTCCACGATCACCATGGCGGTTCCCGCCGACAGGCCGCCGATAAAGACGCCGACGCTGAGCAACGGGGCGTTGCCCTCCATCGGCAGCGCCAGCACGTACATGTCGCTATCGATGGCGCCGAACGGAAAGGTGATGAGGCCGGCGAGCGCGATCGGGATCACGAACAGGTTGATCGCAACCAGATACAACGGAAACAGCCAGCGTGCCCGGCTCACCTCGGTGTTGCTGGAATTCTCCACCACGCTGACGTGAAACTGGCGCGGCAGCAGCATGATCGCGAAAAACGACAGCAGCACCATGGTGAGGAAATTGCCGATCGACGGGGTGTAGTTGATGGCGCGCACGGCTTCCGGGGTTTTCATCGCGCGTTCGATCAGCGCGGTCGGGCCGAACATCCAGAAGGTGACGAATGCGCCGGCGGCGATAAAGCCCACCAGTTTGATGATGGATTCGGTGGCGACCGCCAGCATCAGGCCATGCTGGTGCTCGGTCGCGTCGGTCTGGCGGGTGCCGAACAGGATCGCGAACGCCGCCATCGCCAGCGTTACCACCAGCGCGATATCGCCGATGATCGGTATCGAGGAGAAAGCCTCGTCCTCGCTCAGGATGGTCTCGAGCGAGGAGGCCATGGCCTTGAGCTGGAGCGCGATATAGGGAACCGAGCCGATGATCGCGATCACAGCCACGGTGGCGGCGACCGCCTGGCTCTTGCCGTAGCGCGCGGCGATGAAATCGGCGATCGAGGTGATGTTCTGCGATTTCGCCAGCTGGATCACGCGGCGGAGCAGCGGCGTGCACAGCGCGATCATCAGGATCGGGCCGATATAGATCGCGATAAAATCGACGCTGGTGCGGGTGGCGAATCCGACCGAGCCGAAATACGTCCAGGAAGTGCAATAGATCGCCAGCGACAGCGGATAGATCAGCGCGCTGGCGCGGCCGCGCTGGGTCGGCGACAGGCGGTCGCCGTGGCTGGCCACGAAGAACAGAAACCCGATATAGCCGAAGGCGGTCGCGATCACGCCCCAGTCGTGCAGCATCGCTGCCTGCTCCTGTGGTGGCTAGCGTCAGGTACGAAACCTAGCGCTTTGCGCGGGCGCAGGCGACAGCGAATTCCCGGTCAAATCCGGGAAATGGGATCGTCGTTAAGTCCGGCGCGGGGCGCCGGAAACAGCGGCGGGCTGGCGGGCTGCGTATTACCGAGCTGCGACAGCAACTATTCAGCCGCGACGGATTTCTGGTGCAGCGGCAGTCCGAGATGCTCCCAGACCTGCAGCAGCGCCTCGGCGAGCTGATCGATCAAACCGTCATCATGATAGGGCGACGGCGTGATCCGCAGCCGCTCGGTGCCTTTGGCGACGGTCGGATAGTTGATCGGCTGGATATAGATGTTGTGCTCTTCCAGCAGGAGGTCGCAGGCCCGCTTGCAATGTTCGGGATCGCCGACGAATAGCGGCACGATATGGGTGTCGCTCGACATCACAGGCAGCCCGGCGGCGGTGAGGATCGCCTTGACGCGGGCGGCGCGGTCC
>Ga0193726_1002692_pt1 | contig 11772 bp, 12 predicted proteins | sample H2c1metaG_FD_144928 | JGI IMG/M metagenome (GOLD analysis project Ga0193726, IMG submission 144928) | Soil microbial communities from a riparian zone of the East river system, Colorado, United States - H2c1 | ecosystem: Environmental > Terrestrial > Soil > Riparian zone | place: USA: East River... | reverse complement strand
TATATCGCCATGGGCTGGGTGGGGGTGTATTCGGGCTATGCGCTGTATCGCCGCTACGGGTGGGCGTTCATCCGTCCTCTGATATGGGGAGGAGTCGCCTACACGCTGGGGGGAACGATAGAGTTCTTGCGCCGGCCGGTTTTGATCGAAGGAGTCCTGGGCCCCCATGAGCTTCTTCACCTGGCAGTGCTGGCCGGGCTGGGTTTTCACTTCCGCTTCGTATTTTCCTTTGCCGGAAAGAGATTCAAGGAAATACCGTCCGTCAAAGTTCTGAACTCCCTCGAGAATTCCGCAGGCGATCATTGCGTCGACATATTCGAGCGCGACGACGGGACATTCGGGTTCGAGGAATGTCGCAGGGATGCCGAGGACCAGAGAGGCTGGTTCTCGCTTCACCGTTACTCGCATCAGGTCTTCGCCACGGCGGAAGCCGCCCTGGCGCAGGCAAAATCAAGGGTGGAATGGATGGCCACGGAGCGTGGTTAAGCGGCACTTATCGTTCATAATGTCCTCCCCACCCCAAAGGCGTCCGGGTCCCGTTACTTCCTCACATTCATGAAAATATTGCTGGTTGACGATTCGGCGACGATCCGCGCCGCGACCGAGACGATGCTCGTCAAGATGGGTCACGAGGTCGTGATGGCCGTCAACGGCGAGGACGCGCTGCTCGCCTACAAACGCGAGAGCCCGAACCTGGTGCTCATGGACGTGAACATGCCGGTCATGGACGGCTATGCGGCGGCGCAGCGGATCCGTTCCGAATATCCCCAGGACTGGGTCCCGATTATTTTTCTCAGCGGGGCGAATGATGAAGAACATCTCGAGCTCGGTATCCGGGCAGGCGGCGATGACTATCTGATCAAGCCTTGCGGCTACGTCGTATTGCACGCAAAGATCCGCGCCATGCAGCGCCTCGACGAAATGCGTCGCCGGCAGGTGCAGACGTCGACAGAGTTGCTCGTCGCGAACAAGCAGCTGGAGCAGATCGCATCGCAGGACGGGCTGACCGAGCTCGCCAATCGCAGGAGCTTCGACGTTTATCTCGCCGCCGAGCTCGCGCGCGCGCGGCGCAGCAAGAAAACCGTGGCGCTCGTCCTGTGCGATGTCGATTTCTTCAAGCCCTACAACGACCACTACGGCCATCCGGCGGGCGATGAATGCCTCAAACGGGTCGCGGCTGCATTGCAATCGGCCTGCCGCCGCCCCGCGGATCTGGTGGCGCGCTATGGCGGGGAGGAATTCGCGCTCGTCCTTCCGGACACCGAGCTGAACGGCGCGGTTCAGGTTGCTGAAACGGTCAGGAAAGCAGTCGAGGGGCTGAAAGTCGCTCACGAACATTCAAGCGCGGCCTCGTACGTCAGCATCAGCGCCGGGGTCGCTGCGCAGCTTCCGGACATGACCATCACGGCCGAGCAATTGATCATGGCCGCAGACGAAGCGCTTTATCAAGCCAAGCATCTGGGGCGCAATCGAGTCGTGGTACTGCAGGCAAAGCCCGCTTGATTCCGCTCCAGCGTTGGCCGTGGTGAATCCGGAGATCCTGAAAAGCGCGTAATTCCCCGATCCGGGGCGCGCGCCGACCCGCGGTCTAGGCGCGGAGTGCAGCCTCGATCGCCTGCTGCAGGTGCTCCATGCCGAAACTCGCATCCTGCACGACGCCGTTGACGTAGAAGGCGGGCGTGGACCGCACTCCGCTTTTCTTTCCGCCGTCGATATGTTCGTGCACTCGCTGCAGATAGACGTGCTCCTCCATCTCGTAGTCGTAGCGCTCCAGATCGAGTTCCGCGTCCGCCGCATACTGCCTCAGGTTCTTGGGCTTGAGGTGCGCGTGGTGCTCGAATAGAAGCTTGTACATCTGCCAGAACTTGTGCTGCGCCCCGGCCGCTTCGGCCGCTTCCGCCGCCAATTCGGCATGCGGGTGCACTTCGAGCAGCGGGAAATTCCGGAACACGAAACGCACGCGGCCCGTAAAATGCTTGAGCATCATTTCGACCGCCGGGTACGCCTGAAGGCAGCTCGGGCACTCGAAGTCCCCATATTCCACGAGGGTCACCCTTGCGGACTCCGGCCCGAGGATGTGGTCGCTGTGATTCACGGGAACTGCGAGTTTGAGCGGCTCAGCGGGTCGATTCATGGTGGATCCTATGCTTGTGGAGGCATGTCCGGGAGAGGCGTATCCGGGCTCGTGCTACAGGATTCCGATGGCGCGCGACGCCAGGAGAGCGACGATGATCAAGGAGATCATCGACTGCAGCATCGTGAGTACCTTGGCCCATCGCGAGAGCACCGGCGTATCCGAGGGGGAAAACGCGGTACTCGTATTGAAGGCTATGAACAGGTAGTCGATGAATCTTGGAGACCACTTGTTCTCGATCGCCGTTTTCGAGTACTCCGTCATTTGAGGAAAGAGGAACGCGCCTTCCGTGTGAGCGCCCCGCCGGTCCCGTTGCGACGGACCTCCCCCGTCCAGCCTCCAGTACCAGAGGGCGAATACCAGAATATTGGTGAGCCAGAGAGCTCCGGCGGATCGAAGCAGTTGAGGCGCGGCTTCCGCCCGCGTGGGCAGCGCCCCGATCAGCAGCGCGAGCGACAGCACCAGCGCCAGCGTGATGACCGTGCTGACGACGTAACCCAGAATGCGATTGAGGACGTGATGTCCGGTACGGAAAGCGATCACCGTCGGGACCAGGAGAATGCTTACCACCGCGAGAAGCAACCAGCGCGGGCCAACGGTAAGAAAAGACGGCAGCGCGGTGTAAATGCCGCCCACGGCAAGGAGCGCGATGATGGCCGGCAACCGCGGTTCGGTCCTGGGAGCGGGCATGGGTGCGATATTCGACGGGGAAAATCGTCAAGCAGCGGACAGGATATTGAGGAACCGGAAATTCGGCAAACTTTTTCGCGGTCCACGTGCGACATGCGCGATTGAAGCTCATGCGACGGGCTTCGAGCCCGGGTGCTTCGACGCGAGCTCAGGCGCCTTTCAATTGAAGCGATCTGCTGCGAGCTTCCCGGGCGACTTTTCTCAGCGCCCTGACCCGGATATAGCAGTCCGGACAGGCATAGCGGAGGCCGCTGCCGTGGGTTGTGCGCGACAAGGGGCGCATGGACTTCGCGTCGACCGGGCGCCTGCATTCGCCGCATTGCTTCGTTTTCGGCGGGTGCGTGCTGATGAGCTCACGCTCCATGGCACTGGCCGGTCAAGCGGGGATCGTCAATGCGGGGCGGCACAACTCGCTCTCTACGCTTTCTTGCCGGGCCATGGAGCGGCCGTTCTTGCCGGCGCCGGGATAAAGCGCGCCGCCGGAGCAACGACCTTCTTGGGTTGCTTGGGCTTCTTGTGCTCGCGATTGCTTCGTTGTTCACCTTTGGGCATTCGAGTTCTCCTGGTATGAGAGCATTCGCAGGCTCCACAAGAAAGAAGCTCGCGACGGACGCCTAGCGGCGCCGGTACTGCGGCCTGCGCGCGGGCATACGCGTCGCAGGGTTCTCGTCCTTGTGCCGGAAGTTGATGCGCCCTTTCGTCAGATCGTAGGGCGTCAGCTCGAGGCTGACCCTGTCTCCGGCGAGGATCGTGATTCTATGCTTCCTCATCTTGCCGGCCACATAGGCCACCACCGTGTGCCCGTTTTCCAGCGTCACGCGGTAGCGCGTATCGGGGAGCACCTCGTTGACGGTGCCTTCCATTTCAATCAACGCTTCTTTTGTCACGTCAATACTCCTTCCGGCTCCCGATCGACCCGCGATCGGAGCCCGCGAACTGCGGGAAAATCCGGCGACGTGGGAGCGGCGAGCACCGCCCCCGCGACGGGGAATCAGACGGCTTTAAGATCGACTGCAGACGTCTTGCCGTTTTGTCCTTGCTCGAGCTCGTACGAGATCTTCTGGTTCTCGTTGAGGCTGCCGAGCCCGGCGCGTTCGACCGCCGAGACGTGGACGAACACATCCTTCGATTTGTCGTCAGGTTGAATGAAGCCGAACCCCTTGGCGGAATTGAAAAACTTTACGGTACCGATTGGCATGGATCTCTCCAAAGATCGTGTCGCCGCGCACGATAGTGTGCGAAGCATCAAATTATCCGTGGGAGAAAACCCGAGCGGCACCCCGAGGGATACTGCGGACTGACCCAATTCGAATTCGACCTTGCTAATATGGGGGGTGCGGGCGCCTTTGGCAAGGGAATTGAGAAAATACTCAATCCCATCAAGGGTCCTCCGGTTCATCGAAATATCCGTTCAGGTCAATATCAGCCGCCCGCGGCGATCATGAAAATCTCCATCCTCGACGACTATCACGACACGCTTCGCACGCTCAAGGCCTTCGACAAACTGGCCGGCCACGAGGTCAGAATCTGGAACGATCACGTCCAGGACGTCGATGCGCTCGCCAAACGCCTGAAGGGCGCCGAAGCGCTAGTGCTGATACGCGAGCGCACGCAGATCCGCGCACCGCTCCTCGAGCGCCTGCCCGGCTTGAGGCTCATCAGCCAGCGCAGCGTTTATCCGCACATCGATGTCGAAGCCTGTACGCGCCTCGGCATCATCGTGTCCTCCAACCAGAATTTCGGCATGCCCTCTTACGCGACCGCCGAGCTCACCTGGGGCCTGATCGTCGCCGCGCTGCGCGACATCCCGCAGCAGATGGCTTCGCTGAAGGCCGGAAACTGGCAGATCGGCGTCGGCAGTACCTTGCGGGGAAAGACCCTGGGAATTTTCGGCTACGGCAGGATCGGCGCGGTCGTGGCGGGATACGGCAAGGCTTTCGGCATGAAGGTGCTGGTATGGGCGCGGGAAGCTTCGCTCGCGCGTGCGCGCGCCGACGGCTGCGCCGCAGGGGGCAGCAAGGAAGCGTTTTTCGAGGAATCCGACATCGTCACCCTGCACCTGCGCCTGATCGAGGCGACGCGCGGCATTGTGACTGTCCGCGATCTCGCGCGCATGAAGCCCACTGCCCTGATCGTCAACACCAGCCGCGCGCCGCTGATCGAGCCCGGAGCGCTCGTCGCCGCCCTCAAAGCCGGGCGTCCTGGCAAAGCGGCGGTGGACGTCTACGAAGAAGAGCCGCTGCGCGACACCCGCCACCCGCTGCTCAACATGGACAACGTGGTCTGCACGCCTCATCTCGGTTACGTGACGCGCGAGGATCACGAGATCGCGTTTGCCGAGATCTTCGACCAGATCAACGCCTACGCCGCCGGTGCGCCGGCCAACGTCGTGAATCCGGAAGTCCTGAAGAACGCGCGGAAGTAGGCGCCGGGAACGCCGGAATTCTTCGGGACTTCAGAAAGCGTAGCCCACGCCGATCACGTTCCACCCGCCGTTCGAGGTGTTCGGACTGATGCCGAAGATCGCGCCGTGGGACTGGTGCCGGTATTCGACGAAGACCCGCTGCGACAGGTCGTAGGCGAACGTGAAATCGAAATTCCAGCGCGTGCCGTTGACGTTGTTCGCTTCGTCGATCCACGCGACGCCGGCTCCGACCCGAAATTTTTTCCAGAAAGTCAGCATGTAGTCGGCGCCGACGAGGACGTGGGGCGAGTGCGGCTTGATGTCGGACCCGCTGTGGACCCAGTATCCGAGCCTCGCGCCCCAAGTCCCTCCGTAGCGCCCGTTGACCATCAAAGTGCCCGGCTCCCGGAAAACGTCGGTGCCTGCGGACAGGCGCAGCGCGGGCCGCGTATCTTCCGCTTCCAGGTCGAACGCGCGAGACGGCGCGCTCGCGAGCAGGGCCAGGCCCGAGAAGAATAGATAGACGGAAACCTGCGGACAGCCGCAGCGCGGGCCGCGTATCTTCCGCTTCCAGGTCGAACGCGCGAGACGGCGCGCTCGCGAGCAGGGCCAGGCCCGAGAAGAATAGATAGACGGAAATCCTGCGGCAGCCGGAACGGCCGATGGGAAATTTCAAACTCGCGTACTCTGTGGCTACGCGGCGGATTATATTCGATCCCTGTCGTCCAACGCCCAAGCATGAAAAGCACGCTTCGCTGGTTTTCAGTCCTCCTCCTGCTCTGGTCGTGCGCGCCGGCGACGGCGACCGAGGCCCTGGCGGGCGCGCAAAAGTCCACGCAGCCGATCAAGGACGTCCGGGATCGCGGGCTGCTCTACGAGGTGAGGAGCGGCGCGAACGTCGTCTATCTGTTCGGCACGATTCACCTGGGGCGACCCGATTTCTATCCGCTGGGCGCCGCGGCCGTTCGCGCGTTCTCGGGCTCGAAGTATCTGGTTGTGGAAGCCGACGTCTCGAACGAAGCTGCAATGCAGGGCATGACGGGGCAAATGATGTACCCGCCCTCCACCAGTCTGGAGGAGCACCTGCCGCGGGATTTGCTGAACAGGACTCTCTCGCTCTTGCGTGAATACGCTATCCCGAGGGAGCGGGCGATCAGGCTCAAGCCCTGGGCACTCATCCTCACGATCTCCGCTGTCGAGATCATGCGCGCCGGCTTCGATCCCACCCTGGGCACGGACCTCTATCTGATCCGGCGCGCCAAAAGCCAGGGCAAGCCCATCCTCGAGCTGGAAGGCATGCAACGCCAGGCCGATATCCTCGACGGGCTCTCAGACGAAGAGCAGCGGGCGTTCCTGGAGGAAACCCTGACCGAGATCGAAAGCGGCGAATCGGCAAAGAATCTTTCCGATCTCGCCGAAGCGTGGTCGAAGGGCGATGCGGCGGGAATCAGCAGGGAGTTGGAACGCCTGCGGCAATCCGGCCTCGCATCCGACAAGATGTTCGTCGACAAGCTGTTCGCGGAGCGCAACGTCGTCATGGCCCGGCGCGTCGAAGAATATCTGCGCTCCGGAGAACGCCATTTCGTCGCCGTGGGTGCCCTGCACCTGGTCGGCGAGAAGAGCATCGTCGATCTGCTCAAGAGGAAGGGGCTCCAGGTTCGCGAGATCCGATAGATAAAGGACGAACAAGGTTCGGTGTAGTGCCTTGGCGTAAGATAGCGCCGGTTCCACTCGAGAGGGGAAATCCAGTGATCAATCCAGAATACGCTGCTGCCGCGGCTTTGCTTCTGCGCCTGGCCTTGGGCGTCATGTTCCTTGCGCACGCCTGGGTGAAGATCAAGGTGTTTACGCCGGCAGGCACCGCGCAGTATTTCAAGTCGCTCGGCCTGCCCGGCGAGCTCGCCTATCTGACGATCGCCGCCGAGCTCGGCGGCGGCATCCTGCTCATCTTGGGCATCGAAACGCGCTGGGTGGCGCTCGCGCTGGTGCCGCTCATCCTCGGCACGATCGCGCTCGTTCACGGCAAGGCCGGCTGGCAATTCACCAACAAGGACGGCGGCTGGGAATATCCCGCCTTCTGGGCGGTCGGCCTGCTGGCGCTGGCACTGTTGGGAGACGGATCCGCCGCGCTCGGACCGATGCTCGGTCTTTGACGCGATCGGGAGCGCAGCAAAGCTCAAAAACCTCAGGGAGCAGCTATGCGATTTCCTTTTATTTGCTTCGCCACGGCGCTCGCGCTTGTTGCCGCACCCGCCGCTGCCCACGGCCCCAACGATCCGCCTCATCAGACGTATTGCCCCGGCGACCTGAAGCTCGAGGGCGGCGGCGCCATCAAGGACTTCTGCATTTCCTACGTCACCCACGGAACGCTGAACGCCAGCAAGTCGAACGCGATCCTGATGGTCACGGCGATCGGCGGCAATCATCACCGCATCGATCACCTGATCGGCCCGGGGCGCGCGCTCGATCCGGCGAAATATTTCATCATCGCCACCGACGCGATCGGCAACGGCCTCACCACCTCGCCTTCGAACAGCAAGGCGCAGCCGAAGATGCAGTTCCCGAAATTCAACATGCGCGACATGGTGAACTCGCAGCAGCGCCTGGTCGCCGAGAAACTCGGCATCAAGAAGCTCGTCACCGTGATCGGCGCCTCGATGGGCGGCATGCAGGCGCTGCAATGGGCGGTGAGCTATCCGGACATGACCGAGAGCATCGTGCCCATCATTCCGCTGGGCAGAACGCCCGCCTGGACGACCGGGGTTCTCGAGATGCTGCGCCAGAGCATCATGGCCGACCCGCACTGGAACGGCGGCAATTATTCGAGCGCGCAGCCACCCGAGCGGGGCATGCGGCTATGGGCCGGCTGGCTGACCGGCGTCATCGTGCGCACGCCCGGTTTCCAGGAATCCTCATTTCCGAACAGCCAGGACGTGATCACCGGCCTGAAAAATATCGAGGACGCCGGCTGGAAGCGCATGGACGCGAACGACTGGATCTACCAGAGCTGGGCCTACGACCAGCACAACCTCGGCACCACGCCCGGCTTCAACGGCGATTACCACAAGGCGCTGAAATCGATCAAGGCGAAGACGCTGATCCTCGCGGGAACCGGCGACCTGCTCAATCCGGAATACGAGGCGAAGGAAGCGGCGCGCTACATCGCGGATGTGCGCTACGTTGCCATCAATGAGCAGCGCCCGATGGGACACCTCTCCGGCGCGGGCGCCACGGTTCCGGAAAACGAATACCAGAACGCCGAGATCCCGCGCTTCCTGGAAATCGTCACCGACCACGGCCGCAAGATCCAGTAATCCCCTGGGCTGCGGTGAATCGAAGCCCGGCGTGACGACGACCCGGTGAAGGCCAAAGATACCTAATCAGCCGCCAGCCGGTACCCGACTCCGACTTCGGTGAGCAGAAATCGCGGCCGCGCGGGGTCGGTTTCGAGCTTGTGCCGCAGGCCGCCCATGTAGATACGCAAATAGTGGCTGCGTTCGACGTGGCCGGGTCCCCAGACGTCGTTCAGGAGCTGTCGGTGCGTGAGCACCTTGCCGGCGTGCTTCACCAGGGTTGCAAGCAGCCGATACTCGATCGGCGTCAGGTGCACCTCGTTCCCGTCGCGATAGACGCGCCGGTGCGGCAGATCCACCTTGAGATTCGCGACGGCGAACACTCCGCCCTTCTCCTGTGCGGTCGCGCTCGCGTGCCGCAGCGCGACCCGGATGCGCGCGAGCAGTTCGCCGAGCCCGAAAGGCTTGGTGAGGTAGTCGTCGGCGCCCGCGTCGAGCGCAGCGACCTTGTCGGTTTCCGTGGCCCGCGCCGAGAGCACGATCGTCCATGTCAGGCAGGCCAAGGTCGACGATCACCAGGTCGGGCTTGCGGTTGGCGGCCTCGATCAGGCCGAGCTTGCCGGTGTCGGCTTCATGGATCTGGAATCCGTGCGACTCCAGACCCGTCCGCAGGAAGCGGCGGATCTGGGGATCGTCCTCGACGGCGACGATGACGGGCTTCGGTTCGCTCATGACGCCTTCGCGAGAGGCGCTTCCTCGCTCTCGATCACGGGTGGCGTTTCGTCGCGCGGCAGCGTGAAGCTGAACGCGGCGCCGCGCGGAGTGCGGTTCCCTGCGCGTATCTTTCCTCCATGCGCCTCGACGATGGCGCGGCAGATGGTGAGTCCCAGGCCCACGCCGCTCTGCGCCCGCTCGGGCGATGCCCTATAGAACTTGTCGAAAAGCTTCTCCTCGAGCCCGGGCGGGATGCCCGGACCCTCGTCCGCGACCGTGACGGTCACCGCTTCGGGCGCGAATTCGGCGGAGATCTCGATTCCCGCGCCCTCAGGCGTGTACTTCAGAGCATTCTCGATGAGATTCGTCAGCACCTGTTCGATCAACACCGCATCCAGTTTTACAAGCGGAGCGTCTTTCGGCAGAGCTATCCTCACCGGCCGGCCCTCGAGGCGGGCACGCATTCGCGTCAGCACCCCGCCGACGATCTCCTCGATCGGATACCAGTCGCGGTTGAGCGTCACCGCTCCGGCGTCCAGGCGGGCCATATCGAGAATGTTGTTGGCGAGCGTGGCCATGCGCTGGCCTTCGTCGTAGATAGTGCGCGCGAGCTCGCGCCGCGCCTCCGGCGCGAGCCGCTCCGGCTCCTCGGCGAGACTGCTCGCGGCACCGACGATCGCGGCGAGCGGCGTGCGCAGGTCGTGCGAGATCCCGGCGAGCAGCGAATTGCGCAGGCTCTCGGTCTCGACCTTGATCTGGGCATTGTGCGCGGCCTGGGCGAGACGCACGCGCTCGATCGCGAGCGCCGTCTGGTTGAGGAAAGTCTCGAGCAGGCGCTGCTGCTCCGGAAGAAACACGCGGCGCAGGCTCGTGGGCAGGAGCGCGAGCACGCCGATCGGACCGGAGGCGCCGCGCAGCGAAAGATAGACCGCTTCCGCGCCGGGCAGTGTATCGGTGCCGCGGCCGGCGATGCGGCCGTGGTCGAGCACCCACTGGGCGACGCCGAGATCGGCGCCGTGCAGCGAATAAGGTTCGCTTCCCGCCCTGGGGTAAACGACGCGCCCGGCTCTGTCGGGAAAAAGAATCACGCATTGCCCGCCGAACTCGGCGCCGATGTGGCCGGCGGCGGCCCGCACGATCTCTTCTTCGGTGCGCGCCGCGGCGAGCTCGCGGCTGATGGCGTACAGGCTCGCGGCGCGCTTTTCGCGGTAGCCCGCCACCTTGGCCTGGGTGCGCAGGTTCGCGGCGAGCGTGCTGATGACAACGCCAACCAGGAGCATCACCACGAAGGTAACCATGTAGCGGATGTCGGACACCGCGAAGGTGTATTCGGGGGGCACGAAGAAAAAGTCGAACGCGGCGACCGACAGCGCGGAGGCGAGAATCGACGGACCGCGCCCGGAGCGGGTCGCGACCAGCATCACCCCGAGCAGATACACCATCACCAGGTTGATGAGCTCGTTCGGACCCGAAACGAGAGAGCCGATTCCCGTGCACAAGGCCGGAACGGCAGTCGCCACCGCATATCCGGGCCAGCGCGGCTTGGCGCTCGCGCGTTCGGCGTCCGGCAGGCCGAGGTAGGCGCGGCTGCGCTCGAGATAGGGTGCCGGCGCCCGCGCCTCCGGACCTTCGGCGCTCATGAGATAGATGTCGATGTTGCCGGCCTCACGCACCACCATGTCTACCACCGAGCCGAACAACCAGCGCTGCCAGCCGCTGCGCGTGGGTCGGCCGAGTACGATCTTGGTGACGTTCTTGTCCCGGGAGTAATCGAGGATCGCGCCCGACATCTGCTGCGCGGAAAGCGTCACCGTCGTCGCCCCCAGGGACTCGGCGAGGCGCAGATTCGCCATGACCGCGTCGCGCTCGGCGGGCGGCAGGCGCTGCAGTCGCGGCGTCTCGATGTAAGCGACAATCCAGTCGGCGTGCAGCGCAGCGGCGAAGCGGCGGCCGGCGCGGATCAGCCGCTCGGCGGGTTCGCCTGGGCCGATGCATACGAGGATCAGCTCGCCCGCCTGCCACACTTTGCTGATGCCCTGGTCCTCGCGGTAGACGCGCATCTGCTCGTCCACGCGCTCGGCGGTGCGGCGCAAAGACAACTCGCGCAGCGCGATCAGGTTGCCCTTGCGGAAGAAATTCTCGACCGCAGCCTTCGCCTGCTGCGGCATGTAGACCTTGCCTTCCCTGAGGCGCTCGAGCAGCTCGTCCGGCGGCAGGTCGACGAGCTCCACCTCGTCCGCCTTGTCGAACGCGGTGTCGGGCACCGTTTCCTGCACGCGCACGCCGGTGATGCCGCCGACGACATCGTTCAGGCTCTCGAGATGCTGGACGTTGAGCGCCGTGTACACGTCGATGCCCGCGTCGAGCAGCTCCTCGACGTCGTTCCAGCGCTTGGGGTGGCGGGAACCCGGCGCATTGGTGTGCGCGAGCTCGTCGACGATGATGAGCGTCGGGCGGCGCTTGAGCGCCGCGTCGAGGTCGAACTCCCGCAGTTGCGCGCCGCGGTACTCGACCGTGCGTGTGGGGAGGATTTCGAG
>Ga0193726_1002691_pt1 | contig 11782 bp, 19 predicted proteins | sample H2c1metaG_FD_144928 | JGI IMG/M metagenome (GOLD analysis project Ga0193726, IMG submission 144928) | Soil microbial communities from a riparian zone of the East river system, Colorado, United States - H2c1 | ecosystem: Environmental > Terrestrial > Soil > Riparian zone | place: USA: East River... | reverse complement strand
AGTTCCGTACGGAGGACGTCTACTTCTAGCCGCTGTCCCGGAGCGGCCACAACGGCCGGTCTGGCCGCATGCTCGCGTTGAGCGGCCGTTGTGGCGGTCACCGTTACCCTCGTCGACTCCATTTAGGCCCTTAGAATCGCTCTCAGACGGCCGGATGGTCTGAGCAGGCACAATCGCTCAGGTAATAGTCGACGGCGCCCTCATAGACGGCTCGCTGCGCGTGGAGCAGCCACAGCGACTCGTCGAACAGGAAATTGTGGCCCTCATCGGTGACCCGTCCGCCGGTCGTGGGGTCGGCAACGTCGTTAGCGTCCAACGCCTCGTAAAGATCACGCTGATGGCTATCCCACCTGGCGAGCAGATCGCGGTGCCACCGGATCGTCTCGTCGGCGGAGGGGTCGGCTAGGTAGGCGTCGAAGAAGCTGTCGGGAAAGAAGTCATCGGCGATGCCGAATTCGCGCACGATGACGTCGCGCTTAGTGGCGTGCGCCGCCCGGGCCGATTCGATGGCGGCTATTTGAAGGTTCATTGTGATCTCCTTAGGTAGCCGGGTCGGGCGTCTTACGGGTACGCCCGACCCGGACAAGCGGTTAGAACGGAACGCCTTCGCGGATGGGTGCTGCTTCTGGCGTCCACCAGGGCTCGCCGAGATCGGCCGGTACCCAGCAGTCGACGCAGCAGGGCTCTGCGCACTTCTCGATCCAGATGGCGTTCCACCCAGGCGAGATGTTGGTCGAGGCGAGTTCGCGGAATCGCTTATGCGAGATGCCGTAGGCCATTCCGTTGAACTGCGGCGGTAACTGCAGCCCATGATCGGCAAAGATCATCATGATGCCGTGAGTGATCGCATCGTCGTACGACCACGGCTCCTCCCAGTGCCGCCAGTGCTCCGAGCTACCGCCCCAGTCCTGGACAGCGAAGACGTGGAAGTGCAGATCCGGATCGGGACATGCCAGCGAGTCGTCCGCGGCGTGGACGTCGGCGATCAGATCCCCTTCGCGGTCTCGGATCTCGGCTAGCTGCTTGCCGCAGCCGCGGCAGGTTTGCCCGGTCGTGGTGCTGGTGTTCATCTACTGCTCCTTCGGTTGTTGTCCGCGGCCCCGGTTGGTGTCGCGTGTCCCGCGTTGCGCGTGCCGGCGCTGCTTACCGACCGTACGAGCGGCGGCTAGTTCGGCTCGGATCTTCCGGACCCGATCGCGACGAGCGAGCCACTCGGCGACGGTGATCACGACCGCCTCGCGCAGTTCTGGTCGTGCCCGATCGAGCCGTACGGCCACGAACAGGAGGGGCAAGTGTCAGAACCCGTCAAGTCGTCAAATTCCCTGCTAGCAGTAGTTGACGGGTTGGAGCCTTTGACACCTTGACCCGTCAAATCGTCTGACCCGTCAAACGGGTCTACCTGCGGATTTGACGAGTTGACATCTTTTGACGGGTCGGGTGTCAGATAGCGGTCGAACGCGTCGGCGAAGTCCTCCAGGCGGTAACCCCGAACCTTCCCCGTCTTGTCAGGACGAGGCCGGATCTTGTAGTTCCGGAGCTTCGTGGCAAGACCGACGGTCGTCAGGTCGTACTCGCTCCACGGCGAGTCATCGAGTCCGCGCAGCAGGTTCACGAGTTGCTTGGACGGCATCGACGAGCCGACGAACACCGACCGGATGTCGGCCAGAAGGCGAATCGCGTCGTTGGCGTCGGTGTCGTCCTGGTCGTGTTCGCGGGACAGCTCAACCGCGGCGGCACGGGCGAGTGCCGGCCACTTGCCGCCGGCGAGATCCGCGATGATGACCAGCGACTCCCACACATCTGCGGCGCGGTCGTCGACCGGCAACTCCGGCTCCGCCTTGTCGATGGCGTCGAAGTTCCCCTCGATCCATTTATGCAGTCGATCGCGTAGGTCGGCGAGCGGCCCGCCATCGCGGCGTGACCGGAAGGGAGCCACCTTCTCGCTGACCGCACGGCGGCGCATTACGACGTTGACCGAGCGGTCTGTGATCGTGTCCGGTAGGGCGCCGATACCGGCGAGTGCGACGAAGCCGAAGGTGTGCAGCTCCTCAACCTGACGGGTCGCGGCGTTGTAGCGAAGCGTTGGCCGCTCACGCTCGAAGCCTGAGTTGACCAATCCGCGAAGGTCGTCGTTCGCCTCGGCGGCCTTCTTGGTGCCCCAGATGACATCGGCCTCGTCGATCAGCAGGGTGCGCGGATCGTCTCCGCCCATCACCCGGTAGAGCACCGCGCTGCTGATGTTCGCGGTCGGCACCGGCAGTCGGCAGAGCGCGTTGATCAGGTCGAGCAACCGAGTCTTTCCGCACCGCTTTTCCGGCGACCGGATCGATAGGCGAGGGAAGTGGTAGAGCTTCGGCGCAGCGTGTGTGGCCGCAGTCCACAACGTGGTCGCGACCTCCGTGTGGACGGACGGCAGCACGACGTATCGCTTGACCGAGGCTCGTACCTCGTCGAGCAGCTGCGCACCGTCGAGCAAAACAGGGTCCGGAATCGGCGGCACCATCACGCCACCTCCTTGTGCGAGAGGTCGCGCCAGGCTGCCGAGCAGTCGCCGCGGTGGTGCAGCGTCGCGTACGCGCGCAGCTTCGTGTAACCGGTGGGATAGCCGGCCTCGGTGACCGCGAATGGCGTGTTCGGCGAGTAGACGAATAGCTTGCCGTGCCGGATCGTCGCCGAGACGAGCGAGGTCGCACGCGGATGACGCCACCGGGCACCCTCGGCATCCGGATCGGGCGTGAGACAGCGCCAACCCTCGGGCTCGAGGATGTCGGCCCACGACAGCCGGTCGGCGATCGTCTCACCACCGAGACCAGGCCGACGCAGACTCGTACGCTCCGGCACGGCCGGCCGTAGTAGCCCGACGAGCCACGCCGGCGGCGTGAGCGGCTCTAGCACCGGCTCAGCCCACCGGTATGGCTTCCTGCTGTCCGGGTGGATGCTCGGCGGGAGGACGACGTACCCCGCATGGGTCTTGATATCGAGGCCGTCGCCGAGGTTCGTGCTGACGAGCTGGCCGCCCGGGTGCCGGAACCAGTAGTGGCGGCCACCGTCACCGCGACCGGAGTAGGACATCCGGGTGTCGGGTAGGTCGCCGTGTTCGTACTCGTCGGCGAGCTTGCGGAAGCTGTCCTCCCCACCGTTGCGCGGGTCGACGTCGAGGACGAACAGCGACGCCGGTACGCGGCCGCCGATGTTTGCGGCCGGCCAGCGCAACCACCATTCCTCGATTTGCTCGAGGTCGGCTGTCGCATCGAGCACGCCGCGGCCGCCGGCAATCATCGGGACCTTGCCACGCAGCGGGAACACCTCGTATCCGGTCGACGCGTAGTCGAGGACGATCGAGAGCATCTCAGCCATGACGGACCACCGGCTTCGCGGCGATGCGGTACCAGGCGCCCGTCACTGGACACGTTTTGTCGACGAGACCGGCGAGCAGCTTCGCGGGATGGCCTGCACGATGTTGATGCATCCGGCCGCACAGCGGGCAGTGCGCAACGACGACGAGCCAAAGCCCGCGGCCGCGACACGGCGCGCCAACGATGGCGGCGGCCTGCGGGATGTCTTGCTGGTCGGGTACCTTGAACCTGGTCGCCGATATGACCTCTGATGAAGCCCGGGATGCGAGCCCCGGGCTTTGTCGCGTCTGGGACATGGCTAGGCCGCGCCGATCTGCTGGTCGCCCGTCGCGAGCCACAGGATGACGCCTGACTTGGGGTAAAGCCGGCGGCGTCCTCGCTTAATGCTGACTGGACCCTTTCCCAGGTATTCCCAGTACCGGACCGTCGCTGGCGAGGTGCGCGCGATTTGCGCGAATTCCTCGGTGGTGAGGTATTCCTCCATGTCCATCACGCGCTCCTATGCGTTCTGCGCATCAAGGTGGATGCGGCTGGCGCATAGAATCAATCACATTCAACGCTTGCCGTCAAGCGCCAGTCGCATCTAGAGTCATGCGCGTGACGCATATTCCGCTGACACTCTGGACAAGTGGTGCCTTAACGGCCGAGCAGAGTCTCGGCGCGCAAGTGAAGGAGGCGCGGGAGCGTCGCGGATGGAGCCAGGACACACTCGTCCGGCATCTACGCGACACCGCTGACCTGGAAGTCCACCAGACTGCGATCGCACGACTTGAGCGCGGCGAGCGAGCGATCAGGTTCAACGAGGCGGCGGCGCTGGCCGAATTGCTCGGCATCGACCTCGGGATGTACTCGGTCAACTGGCACTACGAGCCGATCTCAGCCGCGGATTACGAGCCAACCGTCGCCAAGGTGCAGGAGCTTGGCGAAGCCCTCGACACGACCAAAGCCGAGCTTTGGAAGTTGGACGCTGAGTACCAGGACCGGCGCAATACGCTCGAGCGGGACGTCACGGCGCTGTCGCTGGAACGCGCGAAGCTCCAGGCCGCGGTAAGCGACTTCGAGCTTCGCACCCGTGGGTAACGTCGCGAAGCGTGCGGACGGGAAGTACCGCGCCAGGTGGCGTGATCCGTCAGGGCGCGAGCACGCGAAACACTTCGACAAGAAGCGCGACGCCGACAGATGGCTGGCGACAGTCGAGTCCGACAAGCTCCGCGGCCGCTACGTCGACCCAACGGACCGCACAACTGTGGGTCAGTACGCGCGACGGTGGGCAGCTGGCCAGCCACACAACCGCCGTACTGCGCGCCGGGTCGACTCGATGATCCGCACGCACATCGAAGCGTTGCCGATCGGTGGGTGTCGGCTCGCGGCTGTGCTGCCGTCCGACGCGCAAGCCTGGGTGACCGGCCGCGCCCAGGTGTTGGCGCCGACGACCTTGCGCAACTTGGTGTCGCTGATGAGGTCGGTGTACGCCGCGGCGGCCGCGGCTCGTAGGTCAGTCACCGTTCATCCGCCAGCTAGTGAAGCTCCCGACGTTCAACCAACCGCGCGTCGTGCCGCTCACGGTCGAGCAGGTGCGCCAGCTCGCCGACGTGATGCCATTGCGGAATCACGCGATGGTCATTACTCAGGCCGGCCTCGGTCTGCGTATCGGCGAGCTGCTCGCCCTGCGCGCATCTGATGTCAACTTCCTGGGCCGCACAGCCACCGTGGCGACACAGATAGCGCCTGGTGAGAAGACACGCACGGCGCCGAAGACCGAGACCTCACGGCGCACCATTCCGCTACCCCAGGTGGTGGCTGACGCGCTGGCGCTACACATGTCGAACTACCCGCCGGCCGTGGACGGCTCGTTGTTCTACACGCGGTTTGGGACGCCGTACCGGCATGACTACTACGGCGCACGGATCTTCAAGGAAGCGGTGACCGCGGCCGGACTACCGCATGAGACGACGCCGCACGACTTGAGACACCACTACGCGAGTGTGCTGCTGCTCGCCGGCGAGTCGGTTGTGGCCGTGGCCGAGCGCCTAGGTCACAAGAACGCGAACCTAGTGCTGTCGACGTACGGGCATCTGATGCCGAACTCGGAGGACCGGACCCGCAAGGCGATCGACGCCGCGTGGTCGCCAAAATCCGAGAGTACGGACTTATTGCGGACTGTCGTTGGTGGCGTTGGACAAAAGCCCAGCTAGATGCGCTCGGAAGGGTCCGTTTCACACGTTGAAGCGGAACGTATTACGTCGAGTTTGTGACGTGCTGCGATGCTTTGAGACTGCCTCTGACCTGCGTTTGTTGTGTTTGGTTGTGTTGGACCTTGACGGCGACATTCGGCAGTTCTGCGGACTAGTTGCGGACTAGACCCCGTCGGCCTTAGGTCGGCGGGGCATCTTCACGTCAACGTCACCGACGTACCAGCGAATGAAATCCCTAAGGACCGCGGAGCGGTCTAGGCCGACGATTCCGGCGGCGGCGCCGAAGCGCTCCCAGAGCACCGCGTCGATGCGTATGGGTCGTGTGGGCGTACCCCGGGTCGGTGCCATCTCGCCTCCTCGTGTAGCTACACGCGGAAGCATAGGGGGTTGCGGTGTAGCTACACAAGCATCTAGGGTGTAGCTACACCTAAACGTAAGGCGGGCCCGGAACGCGGTGCGCAAACACCGGCCGGGCCCTTGATCCACTACTAAGGAGTGGACCCATGAGCATTCTTGCTACCCAGCGGGACACTGTCGAGTTCCGCATCCCTGCCCAAACCGGCGGGATCCTGCCGCACCCGCCGTGGTGCGTCCGGTGCGACAAGGCACCGGAGGACATGGCCAACGAGCACGGCCACGGCCACACCGGTGAGTCGGTGATGGTCGAGACGACGTCGTACAACAAGTCGGCCGAGGACGGCTCCGAGTGGACCGTCGCCGGTTCGTTCGATGTCGCCGTGACCCGCTTCGATGACGAGCACCCGAATGGGCCGCTGGCCGGTGAGGTGTCGGTGTTCGTCGAGGCCGGAACGTGCGAGACGTACATGACGCCGCAGCAGGCGCTACAGCTGGCGCACGCGCTCGCCACCCGGGCCCGGATTGCGATGGGCGAGCCGGCCGAGTCGGAGTGGTCACGCGGCTTCTGGGAGGGCGCCGCGATGATGCGTGGACGTGGCCGCCGGCGTGATGCCCGATGAACCCGCCGATCGAGCCGTCGTGGTGTGTCGGCCCAGACGGCGACGAGCCGCACACGTGGCATCTGAGTGAGAAGGTGACGGTCGGGCCGTTCTCGCCGTCGTACCGGCGCACGGAGTTGCGCCTGGTGGCGCAGGTCGACTTCCCGTCGCTCGTCCACCTTGAGATGACCGTGTTTTTCGGCATCTTCGACAGCGAGCTCGGCGAGACCGACGAGCCGTATCAGACGACGTTCAGGGTGCCGGCAGAGGCCGAGCAGGTCGCTACGGCGATACTCGCGCTGGTCGCGAGGGCAGCGTCATGAGGGCGTTTCTGATGGTCCTCGACGACGTGGTCCGGTTCTTCCGGGCGATTGTCGAGTGCCCGACGCATCCAGGCACTTCTAACCGCGGCTGCTCGGTGTGTCTGGCCGAGCGCATCGCAGATTTCAGCTGGTGACGGCCATGAGCGCCCACCTTTTGAACCTGGTCGACCGGATCGCCGCGGCGTTCGGATCCAGCACTACAACCAGGATCGCCAGCGAGGAGTTCGGGCGGCCGTTCGCCGCTCGGTACCGGGCCGAGCTGAGCCAGTTCAGCGACGCCGAGCTGCTGTGGCTGAGCAATGAAGAGATCGTCGCCGCGGTGCTCGCGGTGCGGGCGCGTCGGCAACGGCAACGCAACCAGCGGAAGGTCGCTGAGCCGGTGATCGATCAGATGGACCCGCGCCTCATGCACGTCCCCGACGTCCAGCCGGCTGTCCGTGGCGAGTCACGGCGTGCCGACTTCGATGCCGTCGCCTACCAGTACGCCCTACCAGGAGGTTCAAGTGAACGGCCGTAAGTTCGCATCCGTCGCCGGCACGGTCACCGTTGCCGGCATAGCGGCGTTCGCGAGTTATGAGCACATGAGGTCGCTCTCGCTGCACGCCGGTCAGTCGCCGAGTATCGCGGCGCTGTTGCCGCTGTCGGTTGACGGCCTGGTCGTCGTTGCCAGCGTGGCGATCGTCGACGGCAGGGAGCGAAAGGGCTCCGCGTGGGCGGCGTTCGTCCTCGGCGTCGTCGTCTCGCTCGTCGCCAACGTGTTGGCGGCCGGGCCGACGCTGACGGATCGGTGCGTGAGCGCGTGGCCGAGCGTGGCGCTGCTCGCGACAGTCGAGGTCATCGCGCGCGGCGGACGAAAGGTCCGGAGCCCGGACGTTTCGAATGCACCGGAGTCCGGTGGTTTTGACCCTCGTCCGGAGTCCGGACTTGGGTCGGTAAAGCCTCCGCAGTCCGGACTCAATACGCCGTCGTCGCGCCCGTCACGGAAGGCGCCACCGAGCACCACGGCGGCGGTCAAGGTGGCTGCGGCGTCCCGCAAGATGCCGACCGCTACGGCGGCCGAGATCGCAGCTCTGGCGAAAGTCAGTGAGTCGACAGCACGCCGCCATCTGGCGTCAACGTCTGGCCCGGCACCTGCACAGATGAACGGATTCGACGTACTCCAAGAGGTGAAGTTGTGACGCAGACAATCGGGACGGCGATCGAGCCGTACAACGGCGACGATGACGACAACGAGCACGAGGTGATCGAGGCCGAAGCGGAAATCGTTTCTAATAGAAACGATTCCGAGCGGAAGCCGGTCTTCGCGACGACGTACACGGTCAAGGACAGCGAGCGGCGGCCGCTGGTGCCGGCGTGGGTCCGCAACCCGGATGAGCGTCGGGAGATGCTCCGGAACAAGGGTGGTCACGGCGCCTACGTGGTCGCCTGGCACGCGTCACGGGCGTTACCGGTGCATCTTCCCCGAACGATCGGCTACACGGTCAGGGGCGCGCACAGGACGGTCCGCGGCTTCACCGGTTGGGCATTCGACCGCGAGCACGCACCAGTCCGCGCTGAGGCGATCAGAAGTCTGCAATTGGCCGAGGCACGCAGCCAATATCGGCAGCGGTCGGCGAGGGTGAAGTGGCGGGGAAGTATCTACTGGTCGACGTGGGCCGTAGCGATCGCCGCAGTCTCGGTGGGTTGGGCGCTGGGCGCGACCTGGCAGCGGTATCTGGGCCTGGTCGTCGTTGCCGGGATCCTCGCCTACGTCGGCCGGCCGATCGACCGTCCCGCCTACACGCCGGCGATCGTCCGGGCCCGATACGCCAAACTGACGGCCGAGCTCGTCGAGGGCGCCATCATCGCCGCCGGTCTAGCGAAGGTCGACAAGGACGGCCGCCACGGAATCGACTGGATTGATCCATGTCAGAGGGACGGCGCCGGCTGGCTTGCGGTCATTGACCTGCCGAAAGGTGTCACGGTCGGGTCAGCGATCGACGCCCGGGAGAGCATCGCGTCCGGTCTGCACGTGCCGGCCGAACGGCTCTGGATCGAACGCGACAACCGCAGCGAGCGGCGGGTACGTATCTGGGTCGGCGACCGGGCTATGCGTGAGGTTGCGCCGCCGGCGTGGCCACTCCTACGGGCCGGGAAAGTCGATCTTTTCGGCGAATGGCCGTTCGCCGTCACGGCGCGGGGGCGGATCGCGCACATGTGCCTGATGTTCACCAGCGTTTTGGCTGGTGGCGCACCCCGGATGGGTAAGTCGTTCGCGTTGCGGCTGATGCTGCTCGCCGCGGCGTTGGACCCTACCGCCGAGATCCACGGCGCCGACATGAAGGGCGGCTCTGACCTGCTGTGTTTGGAGCCGGTCGCGCACACCCTGATCGTCGGCGACGACCCGGAGGACCTCGAGCACCTGGTCTACGACCTGCGGGCCGTGCAGCGGGAGATGAAGCGCCGATACGGGCTGCTCCGGCAAATGGCCCGTGATCACGACATGCGCGCACCGGAGGGCAAGGTCAGTCGCGAGTTGGCCGACGACAAGCAGCTCGGCCTGCACCCGATCGTCTATGCGCTCGACGAGTGCCAGATCGCGTTCGCGAAGTCGAACCAGTACGGCGAGGAGACCGAGGAGATCGTCACCGATTTGGTCAAGCGCGGGCCGGCCGCCGGCGTCACGATGCTGCTCGGCACACAGCGCCCGGACAAAGAGTCGGTACCGGTCGGAATCCGCGACAACGTCCAGACCAGGTTCGCGCTCAGGGTGATGACCGGCACCGCGTCCGACATGGTGTTGGGTGGCGGCGAATCGATTCAGGGTCACAAGGCACATCATTTCGGCAGGTCAGACCTCGGTGTCGGCTGGCTGAAGGATGCGACCCCGACCAGCGGGATCGAGGTCGTCCGGTCCTACTACATCGACCAACCGACCGCCGAAGTTGTGGTCGCCCGGGCTCGGGCACTGCGGGAGCGGGCCGGGACGCTCTCGGGTGAGGCGGCCGGGATCGCCACGGTCAAGCGCAGTTCGCTGCTCGATGACGCCCTGTCTGTGATGCCGGACCGGACGCACATGGCCGACCTGGCGGCGACGCTCAGCACGACGTGGACGGACACGTACGCCGGCATGGATGCCACGAGGCTGGCCGGTCTGCTCCGAGGCCAAGGTGTCGCGGTCAAGCAGACAAAGGTCGGCGGCATCAACCGTGCCGGTGTGACCCGACGCGAAATTGAGCGTGTGATCGCAGCACGCGAACGCGACACCGACTAGCCGTGATCGGGTAGTGCCGGCCTGCTACCCCGTAGCGCCGGCACTACCCCACCGAAACAGCTTGCGACCTGCGTAAACACACGAAAGGTAGCCGGTAGCAGCGTCTGCCGGGGCCTACGAAATCCCAGGAGAACCCATGTCCAGACTGTTGATCGCGGCGCTACTGCTACCCACCGTGGTGATCGCCTACTACACGATTCGCTGCGCCTACTGGCCACTACGCAAGTGCGGCCGCTGCAACGGCGAGGGCCGGCAGACACGCCGTCTACGCCACGGGATCCGGCTCTGCCGACGCTGCAAGGGCACCGGGACATCGGTCCGTCTCGGCCGCGTCATCGTCGACCGGATCCGCACGACACGGGCCGCTGAGCGGAAGGTGGCAGGGTGACCGTCAACCCGGTCGGAGTCGCCGAGCAAGGCGGCCAGGGCGGCGTCGCGCTGCTCGGCACCGGACACGACCGATCCGGTCGACGGTGGGATCTGCTCGTCGACATCGACGACAACGGCATCATCATCGCGGCGTGGACAACGGCCGACGATGTGCTGATCTACTCCGGTGAGCTGGACGTCGCGTCGAGGATCTTCGAGGCAGCAACCGACCAATAGACTCACGACGAACCGGCCGTACCGCCTCCCCGTGGCAGTGCGGCCGGTCTCTGTCAGCCGTCCAGGTCTAGTGACCTTGGGCGGCTCTTTCGTACGCTTGTTCGATGCAGTACACGCGGGTGTGGGACGAGCGGCTCAAGATCGAGGTCTATCAGGAGATCGGTCCTGAGCGCTGCCCGGTTGGTCACGACGCCGTTCAACGTCCCGGCTGGCGTGGCTGCAATGAGCGCGGACATCGGATCTGGGCTTGCTCTGAGTGCTGGCGAGTCACCGTAGATCCGGACTGTGCGTGCGGCGAAGGCAAGCCGGTCGACGACGATCCGGAGTGTGAGTAGCTGGCCTAGCCGCCTTGCTCGAATTCGTGGCCGGGACACAGGTTGGCGAAGGTCAACTCGCCGCAGCCGGAGATTGCGCACGGGTGGGCCACGCCCGATGTCGGCCTGACCGACACCATGCTGTCGCGGGCGAGCGCCTCGCAGACGATCAGCGCGTGCTGGACCTCGCGACCGGCGCCACGCTCGCCGAGCAGCTCCTCACGATCGAGCGGCTCGACACCGAACGGCACCTCGATGTCGCCGGAGTGCAGGTCGAGCAGGATCTCCCACACTTCCCGCTCGTCGCCCATGATGGCCTTGAACTGGAGCGCGTACAGCGCTACGTAGAGCCGCCAGATATCGCGCTTGTCGACGGGTCGCATCTCAGTCACCGCATCACGATCACTTTCGGTCGGGGTGGTTTCTGCCATCCGCCGGCGGCGAGGGCGTCGAGCCGGGCCGACCACGACAGGCAACCAGCCATCGCCAAGTCGATGTAGTTGACGGAATCCGGACGGTCCTTGTAGATCGTCCACAACGGGGTGTCGTCATCATCCCGGTGGGTCACGTCGCCCTTGCGGGCGTTGGCGATGTGCCGGCGCATCATCGGATCCCCGCCGTGCGTCAACTCGCCGGAGGTCATGGCGGTCCGGTAGGCGCGCATCGCGCGGCCGATCGCACGGGGTTGGTTCGTCCACCACTCGACGACTCGTTTCTCGCCGTAGCGGCCAGACCATCGGGCAACATTCGACTCGAAGCGGGGTGGGTCGCAGTACATC
>Ga0193726_1002689_pt1 | contig 11788 bp, 11 predicted proteins | sample H2c1metaG_FD_144928 | JGI IMG/M metagenome (GOLD analysis project Ga0193726, IMG submission 144928) | Soil microbial communities from a riparian zone of the East river system, Colorado, United States - H2c1 | ecosystem: Environmental > Terrestrial > Soil > Riparian zone | place: USA: East River... | reverse complement strand
TGGACAGACCGATCGCGTCGGCCACATCAAGGGCGCGCGCAGCGTTCCATTCACCGAGATCACCGACGAGCGCCTGATGCTCAAGTCGCAAGCCGAGCTGCGCGCGCTATTCGACCGCGCGGGCGTGGCGCCTGGCGATACCGTGGTCGGCTACTGCCATATCGGACAGCAGGCGACCGCGATGCTTTTCGCAGCGCGGCTGCTCGGCCATCCGGTGCTGCTCTACGACGGCTCGTTCCAGGACTGGTCGCGTGGCGACGATGCGCCGGTCGAAGCTTCTGCCGCGAAGAAGGCGCCATGAGCCAGCAACGCGCGCCGCGTGCCTATGCCGACTCGTACCTCGCCGGCGCGGGTCTCGGCCTGGTGCTGCTCGCGTGCTTCGTGGTCGTCGGGCGTGGGCTCGGTGCGTCGGGTGCGTTTGCGAGCACCGCGGCGGGTGTGGTCGCGGCGATCGCGCCGGAGCGTGCTGCCACGAGCCCGCTGTTCTCGCACTACCTCGAGGGGCAGGGACCGTGGCTCGAATGGCTGAGCTTCGAGCTTGTCGGCGTGCTGCTCGGCGCCTGGATCTCCGCAGCACTCGCGGGACGGCTGCGCATCGCGGTGGAGCGGCCGGCAGCGCTTGCACGCGGCTCGCGGCTCGCGCTCGCGTTCGGCGGCGGTGTCGCGATGGCAGCCGGTGCGGTGCTGGCGCGCGGCTGCACCAGCGGGCAGGCGCTGACGGGCGGCGCGCTATTGAGCGTCGGCGGATGGCTGTTCCTCGGCGTCGCGTTCGCGGCAGCACATGCGCTCGCGCCACTGGTGCGCAGACTGTGGACATGAGCGCGCCACTGATCGCCGACGGCTCGCTCGGCGCGTCGCTCGCCGCAGCGGTCGCGCTCGGGGCGGCCTTCGGCTTCGCGCTCGAGCGCGCGGGCCTGGGCAGCGCGCGCAAGCTCATCGGACAGTTCTATGGCCGCGACCTCGCAGTGATGAAGGTGATGTTCAGCGCGCTGGTCGTGGCAATGCTCGGCGTGTTCTGGCTCAGCCGCCTCGGCCTGCTCGACATGCGCGCCGTCTACGTGCCGCCGACGTATCTGTGGCCGCAGCTCGTCGGCGGACTGTTATTTGGCGCCGGGCTCGTGGTCGCAGGGCTCTGCCCCGGCACCGCTTGCGTCGCGGCCGCGACCGGTCGCGTCGACGGCGCGTTCGTGCTGTTGGGTATCTTCACCGGCATGGTCGGCGTCGGCCTCCTGCCCGATGATTTCGCGGCCTTCTATGAAAGCGGCGCGCACGGCGCGTGGACGCTGCCGGAGCTGACGGGATTGTCCTACGGTGCCGTGGTCGCCGCGGTGGTCGTGCTCGCACTCGCGGCGTTCGCGGGCGCCGAGTGGATCGAGCGGCGCGTGCGATGAAGGTCCGTTTTCGCGCGGTGCTGGTGTTGCTCGCGCTGGCCGCAGCAACCCTCGCTGCGATCGCGGGCGGCATCGATCCGCCGCCGGCAGCGGACGAGGTCTCGGCCGTCGACCTCGCGCAGTGGATCCGCGACCAGCGGCCGGGCTTGCTGGTCGTCGACACGCGCGCCGCCGAGGCTTTCGATCAGGATCGGCTTCCGGGTGCGAAGATGCTCGCGGATGTCGATGCCGATGCGATCGCTTCGGCGGACACTGTCGTCGTCTATGCCGATGCGCGTGCCGATGCCGGAGGGCTCCCCCACCTGTTGAACGCGCCGCGCGTGCTGCGCCTTCACGGCGGCATCGCGGCATGGAACGAAGACGTGCTGTTTCCAGTGCTTCGCGCCGACGCGAGCGAGCGAGCGCAGCGCGATTTCACTTCGCGCGCCCTACTCAGCCGTTATTTTGGCGGCTCGCCGCGTTTGCTGGATCCGGGCGCGGCGCCAGCGCGCGGCCGGAGCCGGCGCGGATGTTGACCCAGGCGATCGTTCGCCAGTTTGATGCGCCGGCGCCGGCGCGCGACCGCTTCGATTTTGCCGCGCTGCGCCGCCGGGAATTCTCCCGGCTCGACGCGCAACACCACTGCTATCTCGACTACACCGGCAGTGCGTTGTACGGCGTATCCCAGATTCGCGCGCACATGCGTCTACTGCAGACCGGTGTGTTCGGCAATCCACACTCCGAATCGAGCACCGCGCGCGCGAGCACCGCGATCATCGAACGCGCGCGCGATGCTGTGCTGCGTTTTTTCGACGTCGACGATTCGAGCCACGTCGTGTGCTTCACCGCGAACACGAGCGCCGCGATCAAGCTGGTCGCGGAAAGCTATCCGTTCGGGCGGCAGCGCCAGTTGTTGCTGTCGGCGGACAATCACAACTCGATCAACGGCATTCGCGAATACGCGCGCGCAGCGGGCGCGCCGCTGCGTATCCTGCCGCTCGACGCCGGGCTTGCACTCGACCGGCCGCAGCAGGTGCTGACCGAGTCCTCGCGCGACGGCGCAGGTTTGTTCGCGTTTCCAGCGCAGTCGAACTTCTCAGGCGCGCGACATCCGCTCGCGCTGGTGAGTCATGCGCGCGCTCTTGGCTTCGACGTGTTGCTCGATTGCGCCGCGTTCATCCCGAGCCATCCGCTGAGCTTGCGCGAATGTCCTGCGGATTTCGCGGCGCTCTCGTTCTACAAACTGTTCGGTTATCCGACCGGCCTCGGCGCCCTGGTGATGCGGCGCGATGCGATGCGCAAGCTTCGGCGCCCGTGGTTTGCGGGCGGCACCGTGCGCTTCGCGTCGGTCGGCGCCGACTTGCATCGGCTCCAGGAAGGTGCCGAAGGCTTCGAGGATGGCACGCCCGATTTCCTCGGCATCGCGGCTTTGCCGGCCGGGTTCGCGCTGCTTGAGCAGGTGGGAATGACCCGGCTTCGCGCGCATGTTGCGAGAATGACCGATGCCCTGCTCGACGGGCTCATCGGCCTGCATCGCGAGGACGGCTTGCCGCTGGTCCGGATCTACGGGCCGCGCCGAGGTGACGCGCGCGGCGGTGCCGTGAGCTTCAACGTGCTCGACGCGCACGGCAGTCCGTTGCCTTACGCGACAGTCGAGGCCGCCGCGCGCGAGGCTGGCATCTCGGTACGCGGCGGTTGCTTCTGCAACCCGGGCGCGGCGGAAGCCGCTTTCGGCGTGGAGCCGGAGCGATTGAAGCGATGCCTGACGATACTCGACGGCGAGTTCACGCCGCAGCGTCTCTCGGCGTGCGCCGGCACCGAAGTCGGCGCAATACGCGCCTCGCTGGGCCTGGCCAACGACGACAGCGACGTTGCGCGACTGCTCGAACTGCTCGTCGGGTTGCGCGCGGCGCGCGGCTGAATCCAGCGGCCCGCTCGCTGCCAAAGGCGGGGTGATGAGATGTTCAACCTCGCGGTTCGTCGCGCAGACCTGTCGGCTCTCTCGGAACATCAGTCACTCGGATACCGTTCGCCGCTAGAATTCGAGCGCCTGATGAAAGTTGGTCTCGTGGCTGGCTCCGGTGGGCGAGATCGGCAATCCCCAGGCCGTCTGGAAGCCGTTCACCGTGCGCTCGAACGACGTGACAAGTCTCGACATGCGCGGCGATGAGATCTTCCTGCTGTCTCACAAGAATGCACCGACCTTCAAGATTCTCACCTTGAAGCCCGGGCAGCCGCTTTCTTCCGCCAAAACGCTGCTGGCCGCACAACGCAAGCGCGTGATCGATTCGATTTATGCGGCGTCCGACGCACTTTACGTGGTCGCGCAGCACGGGGCGTATTCGCAGTTGCTGCGCATTCCTCCCGGCAGCGCCAAGGCAGACGAGATCACGCTGCCTTTCAAGGGTCACATCAGCAACGCGTTCTCCGACCCGCGAGTGCCCGGCGTGTCGCTGCGCCTGGAGAGCTGGGTCATCGCACCGCCAGAGTTCAACTATGACCCGATCACGGGAAAATTCAGCGATCTGGCGCTGACCGTCAAGCCGGCGCTCGATCCGGCGCAATTCGTCGTGCAGGATCTCGAAGCGAGGTCCCATGACGGCGTCATGGTGCCACTTTCACTGGTTCAGCCGAAAGGCGCCGTGGGGCCGCAGATCGCTTACCTGTATTCCTACGGGTTTTACGGCAGCTCGCGACTGGCGAGCTTCAATCTTCGAACAGTCGGCTTTCTCAAGGAAGGAGGCACCTACGCTACGTGCCACGTGCGCGGCGGCGGCGAGCTTGGTGAATCCTGGCGGCTGGCCGGAAAGGGCGCCAACAAACCCAACACGTGGTGCGATCTGATTGCCTGTGGGGAGGACTTGATCGCCCGTGGCGTCACCAGCAAGGACAAGCTCTTCATACAAGGTGCCTCAGGCGGCGGTATTACCGTCGGCATGGCTATGACGGAACGACCCGATTTGTTCGCGGGCGTCATCGATGGCGTACCCGCGGCGAACACGCTGCGCGCCGAGTTCGCTCCGAACGGACCTCCGAACATCCCGGAATTCGGCACGGTGACTTCGAAGAGCGGCTTCAAGAATCTGTATGCGATGGACACGCTTCAGCACATCAAAATCGGCACTCGCTATCCTGCGGTGCTAATCACCGTTGGCCTCAATGACGCGCGTGTCGCGCCATGGGAGCCGGCCAAACTGACAGCACAATTACAGGCGTCCGGAACGCTCAATCCTGTGCTTCTGCGCGTCGACGGGGATGCGGGCCACGGCGTCGTCGGTTCGAGCAAAACCCAAACTGATCAGGAAAACGCAGATATTTACAGTTTCATATTCTGGCGGGCAGGCTTAGCTGATTGGCGACCCCGGGCGGCTCCCGCAATAGAAACGATCGGCCCGAAAGTCACGGTGCTAAAAGAGGACAGCCGCGATGCAGAGCATTGATCGATGCGGAGCGGATGCCGGTTATGTCCATCTAGTGTCCGCTCCCGGCTAGCTCCGGTCTGTCGGCCCACTTATATCGAGCGCTCAAAAGCTGCCACTTGCATGCGCGCCTATATGGGTATGGTTGCGCAAGCTCAGAGGCCAGTCGCGCCGCGACTTTGATCGACAGACAGGGTGCAGTTAGGCGCGGAGGCGGACCATTTCGCGCATCAGTTATCCCTCTGATCCAGCGTTTGTTTCCATTCGCTAACGCACCAAGCAGCGGTCAGCATTAGTCCCGCATGTCTCTTGGAATCAGCGTCACGAAGCAAGCCGAGACCCTCCCCTTCGTGTTGCCAGGCCACTCCACTCGGGGTAGGCGACGGAGTTCCAAAGCGTTTTCGCAATGCCGTTTCGATAGCATCGTACTGCGCCGCAGGGAGTCCGAACACAACGAAAGAACCCAGTTTGCCATGGCGAAACTTGTAAGAAATGCGCACTGTGTAGCCCATGTATTGATCACCCGCGAGACCATATCCGTGTTGGGTGGCCGTCCGCCCGTCACCTGGGCGGCCGAAGCGTAAGCCGGCTTAGGATAGCCCGAGTGCTGAGCCTTGTTGATGGGCATGAAGGCCATAAGAACGAGGCCCGTTGCGACTCCAGCGATGTAGCGACGCATGACTCCTCCTGTACCGATCGCAACAAAACGGACCGCGCGATCTGTGCCATCGCTTGGCGCCGCGCGACTACGCCTGTGACTGACGCACGAGAAGTCAGAGGCCGCCCACTCTGCCCCATTGCGTAAATGAACCTGTCATCGTTTCGTCTGTGACCGGTTTGGACCGGGTTCGTCGTTTCATGCGACAATTGCTGAAGGAGCAAGTCCGGCGTTATAGGAGTGTTGCTGAATGTCTTTTCTATACCGAGGGCGGTTATCGGCCCCGGGAAAATGGGCTCTGTTGGCTGTACTCGCGAGCGTTCCGACAGGCCGCACTCACGCGCAGACAATAAGCACGTACGCGGGAGACGGTGGCGTCGCCTATTTCTGCTGCGTCTCGAATCCGTCCAAGATCGCCTTGGACAGCGACGGGGACTTCTATGTAAGCGACAGCCTCGTCAACAAAGTATTCAGGATTACCCCGCGCGGTATCATGACCATCGTGGCCGGGAGCGGCGTCAAAGGTTATGACGGCGACGGCAGCGATGCCAGATCGGCGAAGTTGAACAGTCCCGGCGGCATCTGCCGCGATCGCCTGGGCAACCTATTCATTGCTGATTCCGGCAACATGGTGATACGAAAAGTCGCGCCGACCGGCGCGATAACCACCGTCGCGGGAAATGGCACGCAGGGTGATGGAGGCGACGGCGGTCAGGCCATCAACGCGCAGATGGACTTGCCCGAGCACGTGGTCGTTGATGCGGAGGGAAACCTTTTCGTCGCCGAATACGGCGGCAACCGCGTACGTCGCGTCGCGGCCGATGGAACGATTTCGACGCTCGCCGGAGCGGGCCCGCAGGGTTACGCGGGCGACGGAGGGCCGGCGATCAATGCGCAATTGAATCGACCGGGTGGCGTCGCCCTGAGCAGCGCGGGCGAGGTATACGTCGCCGATACGTTCAACAATCGCGTCCGGAAGGTCTCCAAGAGCGGCGTCATCAGCACCATCGCCGGGGACGGCACGGCCGGCTACACGGGAGACAACGGCGCTGCGTCAGCGAGTCGACTCTTTTTCCCGGAAAGCGTGTTTCTCGACGCGGCGGATCACCTGTATGTCACCGACACGGCGAACCATGTCCTCCGTGAGGTATCTGCCGGAATCATTCGAACCATTGCGGGTGACGGCTATGAGGATGTCGACGGAGAGGGCCGATATGCAGGCGATGGCGGTGATGCGCTGCACGCATCTTTTGACTTTCCGACCGACGTCGTCGTGGACCTGGCTCGCAACATCTACATTGCCGACGCAGGCAACAGGATCGTGCGGAGGATATTACCCTCGGGGCGCATCGGCGGCGTCTTTCCAGGTCCAGGCTACGAAGGCGACGGCGGTCTTGCGACAGCCGCGCAGGTCGGTGCGATCGATGCCGCCGTGGACCATGCCGGCAATCTCTATCTTGCGGATTTCGACACTTGGCGCATTCGCAAGGTTTCCCCCGACAAAGTCATCACGTCGGCTGCGAGCCTGGCAATGTTCGGATTCGAAGACGGCGGCGCCTACGTCCCGCTCAGCTTTCCAGAAGCCCTTACCGTCGACGACGCCGGTAATCTGTATGTCATCGACCGTTACGCCGTCTGCGTACGCAAAGTACTCACCGACGGCTCGAGCGAGATTGTCGCCGGATCGTGCGATGGGGGCGGTGGACTTGAGTACGGCGCCGGAGCCGCAAAGGATGCGCACTTCAATTTTCCGCAAGGCATCGCGGTCGACGCTCAAGGCAGCATCTACATCGCCGATACCGGGAACAACGTGGTTCGGAAGGTAACGAACGGTTTCATCAGTACGATCGCCGGCGGTGGGACAGGTGATCTCGGCGATGGCGGGCCGGCAACGGCTGCCAGGCTGATCTCACCGAAGGGATTGGCCGTCGATCGCGACGGCAACGTATACGTCGCCGACAAGTTCAATGTGCGTGTTCGCGAGATCCTCGTCGACGGTACCATCCGGACGGTCGCAGGTGGTGGCCCGACCGGGCAAAACGGCGACGGCGGGCCTGCCACCGCGGCGGACCTCGGCTCAGTTGTGGATGTCGCACTCGATCGTGCCGGCAATCTGTACATTGCCGACGGCAGCCAGCGCATCCGCAAAGTGACACATGACGGGACCATCAGCACAGTAGCCGGTTCGATGTCGGGGGGCTACTCCGGGGATGGAGGCTTGGCGACAAACGCGGAGCTTCACGGTCCGATGTGCATCACCGTCGATGACGACGACAATCTTTATATCTGCGACTTTCCCAATCGGGTCGTGCGCAAGGTCACCGTCAATGCTATACCTTCATCCGTCAATTTGAATCAGCACGGCCTCACCGGTTCATGGTACAACCCCGCGACCGGCGGCCAGGGCCTTGAGCTGGAAATCTATCCCGATTTCGTCTCACCAGGACAGGCGTTTGTGTTCGGCGGCTGGTTTACCTTCGACGCTGCCGCGACGGGCGAACAACGCTGGTACGCGCTCGAAGGGTCGACTTCCCTGACCGGCCCGCTTGCTCAACTGGGCATCTATTCCGGGTTCGGCGGCGATTTTTCCGCCCCGCCGACGGTCTACGCGCAGCCGCAGGGTAATGCGTCGATCGAGTTTGCAGACTGCATGCACGGCACGCTGACGTACGCGTTCTTCGACGGTCGTCGCGGCTCGATTCCCCTGACGCGTCTCACGGCGAACACGACGTGCTCGGCTGCAGGGGATACGAGTGCCGCCGCGTCGGACTACCTACTCTCCGGATCCTGGTATGACGCGCGATTCGGCGGCCAGGGTGCGGTTTTCGACATTAATCCCGCGCAGCACGTCTTTTTTTCGGCGTGGTACACCTATGCGCTTGACGCCAACCAGCCCACTGGCGCGGTGAGTCAACGCTGGTACGTGATGCAGGCGGACATGGAAAGCGGAACGCGGGCGCTGAAAGCCATTCCCGTTTACACAGCTAGGAACGGGGTTTTCGATAATTCGGCAGCACCCACAGCCACTCAGGTGGGTACCGCCAACGTGACGTTCACCACCTGCTCGACCGCTGTTCTGGAATACGCGTTCAGTGCGGGCGAGAACGCCGGTCGCACGGGCACGCTCAATCTGACACGAACCGGGCCGGTTCCGCATGGATGCACGCTTTGATTCAAGAACAATCGATTTGACGCTTGAGCCATGCCAGAAAGCGCACTCTGACCAAGGTTCCAATTGGCCGAAGGCGGCCTGAAGATCCGATTGTCAGGCCGCCCTCACTGACGCACATAGCGCAAGTGTGTGGCAGCTGTACCGTCAAGGACCTTGTCAAGGCGAAACTGCGGCGCGGGCTCGCGCAGGTTCTCGAACAGACGCCGCCCAGCGCCGAACAACACGGGCGCCAAGGCGATTTCCAGCTCGTCGACGACACCCATGCTCAGGTACTGCTGGATCACGTCGGCGCCACCGGCGATGCGAATATCACGACTGCCTGCGGATTGCCGAGCCAGCTCGAGGGCAAGCTCGGGCCCGTCATTAATGAAGTGGAAGGTCGTCCCACCCGGGCGCACCCACGGTTCGCGTTTCTCGTGGCCTAGAACGTACACAGGGGTGTGGAACGGAGCTTCCTCGGGCCACGAGGCCTCGCCTTGCTCGAACATTCGCTTGCCCATGATGTTGGCACCGATGCGCTCCATGGTGCTGCGAACCAGGTCATTGACCGGGCCGGTCTCTCCTCCTGGCCCAAACTTGAGGTTCTCGCGGAAGTATTGCTGTTTGATGAGCCAGGCCATCAGCGCGCCCCACTTGGCGCCCCAGTTCTTGTACTCGGGCGTGTCCCAATGCTCCATTGTCATTCCTTCCGGTGCCATGTAGCCATCGAGGCTAAGCCCAATGTTGACGAATACTTTACTCATGGTTCTCCTCTGGCATGTTCGGATGTCGGCCTATCGCTTGAGGTAACTGGCCGCTATCACAGTGAGCGTCAGACTACGGTGGCCCGCCGCAACGGTCCGCTTGACCGAATAGCTGCCAACCTTGACTTACTTGCCGTTACGAAACTCAGGCGGCAAGCGCATTTTCGTCTGATCCCATCGGACTTGCAGCGGCGTAGTTCCGCTCCACGCACCCACGTGAACATGTGGATTTCGTGCGAAACCATTGTTGCCGATCATTGCAACCGGTTGTCCGCTTGAGACTACGTCGCCCACTTTGACAGCAACGTCGCGAACGTGTGCGAACACGAAGCTCACGCCATCGTTGCGTTGGAATGTAATGCTGGACGCTCGGCCCTTGCCCATTATTCCGGGCTCGTTGTCCGTTGGATTCTTGTACACCTCAACGATCTTGCAGTCGCAAGGTGCGAGAAGATGCTCGTGCCACCCAAACCATTGCTCGTTCTTGGCGCCGTCACCTTCGTACGTACGAGTCCAGGTGCGTCCATTGCTCTCGACGAGCCGCGTGACGACGCAATCGGTTCCAAGAGCATCTCCGAGTTCTCGAAACTGCCCATCAAAGTGCTCTGCACAAGAAAAGAAGGCATCGACGGGAGGGCTTGCAATGACCGTTCCGATGTCCTTGGCACAACTCGCGCCAATAGGAGCGACGAAAAGAACGCACGAGTAGAGAAATATTTTGCGCACGAGCGGATTCCCCTCTATAACATGATCAAAACAAGTCAACGTCAACTGTCAATTGACGATCTCGAGCGCTGCGGTCGTCGTCTTGCTCAGGAACAGTTTTCTGTCGCGAATCCCGCACAGCTCGACCATGTGGTCAAGCGTTTTCAACTGGTATTTTATTTCGAGGCGCTTCACCATGCGCTCGGCAGTGCGATCGATCGTCCAGTCTCCAATGTAATCGACGCCCTTACCGGTTATTTCAAACCACAATCCCTTCCTTGAAACGGGGTAGAACAGAGAATTCAGGCCCTCTGGCCAGACCTCTTGGAAGTAGTACTTGCCAGGAGCAACGTTTGTTGCGTAGTAGCACCCGCGGTCTGCCGCAGACATGCTGCAGCGTCGAAGAAAAATCCGGTCCGAAGTTTCAACATTTTGTAAGAGCCATTCCCCACCTGAGCCATCAGCTAGATTACTGAGCGACCACGCCAAAACGACGCTATTTGCATCGGGTATCACGCAAGCTGGTTCAGAGTGCAACGCGCTCGACGTAGCAAGGAGAGTGAGCAGTGACGTTGCAAACGAATATTTCTTCATCGGCATTGAATTGCCTATTGTGGAACAAGTGTAAGTGAACCTGTCACCGCTTCTGGGTAATTATCCGCCTTTAATTACCTCCGCCGACGTCTTGGGTGCGTTCTGTTTTTGCTGCTCTGTTCGCGGCTCCTCGCCAAGGCGTCGCATGCCTCACTATTCGCTCATGCGGACCGTTGGAAGAAAGGCGACAACTGCCGTGCGCTCTTCGAGCGGAAGTCCAGGCAGCGGCATGGCGACTCAACCGACCAGGGAATCGAGCACGACGTCCATGATCATGTGCGCACCCCACGGCGCCCGGATCGTCCGGGCGCTTTGAGCGACCCAGGCAAGCAGGACGGGATCACGGCCGCGATCGCAGCGAGAAGGAAGCCGCGGAATATGAATTCTTCATAGAAATTCGAAAAGACATTCCCTGCGATCGACCAGGGATCGGGGGCAATCCATCGGATCGCCGAACCCGGGCCCGTCGCGATCAGTACGCCGAGGACCAGGGCGATTACGCCGAATCCTGCAATCAGGACTTTTCCGAGTGGCCGGTGCCCCTTGCCCAGCGGCGGCCCATCGATCACGCCTGCCCGAGCGAAGGCGATCCACGCAACGCCCGCGGCGAGCGCCGGGAGCGTCGAATACAGCAGCACGTGCGGCAGGAACTTCCAAAGGCCGGCGTAGGCGGGAAAATCGGCGGCGCGCAGCACGGTGTCGCGCACCCGCCACGTAGGCCATAGCCCGATGAGATAGACGGCAGCCGAGGCCGCGAGAAGGCTCGCTGCTGCATTGCTAGTAACTGCTATCTTTGTGATCGACGGGTCATTCAAGTGACACCTGACGCTTGAGTCAAGCGGCCGCTGCTGACCGCGGCATGATAGTACCGCAACCGGGAAAAGCGGCCAGAGTGAATTAGCGTTTGAATTTGTCAACGCTCAGCGAAATCTTACAAGCCCTCGCAGCGAACGCCCATAGTGACTCAAGAAGCGCAACGGCAAACTACCGGCAGACCTTCATTGCCCGTCTTCGACATGCCGCGTCGTCCCCGTTTGGAAGTTCCTGACGTTCACTCTGAAGACTCATGTCGCCGCCTCCCGCGCGTGGCGGTATCTTGAAATTTCCGACGTTTCAAGATCACCCCG
>Ga0193726_1002688_pt1 | contig 11790 bp, 10 predicted proteins | sample H2c1metaG_FD_144928 | JGI IMG/M metagenome (GOLD analysis project Ga0193726, IMG submission 144928) | Soil microbial communities from a riparian zone of the East river system, Colorado, United States - H2c1 | ecosystem: Environmental > Terrestrial > Soil > Riparian zone | place: USA: East River... | reverse complement strand
CTTGGCTCCGCCTCCTCCCGACTGCGACTTAAAGTGATTCACTAGCACGTTTATGCGCGTGCCACTTGGTGTCCGTACCTCGTACTCAGCGCAGTCGCGACTGAAGATTAGGCCCTCGTCATCGGCTTTATCGACGTTTGAGTGGATCGACTCGATGTCGAAGCCATCGCGGGTCATGATGGCGACATCAATGCCACGTTCATCATTCCCATCGACGAGCAGTACATGCCGATAAAGTCCGGCGAGTAATTCACGGTTAAACCGGACTAGCGAAGGCCTGTCTTCGACCTCGACGACTCCAAGAATGTCGACGTCAACCTCTTGGATGACCCTGGCGGTCATGCGTGTGGCGATCTCATCGACTGGCTCTTTCGCCAACTCAACCCACCCAATCCAGTCGCCGCGTCCATTCGCTATGATCTCCACGCTTTGAGTTTGATCGCGTGGCTCACTATCAAATGCGCCCCGGTTTTTTCGCAGCCATGCCCATTTTGGATCGGTTGTCTGGTTGCGGCGAATGGCTCCAGTTTCATTCCTTGTGTAAATATCCAGCTTAACAAGAAGATCGCGGATTTTGTTTTTGTGGTCCGCGGTGTAGTTGGCTTTTTGAATAAGTGAATTGACCTTCTGGTACGCTTTCAGCACAGGCTCAGCAGCGCTCCAACTAGCAGTACTGAAGGCCTTCGGCCGGGCAAAAAGATTCTCAACGTTGAACGAAGCGATTCTGATCATGGGCGGGCTACCGTTCTACTATCTTGATCTTTGTCGTGGAAGTTTTTCGCCGCACTCGTCGAGCGCATCGCAGCGACATTCTTCACGCGGTCGACCAACGTTTCCATTAACTTAAGCCGATTCATCCGCTCCCGAAGCTCCGCGATCTTTCGCTCAGAGAGCTTATGCCAGCGTTTCGGTGGACGCGTTCCGTGCGGAAACCCGAAGAAGAGCTCGCGTATTTCCTCAAGAGTGAATCCCGTCTCCCGGCGCGTTGCACCACAGCGAGACGGAAGAGCGCACTCTTGCGTAGCGTCCGGGCTCGGTCAAACCAAGCATTTGGCACAGCCTGACGCCGAAATATTGTAAGCCAAGGAGAAAAACGCGACCCCACTCGATACTCGAAACTTTTCTCACTCATGGACTCTGTCTAGAATCGCGCCGTGAACTCTCGCGATCCGCTTACGGTCGAATCCGGCAGCAACGAGCGCTGGAAGTTTTTTCGGGACGTTCTCGTTTTCCAGCTCAAGATGTTGCTCGATAACGTACGTGATTTTGCGCTGATGCCGGTCTCACTGGTCGCGGCGCTGATAGATCTCATCTTCAAGGGCAAGCGGCATGGCTCGCTGTTTTATCAGGTGCTCAGGTGGGGCGCCCACAGCGAGGAAGTAATCAATGTCTATAGTGCGATCGAAACGCAAGAAAGGCCTCGAGTTAATCCCAACTACACTGTCGACGCGGTGATCGCGCGATTGGAGGGCGTGCTAGTTCGGGAATGTGAGAAAGGTGGGACGGCCGCGAGTATCAAAGCCGCGATGGACCGGGCGATCGATCAAATCCAAATCGAAGCGAGCGGGCCGCGCGATCAAGCAAGGGACGCAGTCGTTCGGGTAGCGCAGAAATTCCGCAGCAAGCTTGACCCTGCCCTGCCCGATCGCGATTCAGAGGAATAGTCCAACAATTCCACGGTATCGCGCATGCCAATATTCAGGTCGGCTTCGATGTGATTCCGATTATTGTGCGTTCGGATCCGGCACCATATTGCCGAAAAAAACGGTCCTTTATGATTCGCTCAACAGCATTGCTAACTTTCTTGTCCGTGTTCGCGCTTGCGTCCGCGGCCCCATCGCCGACTCCGCCTGGCGATGACATCTACTCTCCTGGCCGCGCGCTCGTGGCAGACATCGATCACATCGTCACACCAAGCGGCGTCGATGAAACCTTCGAGGTCGTGCTCGGCGGCGCGCGTCAGGTGGTCAACGTGCGCGGCGCTGATCGCGCTAATCCAATTCTGCTCTTCGTTCATGGCGGTCCGGCTGCGGTCGAGATGCCGATCGCGTGGGCTTTTCAGCGACCATGGGAGGAGTTCTTCACCGTTGTTCAGTGGGATCAGCGCGCCGCGGGGCGGTCATTCCGGCTCAACGATCCCAAAACTATCGCGCCCACACTCAAGCCCGAGCGCTACCGTGACGACGCGATCGAACTCATCGAGCTGCTTTGCCGCAAATACGACAAACCAAAGATTTTCGTGTTAGGCCATAGCTGGGGATCGATCGTCGGTCTTTCGGTCGCGGCGAAACGCCCCGACTTACTCTACGCTTACATCGGCATGGGGCAGGTCATTGATTTCCGCAAGAACGAGCAGGTGGGGTTCGACTGGACGCTCGATCGCGCACGTAAGGACAACAACGCCGACGCCATGCGCGAACTCGAAGCGCTGCGACCTTATCCCGGACCTGGCGAGCTCGATTACGACAAGACGATGATCGAGCGCAAATGGAACGTCCACTACGGCGGCTTGGCCTGGGGTCACACCGATGGAGATTTCTACTTCCACGCGGGACGCCTTTCTCCGTTGTACACCGCCGCCGATCGCAAAGCATGGGACGACGGCAGCGCCTTCACCATGAAAACGATGTGGCCGCAGCTCGCCACCGTCACGTTCAATGATCTGAACAAGCTCGACATCCCCGTTATCCTGTTCCTCGGCCGGCACGATTACACCACGCCAGCGCCCATCGCCGCCGCGTGGATGGAGCGATTGAAGGCGCCGAAAAAAGTGACAGTCTGGTTCGAGAACTCAGCGCACCTCCACATCATCGAGGAACCCGGGCACGTTTTCGCCGCCCTTTTGGAGCATGTCCGGCCGCTGGCGGAAAAAACCCCAACGACTCATCATTAATAGCCATCCCAGGCTTACCTAGGCGGAGACGAGGCAATTGGTTTCTGGAAATGCGGATCTTTGCCCGCCACGGTGGATAAACCTCGTCTGCGGCCAGAAAACCTCGATCAAGTCACTGCTGCAGGTTTGCCAGTTTTTGGAACCGTGGATCGTTTCGCAGTGGTTCAAACATTGGATCCAACCGGAGCAGCGCAGGAGTGAGTGGCGGGTTTGCCGCGAGAGGCGCCTCATACGGGAGTGAAAGCAACTTCTCCAAGGTAGAAATGGAACGGTCCGGGGCGCCGGATCGGGCTGTTACCCGTGCAAGAATTTCCAGCGGCCTGGGACCGGTCAGCGTGTCTTTGTCGATTGGAAACATCCCGATCGCGCGCTCGGCCAAAGCCAGCGCCGCGTTGTTGTCACCAAGACCCATGTTTGTAAGCGCAAGATCTCCCATGAGAATAAAGTTTTCGGGTTGTTCTTTGAGGAAAGATTCCAGTTCGCTACGAGCCTGACTCCAACTTTCGCGGGCGGCGGCATGATCACCGGCAACTTCCTGTGCCCAGCCTAACCAAAAGCGCAATTCGCCAACGTAGAAGCCCAATGATTGATCAGGCGTTGCTAATATTTCCTTAAGCTGAGCAATGACTCCTGCAGAGCGTGCCTCCAGGATTGCCTGGTAAACTTGTGTTTCCAGTGCGTTGACGTATCCGACACCTAGCCGAAGCGGAGCCAAAAGCGCCGAAGCACGTGGCAGGTCGCCCTCTGCCTGTGCTATTCGCGCCTTTAACACAATCGTATCGATGTCGTCAGGTGTTATATTGAGAATCTGCTCGAGCTTGGACAGCGCTTCGGGGAATCGACGCTGGCACACGTAGGAACGTGCGTGTTGTGAGAGCAGGTTAACGTTGCGTGGATCGAGCTTCTCGGCTTCGTTGAAGTACGCCTCGCTTTTGTCCCAGTTGCCTCGCCTACGCTCGACGTAGGCCAGGCCTTGAAGAACCCGGCTGCTATGCGGCAGGACGCGTTCTGCCTGTTCAAGGTATTTCGAGGCAGTGTCGTAATCCTTCAGGCAGGCATAGTGATAGAAACCCTTGGCCAATAAAGCCTCGCCAAGATTGGGCTGTAGCCTGAGAGCCGTGTCGGCTGCCTCGCGCGCTTCCTCACGAAGAGCCACCGTCGGTTGAAGACTCTGTGTGAGATAGCCACTTGCATCGACGTAAGAAAGCAGAGTCCAAGCAAGAGCGAACTTCGGATCCAATCTCACTGCTTCTTTCAGATATTTTTGCGCCGTAAGGGAGTTCGCAGGTGTGAATGCGGTTTTTAGTGTGTAGGCAAGGCCGCGAAGATAGGCATCATACGCTTCAGAATTGTTGGTTGGTTTATCAGCGATGACTTCCTGTTCCTGTCCTGTAAGCTTGGCTTGTAATTGGTCTGCGATGGCTTTGGCGACTTCACTTTCGACCGAAAGAATGTCGGTCACCTTGCGATCGATGCTATCGGCCCAAAGATGGGAATCAGTTGCCGCCTTGATGAGCTGCACATTCACGCGGACGGCGTCGCCGGCCTTTTGCACGCTTCCCTCCAGAATGTGGGCAACACCGAGCTGCCTCGCGATTTCTGGCAGGTTTTCCGGGGCACTTTTGTAATGCTGTGTCGAAGTTCGCGAGATCACCTTTAGATCAGCGATCTTGGATAAGCGTGTGAGGATTTCGTCCTGTATTCCCTCGGCAAAATAAGCGTTCTCCTTGTCGCTGCTCAGGTTTTCAAATGGCAATACTGCAATCGATCGTTCGATCGGGGCGAAAGGTCGCGTTCGCTGATATAACCAGGTCGCAACAACAATCGCTGCGATTGCCAACGCCGCAGCGGCGGATGCCAGCGCGACTCTCCTGCGTCGCGAGCGGGCTTTAGGGTTGAACCTTTCATAGCAGCTATTAACAGCGGAAAGTAACTCGCGCGCCGATTGAGGCCTGTCCTTTGGATCAGGGGCCAGCATCGACTTCAGCAGCCCGATAACTTGACCCGGCAGGTGCAGGCCCCTGAGATGTTCCAGAGGTAACTCACCGGTTTGCCTCACCCGGATTTCTTCCATCGTGCCTCCTACAAAAGGCGTGCGACCAGTCAGCAGATACCAAAGAGTAACACCCAGTGAGTAGATGTCGGAACGCGTATCAATCGGCAATTGCCCAGTACCGACAAACTGCTCTGGGCTTGCAAAAGCGGGGGTGCCAATAAAGCCGGCTCGTGTCTGCTCGAAACCAGGGTCTGCGTGAGCCCCCATTACTTTCGCCACTCCATAATCGATCAGCTTTACTGTCAGCTCTCCGTGCGCATTCGATTCGAGCATGATGTTGGACGGCTTGATGTCGCGATGCACCACGCCGCATGCTTCCGCGGCCGCCAACGCGCGCGCGGCCTGCTCAATTACTTCCAACGCGAGAGCAAACGGCATTGGCCCTTCACGGCGCACACGTGCTTCCAGCGTCTCACCCTTGACCAGCTCCATGGCATAGAAGCATTCGCCGTCTTGCTCTCCGTAATAAGTCACCCGAGCAACATTTGGGTGATGGATGTTGGCGGCTGCGCGCGCTTCGCGCAGAAAACGCGATCGCGCATCGGGATTCTGCGCGACACTCCGATTGATGACCTTGAGAGCTACAGTCGAGTTCAAGACTGTATCGCGAGCGCGGTACGTTACGGCCATTCCCCCGGCACCTAGCTCGACTGGAAAACCATCCGCTCCGACTTCCACCTCGAAGTGTGCGTATTTCAACGGTCCGGGTGTCAGCCGACCTCGTGCCGCTGGTCTTTCCGGCTGCTCACCGTCCGCGAGAAAGCCAAGGCCAACGAGACAACGCAGACATTCGCCGTTCGGACCAATTTGAGTCAGCGGTCGCCCACATGTCGCACAGATTCCCGCAGCTTGAGGCTGGGTGTCCGCAGTTCCAAGACCGATGCCCTCCTTGTCCATGCGTAACGTCAGCTTACGCCATCAATATCTGATACAGGTGCTGCAACTCCTGATCGACATCTCCCGGGTCCGAGACGGTACTCGCCACTTCCATTCTCAACGACTCACGGTAACGTTGCCGCAAACGGGAAAGCCATGTGCGCAGCGTTGCCATCGGTACTCCTAGTCGAGCCGCGGCTTCCTCCTGGTTCAGCGGTCTAACGCTGCCGCCCGCGACGAACGGTCTTAGTTCTTCGAGCCACTCAGCCTTGCCCTCCGCCACAAATGCGGTCTCCAAGTTTTGCCAGGCACGCGAAACGATTGTCGACGCCCAGACAAGATCGTAGCAAGCAGTGTCGCTGAGGTGAGCAGTTGCCATCATCGCTGCCTCAGCCTCGGGAAGGTGCTCTTCTATCGAGACCACCTGGCGACCGCCACCTCTCTTCAGCGCCCGGGCGCGATCATACTCATTGTACAGAAAATTCTGCAGCGATCCCAGCAGGAACGTGCGAAGCCGGCCCTTCTGCTGGTCCGCGCGGGTCAATGCGTTTTGCTCAAGCAGATGTGCAAAAAAACCCTGGACCAGGTCCTGTGCGTCAGCGGATGAAAAACCGCGGTGGCGAAGAAAACTGTAAAGCGGCGGCCAATATGCTTCGCAAAATCCGGAGAGCGCTTGCTGAGAGGATTCCGTTGAGTCCTCGTCGCGCGCGCGCAACACGACCGTCCAATGCGTCGTTTGAAACGAAGCACCACCCTCCTGCAGCGTTCCCGGGATCGCTTTCGTTCACGGAGGGTCGCCGAACGAACGCGATTTTGCGAGAAAAATCGCGTGAGAACGCTTTGTTTAGCGCCAAAGCGCGGAGCTACGCTATCAGTATTGGGCGAGAAGATGGTTCTCGCTGCTTCCGTTCTGGACGGCCAGCGAAATCTCGGATTTTTGGAGGTTCGTCTGGCTTAGCCTGGCGGGTCTGTGCTCGCTTCCTTCCTGCGCGATCGCACCGATGCTCAATGCGGCAAACGCTATTGTTACAGCCGCGGCCACTTTCGCTTCGACGGATAGCTTCATACGGATGGCTCGCTGACGAGACCGATGCTTGATTCGCAGGGCATGTGTCTTGAAGAAATCTTCAGTTCCCTCCATCCGCCGCCGAAATTGAAGGAAGCCATGCTTTGCGCGAGCAACGGATCGTGATTGCGGTGGGCTGCCTTAAGGAGCGATCGCCAAGCGTCGCACAGAGTTTCAAAAAGTCTGATGCAGTGTTTTTTCATATCATCAAATCGATGAAGCGAATGAACTGGCGTCGGCTCGTTCTGGGTTGGAGCAGCCGGCGAAAATGCGAACAAAAGACGAATGCATTCTTTGGGAAACCTGGCCTGCGCGCTTTGCCCAATAATCGAACCAGCTTAGCGACGCGTCGGCGAAGATCTCCGTGCGAACAACTTCCGGGCAGACCCCCAGCAGTCTGCAGACGTTCACGAAGGAGTAGGGCCAGGAAAAATCATCTGCGGTGACCCAATCACAGGCATCGACATACAGCTCCCGCCTCACTCCCCGGGTCGCGGAGCGGAACCGGCGCAGATCGTGGGCGGCCTGTTTCAGCACGCCGAGGGCGAGGTCTTTCTCAGGCGCCGCCTTTGGCGTTTCGGGCGGAAGAACAAAGAAATGTCCGCTGCGCGCGTTATCAGATTTCGCGTTTAAGAATGCATCCATCTGGTCACGCGTTAGCCGTGACGTGGGCTCTTCTGCCCTGTTTTCGACCTCGGGAGAGTTCGGAAACAGAACAAGCGGACCGCTGAAACCGGTCTTACTAAGTGGATCTTCTACGAGGAGGTTCATGTCAGTTTCGGTTGGTTGACTCGATTGGGTTCTTCTTTTCTAAAGTTTTTTTGGGCGGACATTTCAAAGAATTTTAAATTCTTTTCGGCAGCCCTAAAAATGGCCCCGGAGGAAGGGAGGAACCTTGCGGCTGACACAGCCGCCACTACCACCTTCGAGAGACCCGTTCCGGTTTGCTTGTCCGCCACGCCGCGTAAACTGTGTGAAATGACTGACGAGCAACAGGATGAACAGTTTTATCGGGACACGGAAAGCGTCGCGTTTCCGAAACTGAACGATCACCAGCTTTCGCTGCTCGAGCCTTTGGGGCAGCGGCGCATGGTGGGTCGTAGCGAGGTGATCTATAAAGCCGGGGAACGCGATTTGGGCTTAACGATTGTCTTGCGCGGCGAAGTCGAAGCTTTTGAAACACGCGATGGCACGGAACAGATTCTTGCCACCGCGCGAGAACGCGATTTCATCGGCGACGTCGCAATGTTGCAAGGGACATCTGCTTTGGCCAGCGTTCGCGTAGTCTCACCGGAGGCCGAGATACTTCACGTGCCGGCGGGCGAACTGAGGCGCGCCTTGGCCGAAATTCCCGATGTCAGCAAAACCATCGTCGATGCCTTGATCATGCGACGCCGGCGGATCAGCCGGGACCCCGAATTCGCTGGAATGCGGGTTTTGGCGCAGCGTGATGAGCTGCTTGGACATAAGCTGGATGATTTCCTCGACAAGAATCGCATTCCGCATCGCCTGGTCAGCTTTGAAAGTGAACAAGGAAAGGCGTTGAGTGAACGTTTCCATCTAACGACCCGTGATTTGCCTGTTTTAATCACCCCGGCTGGCCGTCGTTTGCGCCAGCCTTCGTTGCGCGAGGTGGCACAGGAAGCGGGTCTGCTTCGACCACTTGCCACAGGCAATGAAAACGAGATTCTGGCAGACCTGACAATCGTTGGAGCCGGACCGGCTGGCCTTGCCGCGGCTGTTTATGCTGCATCCGAGGGATTGAACACGGTCGTTTTGGAAAGCTACGCCCCCGGCGGACAAGCTGGTTCCTCTTCGCTAATCGAAAATTTCTTTGGATTCCCAACCGGGGTGAGCGGCGGCGATTTAACCTGGCGCGCTCAGCTTCAGGCATATCGATTCGGCGCAAAATTCTCGACACCTGCGCAGGCTCTCTCACTGCAATACGATGGCGATGACGAATACCGCACGCGCCTCGATATCGAAGGTTGCTCTGCCATTCTTCGAGCAAAAGCTGTCCTAATTGCCACCGGTGCGGACTACCGTCGGCTCGATGCCGAGGGGCGCGAGCAATTTGAGAACATGGGCGTTTACTACGCCGCGACGGCGATGGAAGGACAGCTTTGTCGCAACGAAACGGTTGTTATCGTCGGCAGCGGCAACTCTGCAGGTCAGGCTGCAATGTATCTTTCCGAAGGCGCTGCCAAGGTGCTGCTCGTGGTTCGCGGGAAAAACATTGCCAGCAAAATGTCGGACTATCTTTCGCGACGGGTGCAAGCGCGCACAAACATTGAGATCCTTTGCCAGACGGAGATCCGCAAAATGTTTGGCGGGAGAAAGCTCGAAGAAATCGAGCTGGAAAACACTCAGACAGGCGAGCGCCGAATGGTGCGAACGCCGGCCGTTTTTTCCATGATCGGCGCGAGACCATGCACTGAGTGGTTGCCGGCGGAAATCGAGCGCGACGACAAAGGATTCATCAAGACCGGGACAAGCGTCGCCGGGGCTCCGGCCTGGAAGGCAAACAAGCATCAACCCGGCCCACTCGAGACAAGCCTGCCGGGAATTTTTGCCGCGGGCGACGTGCGCTCCGGTTCGGTGAAACGCTGCGCCGCTGCGGTCGGCGAGGGCGGGATGGCCGTCGCCGGTGTCCAAATCAGGTTAGCTTCGTCGTCTTGAATCGGACCGCGAAGCAGCAATCAGAAAATTAAGGGATTCGCTCCGACACATTATACCAATTCCATTCAAGGTTTTGCCATTGTCGGAAGAAAACGCCTGGCTCCGCACGTTGTCGGAGCGTTTTTCCAATCTCGCCCGGCGTCCGCTTTATCCCTGGGATCGCCGCTCCCGCACTCCCGGCGGATCAGGCCTGAGATAAACGGTCAGGCAACAAGTACAAATTCCGAGTCCAGCGAGCGGATATTTCAGCGCCACCAACGCAGCTACCCCGAAAAGGCATAAAGTTGTGATCGATCGGAAGCGCATGATCCGGCGCACAGTCGATTGGAACCTCACTAACAGGCCTTCGATGAACGAGCTCCCAGGTAAGGCATATGTAAGTGGCGTTCACGAGGAAGAAAACCGCTGCGTAGAAAGCAACTGGTTGCGGCGCCAATCTGCTGACGGCCATCCAAGCGGTTGAGAGTAGAAGCAACGACATGGAAAACAAATGTGCGAAATTGAACCACAACAGGCGAGGGGTCGCCTCTGTGGCATAGCGCATCAGATAATGATGATTGGTCCACACGATCGCGATGAACAGATAGCTCACTGCGTGGGACAGCGAACACGCCGTCGGAAAACGCGCTCAACCGCTCCGGCGTCGCTCTATGGAGCACGGCCATATCGTTTGTTACGCCCGCAAATTCTGCTCAGACCAACATAAACTGTCGGTTACGAGGTAAACGCTTCTTTGTTCACGACGTATGGCATCTTGGCCGGGTCGCCGCCGTAACTAGCTTCCAGCACGTCGATCAGTCCCTGCACCGTGCGCCCGGCCATGCCTTTTTCCGGATCAACCGACAACCGCGTGATCTGCCCGCCGCTGGCGAAATGGTGGAACACGCGACAGCGATCGGTGATTTCGGGATCGAGCAGCGGCGAATCCGCTGGTAAAGGTTCTTTCTCGAAGACGTCTAGCGCGGCCCCAGCAATGACTTTTTCTTTCAACGCTTTCGCGAGGGCTTCCGCGTCCACCACGGGTCCGCGCGAGCTGTTTATCAAGTACGCCGTCGGCTTCATCAATTTCAGCGTCTTCTCGTTGATCAGGTGATAGGTCGGCTTGTCAGTCTCGCCTTCACGCAACAGGGGCACGTGAATCGTCACGTAATCGGCACTGCGTAACGCGTCCTCGAACTCGACGTATTTGATCCACGTCTTCTCCTTCTGAATTCCGCGCGTGTGACGGAGATCCATCAAGTCATGGATAGCAGCGATGTACTTGTCGTTGTGATATGCCGGATCGTAGCAAAGAATGTTCATGTCGAAGCCGGTGCATTTCTTAATCATCGCCAGGCCGATACGTCCGGTGCCGATGACGGCAATCGTTTTGCCTGTGACCTCGTCGCCAAGAAACGGGAGGAACGGATGCCACGACGGCCACTTTTGTTCGCGCACCAGTCTCTCGCTCTGCCACATCTTGCGCGCGAGCATGCCCATCATGAAAAATGCGAACTCGGCGGTCGCTTCGGTAAGCACGTCGGCGGTATTCGTGAACGGGATTTTGTATTTGTTCGCATCGGCGCGATTGATGTTGTCGAAGCCGACAGCGATCTGCGCCACGACCTTGAGCGTCCCCTTCCCCGCTTCAAACACCTCGGCATCGATCGGATCTCGCAGCGTGGTGATCAAGCCATCGATGCCGCTCTTCACTTTCTCGATGATGAATTTCTTAGGCGGGGCCTCAGGGCCTTGGAAAACCTCGAGTTCATAACCGCGCTCGCGAAGACGGTTCTCGGCCGCATCACCGATGCGTGATGTCGCAAAGACGCGAAAGCGTTTCTTATCTGTCATGGCTGGGCAAATTGAACGCGAATATAAACGCGCCTTCTGTTTTGGCTATTCGCTCAAGACGAAGAAAATGGCGTTGTTCACCAATTTTTGACTGGCGGGTTAGCCAAGTGGGAAGGCTGCGGTCTGCAAAACCGCTATGAGCGAGTTCGACTCTCGCACCCGCCTGACCAAATTAGGACATCAGCGAGGCGGACTACAGATTCTTTTTTGTCCAATTGCTGACTCGCTCAAGTGCTTTCTCGATGTTCTCGATGGAGTTGGCAACGCTGAAGCGCAAGTAACCTTCGCCAAAATTGCCGAAGGCGGTACCGGAGAGCGCTGCGACGCCGGCGTCGTCGAGCAACGCGTCGGCGAGCTTTTTCGATAGCCACCCTGTCTCTGTGATGT
>Ga0193726_1002687_pt1 | contig 11798 bp, 12 predicted proteins | sample H2c1metaG_FD_144928 | JGI IMG/M metagenome (GOLD analysis project Ga0193726, IMG submission 144928) | Soil microbial communities from a riparian zone of the East river system, Colorado, United States - H2c1 | ecosystem: Environmental > Terrestrial > Soil > Riparian zone | place: USA: East River... | reverse complement strand
CCATGAGCGGCGGGCCGGCCTTCGTACCGCGATAGCGCGGCAACATGACTGCAACTTCGTGGCCCGCTTCCACCAACGCCTTAGGCAGCGCTTCGATGACGTCGGCGAGTCCTCCGGTTTTGGAAAACGGCAGTCCTTCCGATGCTACAAACAGTATCCGCAAAACTTTAAGACCTTTCTCGCGACGCCTTCGGCAATCTACCCGCTATTTTACGCTATCGAACGCGCCGAGGTCCATCAAGGGCGCCCGCAATGCTCTTTTTGTCGTGGATGATGCAATCCCCGGTTGGGACTGAAGATCCACCCGGATTCGCTGTTCAAATGGGCCGGTTTGATTTTTTCTTGGGTGCGCGCTTGCTACACTGTTGCACTCATGTGCGGCAAACGGCTGGGACAACATTTCTTGGCGGACCTGGATTGGCGCGAGCAACTGGCACGCGCGATTCGCGTTTCGCCCTACTCGACTGTTCCTTTGCCACGCGCCTCAATGGATGCAGACTACTGCTGGATTGAAATTGGCGCTGGCCACGGCGAGATGACGGAGTACCTTGTGGCCTCGGGCGCTCCGGTATTTGCGGTGGAACTTGATCCCTCCTTTGTGGCGCTGCTCGAAAAACTGGCGCGGAAGACACCAAATCTCACTGTGGTGCCGGGCGATGTCTTGAAAACCGATATCGCGGCGTTGGCCGCCGGACGGCGGGTCCGCATTTACGGAAATCTGCCATACTACATTACGTCCCCCATCCTGCAACACCTTTTCCAGTTTGCTAATCTGATTGATGAGATCAGTGTTGTGATTCAAACAGAAGTGGCCCTGCGCCTCGCGGCCGAACCCGGCACCCGCGACTACGGTTATCTTTCGGTTTTGACCCAACTGTACGCACGGCCGGAATTTGTGTTGGAGATTCCGAGAGTGGCATTCGATCCTCCGCCGGATGTGGATTCGGCGCTCGTAACGCTGCGGCTTCCCGGCCAGCGTGCGGCGTTGGGTTTCGTCGATTCTGCAGAAGCGGAAAAGAAATTTCTGGACTTCGTGAAACTAAGCTTTTCGCAAAAACGCAAAACATTGGTCAATAATCTGCGGTCCAAGGCAAAGCCCGAGATTGTTCGCCAGGCGTTGGAAGTGCTCGCACTTCGTCCCGATGCGCGAGCCGAACAGCTCACTGTTGCCAGTCTGGGCGCAATTTTCAACCGTTTGAAGGCCTTGGAACCTTGAATGAGACAGAACTATGTCTTTTCCTTCTTGCGCGCGGCGACCAATCGATCCGGGTAGTCGCTCATAATTCCGTCCACACCCGCTGCCACCAGAGAGCGCATGTGCGCCGGATGATTTACGGTCCAGCAAACCACTTGCAAATCCTTGCGCCGGGCCTCGGCAATCATCCAGGGAGTGACTAAATCACCGCGCACGACGACCTGGCGCGCTCCCACCTCCAATGCAGCGTCAAGAGGATCGGTTAGCTGTCCGTCATACAGCACGCCGGTCATCAAGGTGGGCTCAATTTTCCGAAGAGCAGCCAGAATTCCGGTATCAAAGGAAATCACAATGGTGCGCGCAATTTCTCCCGACTCGCGCAGCGCCCCGATCAGAGCATGTTCCCCGCCCCAGGAACCGGCCGGCTTTAATTCCAAATAGAAGACCACGTCATGCTTCTTTGCGAACTCCAGGGCTTCTTCGAGCGTGGGTACCCGCTCACCGGTAAATTCACTGCCGAACCAGGAGCCCGCGTCGAGACGGCGAATCTCCGCCAGGGATAAATCATGCACTGCCCCCTGCCCGTTGGTCGTGCGATTCACCGTTTCGTCATGAATCGCCACAAAGTGCGTATCGCGCGTAAGTTGCAGATCGGTTTCAATGAATGTGGCGCCCAGGGTCACGGCTTTGCGAAAGGCAGCAAGGGTATTTTCCGGAGCGTGCCCGGAAGCTCCTCGATGAGCGACAATCAGCACTTGGCAATTCTCCTCACCGGCCGTCGCTGCCACGCCCTGGCCGGATGACGCTTCCGGTTTGCATGAACTTTCAGATGACTTTGCGGCGCCTTCTCCGTATGCTAACACCCATTCGGCCCGCAACGACGGCACCCATTTGACGTGCAGCTTGAGTCTAACCACTGAGAGTGCAAACCCGCAGCAAAAATGTCACACCCAGGAGGCTGATATGAGCAATCCCCGACTTCGATCAATTTTCACGTCTACTGTTCTCGCCATTTCTTTTCTCGCAGCGCCATTTCTGCAAGCAGCACAACCTCAGGACGATAAGAAGCAGCGGAGTGAGCAAAAGTATCAGGACAAACTTGTAAAGGAAGTCCGTCATCAACTTGTGATGCTTCCCTATTACAGCGTGTTCGACAATCTCGCGTATCAGGTCGATGGCGACAAAGTCACGCTGGTTGGCCAGGTCGTCCGACCCACGCTCAAGTCCGATGCCGAAGCTGCAGTGAAAAGCATTGAGGGCGTGTCCACTGTAACTAACAACATCGAAGTGCTCCCGGTGTCCCCAAATGATGATCAGATCCGCCGCGCCGTATATCGCGCCATCTACGGAAGCGATGCGTTGTCACGGTATGGTCTGCAAGCGGTGCCCTCCATTCACATCATCGTGAAAAACGGAAACGTTTCGCTGGAAGGTGTTGCGGATTCTGAAGCCGACAAGAACTTGGCCAACCTGAAGGCCAGTGCTGTACCTGGCGCCTTTAGCGTCAAGAATAACCTGGTCGTTTCGAAATCCTGATATCGCGCAACCCTGGCCTGTGCGGGGGCCCGATTATGCCGGGCCCCCTTACTGTTTGTGAATCTGTCTGCACAGTTGCTCGCGGCGGATAAAATCCCAAGATATAATTTGTCATGCTCGCTCCTCGACCATTTCTCAGATTGTGCATAGGCATTTGGATTGCCGCCTTTTCCAGTGGTATTTCCTTCGCGCAGCAACATGCGGACTGGCAAAAAGATCTCGCCACCTGGCGCATGCAGCATGTCGGCGAACTTAAAAAGCCCGCTGGCTGGCTTTCGCTTTCGGGATTGGAGTGGCTTCAGTCTGGCGACAACCCCGTCGGTTCGGCTTCCGACAACAAAATTCATCTTGCCGCCCATGGCCCCGCGCATCTCGCGATTCTTCGCCTGGAAAACAATTCCGTGAAACTGCTGCCGCCGGCGAATGGATTTCCCCCTGAGTTCCTCGTTGCCGGGATCTCTGCTACAGAGCAAGTCCTCCCCGTCGAGCAGGACAACGATAAGAATGCGCCCCATCTCACGGTAGGTACGCTAAACATGTACGTCATTCGCCGTGCCGACCGGTTTGCACTGCGCATCAAGGATTCCAAGTCACCAGCTCTGGTCGGCTTTCATGGATTGAAGTGGTACCCGCCGGACATTACGTATCGCGTCAAGGCTAAGTGGATTCCCTACAACCCTCCCAAATCCGTAACGCTCGACACCTTGGCCGGAACAAAATACGACCAGCCGGTGCCCGGAGTAGCTGAATTCATCCTGGGTGGAAAAACCTACCGGCTGGAGCCGGTCCTGGAAGATCCCAAAGCCCCGCAACTTTTCTTCATCCTTCGCGACGCCACCAGTGCGACAACTACATATCGCGCGTGCCGATTTCTCTACACCGTTCTGCCTACCAATGGGCTGGATAAACCCGGAGAGTTGCTTCTCGATTTCAATCGACTGGAAAACCCTCCGTGTGCTTACACACCGTTCGCCACGTGCCCGCTGCCGCCGGCCGGGAACCGGCTCCCTGTCGCGCTTTCTGTGGGGGAACAGCGCTATCATGAATAGATAACAACTGAATCGCATGCATACCTCAGGAAACGAGACCATGGCACTGACTCCACAGAGTGACGATTCACCCGCGCGAAAAACCTTGATCGAGCTGCGACTGGCGCTGCTGCGCGTTCACAAGACGTTGCTTGAAATGGAGCGTCGCGAATATCAGAAAGAAAATGGCTTCGTGAACTCCGGCGAACTATTTCGACTAGTCGTGGACCATCCGCAATTTTCCTGGCTGCATAACATCTCCGAATTCGTTGTGCGCATTGACGAAACATTGTCCGCCAAAGAACCTGTTACGCCCGAATATACGAGCAGCGCGATTTCACTAGCGCGCAAAATGTTTGTTCCCACACAATCGGGTGACGCGTTTCAAAGGAAATATTTTGATGCGATTCAGACCGACCCGGCCGTCGTAATTGATCACGCCGAACTTGCCCGCATTTTTGCCGACGAAGCACCAGAAACGGGGACGGCATAGTCCCCTGCCCACATGGGAAGCGAATGCTATGCGCGGTAGCCCTGCAAAAATAGATATTCGACGTTTGCGGCGTACTGAGCTTCCCGTTGCCACCATCCCACTCACAAAATTCTTAGTCGGCAAAGTCGTGGTTCACGATCTTCCGGCTGGCCGACTCGCGGGCAGAATTGTGGAGGCCGAGGCTTATCCTCCGGGCGATCCGGCCGGGCATCATTTTCGCGGGCCGACTCCGCGCATTCGTTCGATGTATCTTGCGCCGGGACACGCCTATGTTTTTTTCAATTACGGCGCGCACTTCATGCTGAATGTGTCCAGCGAACCGGAAGGATTTGCGGGAGGAATTCTGATTCGCGGACTTGAACCCATCCAAGGTATTAAATTAATGCAGAAGTATCGCAAGACAAACAAGGTTCTCGATCTAACTCGTGGGCCGGGTCGTCTGGCAGCCGCTTTGCAAATCGATCGGAGATTGGACGGAGTGGACCTCTGCGGCGACAGCCCGCTTTGGCTGGGTGAACTCGTTCTGTCTGAACCGGAAAGTCCATTGAAGTTTCATGTTCGCAAAACAGTTCGAATTGGAATCACGCGCGCGGCCCATCAACTTTTTCGCTTTTATGAGAGAGGGAATCCCTTTGTCAGCGGGCCCAAACACCTGTTAAAAGCCCTTCCAAAACGAATACGCGCCGACGTCAAGCCACGGTAAATTTCTTACAATACAATTCTCCCGGCTGGGCCCAAAATGAGTTGGACAGGATCGCCAGCCATCCAAGCTTGGCGTTTGATTTCATCAGAAAGGACGAGCTCTCATGACCAGCAAACCGAACCCCGTCCCACCGGGGCGGGAAAGCGCAATTGTTTATCTTTGTTGCAGAAATACGGCGGACGCGATTGAGTTTTACAAAAAGGCATTTGGAGCAACCGAGCTGTACCGCATTCCGATGGGTGGCATGGTGGGCCACGCGGAAATTCAAATCGGACGTACGACGATCATGCTTTCAGACGAATTTCCGGAGATGGGAGTGGTTAGTCCACAAACCTTAAATGGCTCCCCGGTAACAATCCACATGTACGTCGCGGACGTGGATGCCTTCACGAAGCGAGCCATGGCAGCCGGACTGACCGAACTGCGTTCCGTTGAAGACCAGTTCTACGGAGACCGTGGCGGAAAATTTAAAGATCCTTCAGGCCACATCTGGTGGTTCGCTTCGCGCATTGAAGACGTTTCACCCGAGGAAATGCAAAAGCGGGCTGCCGCCGCTTTTGCACAAAGTTAGGCGACGTTTTTTCGAAAGCACAGGCTTACTTCTTTTCCGGCGGAAACTTGGGCGGAATTTCCGCATAACCCGGCGCAGCTGTTCTTAGATTGTGGTCGAGTTTCGCGCTCACATCGCCAATCGACCAGCGAATGCCGCCAGCGAGCAGATTTAAGAACAACGGGTTCGCCCAAGATTCTTTCAAGTCACCGATCGCGGAATAAAACACGCGGCCCTTGCCATGCATCCGGCTCCAGGTCACAGGATAGGGCGCGCGCTGGTAAATTTCGTCCTTCATACCCTTGGTTTCAAGGGTCAGAATTACATGTATGTCATCCCGGAAATCTTTCAATGAATACCATTCTTCGTTGAACTTGACGGGTGATTTGACGCCTTCAAGGCCGGGAAACGTTGGATCGTTAACAATCAAATCTGTGGTTTGCAGGCGATGTTCACGGCCGTGATTGATGAACTCAGCTCCAAGCATGAGCAGATACGGATCACTTTTTTCACCGTAGGCCTGGTAGCGGCTTGAACGATCCGCAAGCTCCGGCTGGGTATGAAACGAATCGCTCGCGGCATGCGCGCCGATGAATCCCTGACCATCGTGAATGGAATCGAGCAGTGCCTTCTTCCCCGCTTCTGTCATGGGCGGATTTTTGTCGGTCCCGGCTTGTGTCAAGTCGCCGGTCGTATAGAAAAACAGTGCCGTGTGCTCGCGAAATTCCGGCGAGCTGAAAATCCGGCCGTCCTTCGTCGCAGTCACTGCAAAACCGTGTTTCTCGCCCAAGTCGCGCAGTGCACCCTCAACAATACTTGGCTGGCCATTGGGGGTCTTGATGACTTCATGTTCAAAGCCGGAAGACTTGGTAAAGAGCAGCACGGATTTCTTTTCAGCGGCCAGCAAACGCCTGCTGCCCAGTGCCAGCCCGGCTCCCGCCAGTGTCGCTGTACGAAGGAACTGTCTGCGATTCGCGCTGTCCATTCGAAACCCCTTTTGCAAAAATAATTTCTTCCGGAAAAGTTCTCAGTGACTGCCCAATTCATGTTCACAGCCGGGGAAGGTGGCAAACACGCGATTTTCTGTCCAACCCAACTCGCGCATCCCGATTTCCGAAGAATAATAGGCGCCCGAAATCCAACCTTTCAGATTCTGGAAATGATCGAAAAGATGCGCAGGCCCAGCATTTTTTGACTTTGGGTCGTCGCTGTCGTCATCGTCATCCCAATCGGCGGAGGCGGTAGCACCGGCAACCGGCTCGGACGCTTTCGTCAGCACTGCGAACTGCTGCGTTGCATCCAGTTTAGAGAACGGTTTTGCAAACTGTTTTTGCGATTCTTTCCCCAGGGCCGCCAGTGAATTCACAAATTTCTTTTGATTCTCAGCGGTGTCGACGCTTAACAGCAAATCAATAAAACGATTCGCTTCCGCTTTCTGCGCTCCTGGAACAATCGCCTCCGACACCGCGATCAGTTCTTCATTCTGTTCCGCGTTCAGAAAAATCGCTTTCCATCCCGCGCCGCCCAGCGTTTCATCGGCTTCATCCAGAATCCATGAATTCTGGAGGTGCGCGCAAACTGGATGCGCTCCGGAAATGCCCGGCCAAAGCGCGAGCGCGCCACCACCCAGGAGCAGTTTCTGCACCACCTCGCGCCGTGTCCATCCACCAGGCCCTGAAGCATCAGCGGTAATAATTTTTAGCTTCTCGTCGTCGCTCATCGCCCAATTTCTTTGCAATCCCTTTCGCCGCGATGGTATCACCGGCCCTATCCGCCCACAACCGTCTAGGACGCAAAAATTTACTGTTGTTTGCCGGATTGACCTCGGGTTCATACCTTGTTAGCATCCGGTTTGCTTTTTGGGAAGCCTTTGACAACGCGATTTTCACTAGCTGAAATTCATGTCGGATAAAACGAAGCAAATTTTTGACGCTATCGTCGTCGGTTCCGGCGCATCCGGTGGTTGGGCCGCCAAGCGGCTCTCAGAAGCCGGCCTGAAAGTCGCCCTCGTCGAAGCAGGTCGTCCGCAGTCCGACGCCAATTTCACCGAGCACAAGCCGGCGTTCGAACTGAAATACCGCAACCGCGCCAGCCAACTTGTCCGCAAAACGCGCCCGATTCAGATCGCCTTCGATGAGTGCAATGAATACACCAAAGATTGGTTCGTCAACGATTATGATGAACCGTACACCACCCCGGAAGGAAAACCCTTTCTGTGGATCGGCCGCCTCCGCATGACCGGCGGCCGCACGAATATCTGGGGCCGAGTTTCGCTACGTTTCAGCGATTTGGATTTTAAAGCAGCGTCGCAAGATGGCTATGGCGAAAACTGGCCTATCGCTTATAAAGACATCGCACCGTACTACGACATCGTCGAAAAGTATGTCGGCATCAGCGCAAGCGCTGAAGGGCTCGACTATCTTCCTGACGGGCAGTTCCAACCGCCCATGCCGCTTACCTGCCAGGAAGCGCTTCTCCGCGACCGCGTCAAAGCGAAACTCGGGCGCCACGTCATGCCTACGCGAACCGCCAATCTCACAAAGTCCATCAACGGGCGCGGGGCCTGCCATTACTGCGGTCCTTGCCCGCGCGGCTGTATGACGCATTCCTATTTTAATTCCGCTTTTACGACGGTCGCCGACGCCGTCGATTCCGGCAACTGCACGCTGATTTCTAACGCAATGGTCCACAAGGTCTTGCTGGACAAATCCACCAATCGCGCAACGGGCATTCTCTATGTTGATCGCAACACCCGCGCCGAACGCGAAGTTCATGCGAAAATTGTGATCCTCTGCGCGCAAGCGCTGGAATCCACCCGCATTCTGTTGAATTCGGCCACGCCGCAACACGCAAACGGCCTCGCCAATTCGAGCGGAGTTCTCGGCCACTACCTGACGGCACACGTCCGCAGTGCCGGCGGCAGCGGAGAGCTTCCCGCTCTCGGCAAGAAGCCGACGCTCGGCGGTCCGGTTCGACCGGCAGGCATCTACATTGCGCGTTTCCGCAATCTCAAAAAAGATGAACCCAATCGGAAATTCCTGCGCGGCTATGGCTATGAGGGCGGCGCTTCGGTTGGCTTCAGTTCCGGTGCGCCCGGGTTTGGCGAAGCCTACAAAAAAGCCGTACTGGAGCCGCAGGGCCGGGTAAACATGACCGGTTTTGGCGAGGTATTGTCCCGCTGGGAAAATTTCCTGGAACTGGACTCCGAGAAAAAAGATATCTTCGGTATTCCCGTGCTGAAAATTCACATGTCCGACAGTGAAAACGAACTGGCCATGATCAAGGACATCGGCGAATCCGCTGGAGAAATGCTGGAAGCCGCTGGCGCAAAGAATATTCGGACCTACGCGCATCCCTCGGCGCCTCGTTGGGCGGTCCACGAAGCGGGAGTCGCCCGCATGGGCAACGATCCTAAAAAGTCGGTCCTCAATCAATTTCAGCAGACGCACGACGTCAAGAATCTTTTCGTCATGGACGCCTCGGGCTTTACATCCAATCCTTGCCAGAATCCCACACTCACGATCATGGCCCTCACAGTTCGCTCCTGCGATCACCTCATGGACGAACTCAAACACTCGAACATTTAGGGCTCGGGTAGTGTTTCTACCTCAGCGCAAGAAAAAGAGCCACCGCGCGGTGGCTCTCTTTCCCGCCGATTGTGTTCGGACTAGCGATTTGGTTTCTTGTCGTGGGGCTCCGGATGAGGCTGACTTGCGTCATTTTTCGGTTGCGCAGCCGGCCGCTTCGGTTGCGCCTGAGGCTTCGGTTGCGCCTGAGGCCGATTGGCTGGCGGTCGATTGGCGTTTGGCCTGGGAGCCGGTTTCGCGGTATTGGCTGGCGGTCGATTCGTGTCTGGCCGCGCTGCAGTATTCGGACGTGGCGTCGCGTTTGGCCGTACCGTATTGGCCCGTTCCGCTGTATTGGGACGAGACGTAGCGTTCGGTGCATTGGTTCTTGGCGTCGCATTTGGCGTCGGTCGATCCGTATCTGGCCGCGCTGCAGTATTCGGACGTGGCGTCGCGTTCGGCCGTGCCGTATTGGGCCGTTCCGCTGTATTGGGACGAGACGTAGCGTTCGGTGCATTGGTTCTTGGCGTCGCGTTTGGCGTCGGTCGATCGGTTCTCGGGGCTACGCTCGTGTTCGGACGGCTACTGTTCGGCGCCACCGATGCTGGTGGCCGATCGTTCGGCTGCGGCCGATTCCGTTCCGCGTTGTTCGCCTTTGGGACCTTGGTCTGATTGTTTGCAGGCGGACGATCGCCGCGAACGGTATTGTCTGTTCTGGCATTGGCACGGGGGTTGGCGTTTGGAACGGGCCGATTGCTGTTCGGCGCGGGACGATTGTCTACCGCGGGACGATTGCCCGGATTGGCATTCGGCGCGGGCTTCGCGCTGTTTCCTGCATTCGGTGCACCATTCGGAACACGCGCATTCACAGTGCGAACGGCCGCTACGGCAGGCTTGCCGTGATTCGCAGAAGCCCACATCTGCCGATCGGACCGCGCCACATCTCTATGCGATACCTGGGTAGTAGTCGGTTGAACGTGTTGTTCGCGACTGAAGTTCTGCTCTCGCGTATCCGGACGCCGGTTCACTCCGCCGGGCCCGCCGTTGTAACTCACACGGTTCACGGTGACATTCCTGACAACTGTCTTGTTGACGTACGTGTTGTGAATTATGGTGGTGTTCACTCGCGTCACCGCCGTGTTGTAGCGGAAGCGTCCGCCATTCCATTCACCACCGTAGTAGCCAATTCCGCCGTATCCGTGGCCATAGTTGATGCCACCGTAAAATCCGACGTGCGGCCCCCAATACCCTTCATGGAAGAGGTAGGCGCCTTGGTTCCAGCCCCAGTATCCAGGGGTCCACAGATAACCAACTTGCGGCGGTTCTACCCACACGCCGGGGACCCAGTAGTAACCTTCCGGTCCGTACGCCCAGTAACCCGGCGTCCAGAGATAACCTTCCTCCGGGCACGGTGGTTGCTCGTAAACCGGGATTGCCGGTGGGCCTATGCGAATGGATACTCCGACGCTCACTTGCGCAAGCGAGGCACTTCCCGCCACCAAACAGACCAGAGCCAGCAGTGCAATTTTCAGAGTTAAGAATTTTCGTACCGTCGTGTACGACATTGAAATCCTCCGTTTACTTCTATCTTCTGGCACCCAAAAACGTATCGGGGGACCGGCATGTCCGCCCCTGCTGGGATTTCATTCCTTATAAACACGAAAGGGGGGATTTTGTTGCAGCTTCGTGTCTGGGCTGGTTCCTATTTGCTTTGATGCCAGGCAGCCGTGAAAATAGGGCCATGCGGATTACATTTAAATTCGACTACCAGGTTTCCCGTACAATGGCGTTTGAAAAGGAGTATCACCCAAACTTACGATTTACGTTGCCCGAGAAACAATCTCTGCTGCGTAAGGCCCTGGTCATCTGGATGTTTGTGGATGGAAAACTGGCGGGCGAAACGTACGGAATACCGGTCCTAGAAATGGGGCCTGCAGAAAGACCCGAAGGTACTCCTGGCGATCCCGAAGCTATCTATTGTTATTCGAATACGATTCTCGGCAAGTTCAAAGACCAAGGTTTCGGGACAATCCTGAAAGCTGCATTTCTCGGACGCGCATCGGCGCAATTCCGTCGAGTCTACGGCCACGCTCGCCCGGGAGCCAGCCAGGCACTCAACAAGAAATTTGGCGCGCGCATGCTGGCCACTCACAAAAACTGGTATCGCACGGGAGAGGATTACCGCCTGTACGTTCTTGAGATTTCCACTGACAAAAGAAAGAAAGCCTGAGCGAGTTGGATCCCCATGCAAATTCTTCCGCGGCCGCGCCCGCTTCCGTGCCGCCGCACAGCGCAGGATTTTGGCTGCGATTGGCTGCCGCAATCTTGGACATTACATTCCTGGCCATTCCCGTCGCCGTAATCGTTTCGTTTTATTCCGTCTTCACAGGAAACGCGCTCGAGTTCTTGCGCCTGCACCCGGGCGAGAGCTCTTCTGAACTAGTCCAGGGATTTGGCGCACCCTTCGTCCACGCGCTAGGAGTTATATTTATCATCGGAAGCTGGCTGTATTTCGCTTTCTCCGAAAGTTCGTCCTGGCAAGGCACGCCTGGCAAGAAAATCTTCGGGCTCCGCGTCACAGATCGCGAGTTTCATCGCGTAACATTTGGCCGGGCCAGCTTGCGATTCGGGGTCGGCCGGCTTCTGGCGCATGTTCCCGTTTGTGGCGGAATATATTTCCTTGCCGATTGCTTCTGTGCGGCAGTACCTCCCCGCAAACAGAAGCAA
>Ga0193726_1002686_pt1 | contig 11799 bp, 13 predicted proteins | sample H2c1metaG_FD_144928 | JGI IMG/M metagenome (GOLD analysis project Ga0193726, IMG submission 144928) | Soil microbial communities from a riparian zone of the East river system, Colorado, United States - H2c1 | ecosystem: Environmental > Terrestrial > Soil > Riparian zone | place: USA: East River... | reverse complement strand
CTCCCCTGCGCCGCCGTTGTTGGTGTTTTCACCAACAATCGAAGAGCATATCCAGGAAATACTTGTGTATGAACTTGGATGTAATCACATTGCATAATATAAAGCAATTCACGGTACTCCCCTGCGCCGCCGTTGTTGGTGTTTTCACCAACAATCGAAGAGCATATCCAGGAAATACTTGTGTATGAACTTGGATGTAATCACATTGCATAATATAAAGCAATTCACGGTCTGTCCCTGCTCCGCCGTTGTTGGTGTTTTCACCAACAATCGAAGAGCATATCCAGGAAATACTTGTGTATGAACTTGGATGTAATCACATTGCATAATATAAAGCAATTCACGGTCTGTCCCTGCGCCGCCGTTGTTGGTGTTTTCACCAACAATCGAAGAGCAGGAAATCATGAATACCCGGGTCAATCACCTTGTACAAGTATCAGGATTGCATTAATTTAAACAATGCAATTTACAGAACATCATCCTCAATTTTTTACTGCCACCATTCTCGAATGGAAGTATCTACTGAAAGAAAATAAGTATAAAGACATCATTATTGGCAGTCTTCGTTTCCTGGTGACTAACAACAGGGTAAAGGTTAATTCCTTTGTCATTATGCCCAATCACCTGCATCTCATCTGGCAAATTCAGTCCGGTCACAAACGGGAGGATGTGCAACGAGATTTCCTGAAATTTACAGGACAACAAATACGGTTTGATATGCAGGTCAATCATACAGAATGGTTGAAGGAATTTGAAGTAAATGCAAAAGACAGGCGGTACCAGTTTTGGGAACGCAATCCTTTAAGTGTTGACTTATACAGCGAACCTGTGTTTTTTCAAAAGATGAATTATATTCATTATAATCCGGCACAGGAAAAATGGCAATTATGTGAATTCCCGGAAGACTATCACTATTCATCAGCATTATTTTATCATACAGGGGTTGATAATTGGGGGTTCCTCAGTCATTATCGTAATTGAGTTGTTGGTGAAAACAAGTTGTTGGTGAAAACACCAACAACGGCGGCAAAATGGCAATTATGTGAATTCCCGGAAGACTATCACTATTCATCAGCATTATTTTATCATACAGGGGTTGATAATTGGGGGTTCCTCAGTCATTATCGTGATTGAGTTGTTGGTGAAAACACCAACAACGGCGGCAATAGTGGAAACGGACTCGCCGGGGAAGAAAGATTCACCAGGGAAGCAAATAATATCCCCAATTCAATTTTTTCTGACAGGCATTATTTTTTAGAATGAATCTGTAAATATTGATTTATACAAAGAATCTTTATCTTTACAAAAGCTGGGACATGTTTATATTAATTCCGGGCATATTGACAAACGATTATTATTATCTGCAACATTGATTTCTTACGCATTTTCGTGACTGAATTATCCAGGTCATCGTTGAAAGCTCACTCATTTGATTATTAGCTAAAAAGATAAACTACCCGTCTTTTCAAAGGGTAGAATACCATTCAGCTTAATTTGAAGCTTCCCTATTTTCTATCATATAAAACTTGCAATTATGAAAAAGATCTTTATTCTTACAACTGCCAGCTTGTATTGCATTGCCTGCTTTTGCCAGCCCGCCAGCCTTGATAACAGCTTTAACGGAAATGGCAAGGTTACTACCGCTTTTGGAAGCAGGAACAGTGCCAACGCAGTTGCCCTTCAAACAGATGGAAAAATTGTAGTGGCAGGATACACGAATGTATCCGGCGGGGATTATGATTTTGCTTTAGCCAGGTATACTACCAATGGTGCACTTGATAACAGCTTTGCCGGCAATGGTAAGCTGGCTATTGGTTTTGGAGGTGATGAACTGGCCAATGCAATAGCCATTCAGCAGGATGGTAAAATTGTGGTGGCTGGTGAAGGAGATAATCATTTCGCCCTGGCAAGGATTAACAGCAATGGTACACTTGACAACAGCTTTGGGGGCAATGGTAAGATTTTTACAGATTTCAGGCAATTTGCCGGAGCGCATGCTGTCGCCATTCAACAGGATGGAAAAATTGTTGCGGCAGGCTTTACCAATGATATTATAAACCAGCATTTGGATTTTGCATTGTCACGTTATAATTCAAACGGAACACTGGATATGAGTTTTGGCAGTAGCGGTAAAGTAATTACCAATATAGGAGTTGCTTTTGGAGATAACAGTGATGACGAGGCTTTTGCATTAGCCATTCAGCCTGATGGTAAAATAGTGATTGCCGGACGTACATCCTATCCAAATCAAACCGGTGCTAACTTTGCGCTTGTACGCTACAATACAAATGGCACACTGGACAACAGCTTTGATACAGATGGTAAAGTTGTGACCGTATTTAGTGGGGGTATTCCCCGGGCCTTAGCCGTTCAAAAAGATGGCAGAATCATTGCCGCTGGCGAGGCGGGTGGTGCAATGGGGCTGGTGCGTTATAACCAAAATGGTTCGCTTGATGTTAGTTTTAACGGAAACGGAGAAGTAATCACTGACTTTGGAACAGCCCTTCATGCAGTAGCTATCCAGGCAGATGGCAAGATCCTGGCTGCAGGTTTCACTAAAACAGGTTCGGGCGATTTTGGTGTTGTAAGAGTGAATGCCAATGGAAGTTTTGACAATGGTTTTGACGGCGATGGTAAAGTTGCAACCGGTTTTGGTGCAAGTGAAACCGCATACGGAATAGCTATCCAGTCAGACGGAAAAATCGTGGTAGCAGGAACAAAGGTCACAGGCATTACATCAGATAATCCTGTTGATGATTTTGTACTGGCACGCTATATGGGCAATCATCCTTCACAGATTGTTGCAGGTATTATAGCTGCGGATAAAATAAATATTGTTTCTTCTGATGTTGCAGCAATTGGCTTATACCCCAACCCGGCAACTGGTATATTGTATATTAACAAAACTACATCCCTGGCTTCTGCTTCCATTACCATTACTGATGTATCAGGAAAAATATGCAGGAAACTGCTTATTTCCGGTAATGATAATACAATAAATATAGGGATGCTTGCACCAGGCGTATATATGGCAATTATTTGAGAAGGTAATTTCGTTACACAAAAGAAATTTATTAAGCAGTAATACATGTTTCACAAACAATAAACGTGTCTATTACTACAATTTTTATTTCCTTACCGGGCCATAAAAACGATTAAATTTCAGTATGACAAAATACCTGAACTGGAAAGGAATCATCTATCATTCATTTGAGGAATGCAAACTTTCCATTAAGGAAACCATTATAGAAGCAGAATCTGTCATCACCGGCAAATTGGAGGATAAGGCTTATACAGTTAACTATAAAATACAAACCAACCGGAACTGGGAGACCCTATTTTTTAAAATAAACAGTGAAATAAACGGTCATACTAAAAGCATATCTTATTCCGGGGATGGCAATGGCAACTGGAATAAGAACGGTCAGCCAGTCAATCAATTTACCGGTTGCACCGATATTGATATTTCAGTAACTCCCTTTACCAATACGCTGCCCATTAACAGGCTTCAGCTTACCCAAAATAAACAGGCTGATATCAGGGTGCTGTATATTGATGTACTGGAACAAATTGAAAAAGCCGCCAGTCAAAAATATACAAGACTTTCGCCCGGGGCATATAAATATGAAAACATCCCCAATGATTTTGAAGCCATTATATCAGTAGACCAGCAGGGACTGGTAACAGATTACCCCAACTTGTTTAAAAGACTTGATCATTAATATTCATTAACAAAAAACCCTGATGCATGAAAATTTTTACTTCCGGTATATGCTTAATTTTAATTGTCTTTCAACTGAGCAGTTGCTTTCCCGGCAGTTTTAAAGAAAAGGCCAACCAGCAATTTGGCGACCAGCATTTTAAAACAGCTATTGCCTTAATTGAATTGCATAAAGTAAGAGAAGGCGCTTACCCTGAATCGCTGGACAGCCTGAAATTTACCGGCGATTGGGATAAAATTATTTTCAGTTCTGTTAAATATCAACGGCTCGGGGACGGATATGAACTCGATCTTATAAATGGATGGATAGGTAAGCCAGCGCATTTAGAGTATCCGGCTGAATTCTGGAAAGGCCTCGGTTTGAAAAAATCAAACCTGAAAAAATGAAAGATATGTTATTGGTAATTGTTCACCGGCTATGAAGATGCAGCACATCATTTGTTTTTGTAAAGCAGGTGATGTGCAGTCAGCTAAAGTATCCTGCATAGAATAAAATATTATGCAACCCGTTTAACCAGCTTACAGGGGCTTCCGGGAGGGCATCAAAAAAATATTTTTCTTCCTGTCCAATCTGGTTCACTTCGTTTGTTATATGGGTGTAATCGAAATTGTTAATCATTAAATTAAACAACATGAACGAGTTCATATTGATTTTCAGGCATCAGGACGGTCATAAACTGGCTTCCCCGGAGCAAATGCAAATCTGGATGAAACAAACACGCGACTGGATTGGCGGTATTGCTGCCCAAAACAAATTTGTTGGCGGCAATGGTTTGCCTTTTGATGACGCCCGGGTGGTAAAGCATAACAATGTAGTGACCAATGGCCCTTTTGGTGAAATCAAAGAGACCATCGGCGGATACGTTATTGTTAAGGCCGACTCTGTTGATGAAGCCGTTGTGTTTGCAAAGGGTTGTCCTGTTTTACAGGGAGACGGGAATAGCGTGGAAGTAAGAAGAATTGTAAAAGGAGATGGGGCTCATTAAAAAATAAAAAGAAGCTGTCTCAAAAGGTTTATTTCACGCAAAGACGCAAAGTTCGCAAAGAAAATACGCATTGATTATCAGCCTTTGCAAACTTTGCTTCTTTGCGTGAATACGTTTTAAATTACTTTTGAGACAGCTTCTTTTCTGTTATATGGAACAACAGGAATTAATACCACATTTATTCAGGACAGAATTCAGAAAGATTTCTGCGGTTCTCTGCAAATTGTTGGGCATTGAACACCTGGAAATTGCAGAAGACATTGCAAGCGATACTTTTTTGCTGGCATTTGAAACCTGGACTTATAAGGGAATTCCCGAAAACCCTGTAGCATGGCTTTACCTGGTAGCGAAAAACAAGGCTAAAAATTATATCAGCCGTAACCAGGTCTTTGCCAAAAAAATTGCAGTCCAACTGAAATATGCTTCACCCGGAATGGAGGAAATTGACATTGATTTGTCTGACAAAAATATTACAGACAGCCAGTTGCAAATGCTGTTTGCTGTTTGCCATCCTTCTATTTCAACAGAAGCGCAGGTGGGTTTGGCACTTCGAATTCTTTGCGGGTTTGGCATTGACGAAATTGCGGATGCTTTCTTAACAAATAAAGAAACCATCAACAAAAGATTGTTCAGGGCCAAAGAAAAATTGCGCATGGAAAATGCGCCAATAGCATTTCCATGCGAAACAGCAATAAACACGCGGCTGGAAACTGTTCTGACGACTCTGTACCTGCTTTTTAATGAAGGTTATTATTCTGAGAGCCGGGACACCATTCTGCGGAATGAGCTTTGCCTGGAGGCGATGCGGTTGACATACCTGCTCATTGAGTACCCACAGACAAACCAGCCGCCCGTAAATGCTTTGCTTGCTTTAATGTGTTTTCATGCCTCAAGGTTTGAAGCAAGAAAAAATGACAATGGAGAAATAGTCCTGTACCAGGACCAGGACGAATCGCTTTGGGATCAGGAGCTGATAGCAAAAGGGATTTATTTTCTTCACCAGGCATCACAGGGAAATAAAGTTTCAAAATATCACATTGAAGCAAATATTGCTTTCTGGCACACGGTTAAAGCAGATACAAAAGAAAAATGGGAAAGCATATTACAGCTCTACAATCATTTATTACAAATAGAATATTCTCCCATAGCAGCACTTAACAGAACATATGCGCTTTCAAAAGCCAATGGAAACGCAGCAGCCATTACAGAAGCGGAAAAGCTGGATTTGGCAGACAATCATTTTTACTTTACCCTGCTGGGCGAACTATACAAGGACACAAACCCCGGCAAAGCGAGCCTGAACTTTCAAAAAGCACTTTTACTGGCCAAAACGAATACCGACAGGCAAACCATACAAAAGAAAATTGCATCCCTGGCAACAGGATAGCGGGCAGGCTTCAGAAGCTGTTTAAAAACGAAATTTTTGACTCCCATGTTGCGGTCGGTGAGGACACCGACCGCGGAGATCCGCCGTGGTCGGTGTCCTCACCGACCACCTTTTTCGCTTTAATAAAATCATATGAATCATTTTTAAACAACTTCCTGGTTAACTATAATTACTGCAATATTGATTCCAGTCATATTCTCCATAAGCGCACACGGCCTTAATAAGTAATCTTCCCTTCTATTCTGGCCTGTAAACAAATTAATAACAATATGCCGTTCAGTCTTAACATTTGTATCCTTTGAAGTTTGGGTTAATATTATAATTTTGTGACCTGTTCTGGCGTTTAAACAGACACAAAGAAGTTTATGAAAAGAATCTTTTTTTCTTTAGCAATGATTTCCGGAGTAATTATTTTGTTTGGATGTAGTTGCAGCCGGCATGCGTCTGCTGCAAAATCTGCAAAGGATACCCTGTATACGCCCTTTACAAAAGAATTGAAACGGCAGGTAGAAAACAATCACCTTGATATCATGAAGTTACAGTTCTTTGTTGACCAAAAACTTATTTTACGCCGGTCATTGGGCACTCAGAAAAGCGAGATAAAATCGGGGGTAATCTTATTTGAAAAAGGGCAGTATATCAATGAAGTCATCATACCCAAAAATACACCCGGCGTATGTGAAATCGTTAATGGCGATCATTTAATGGTGAGCTTTGAGCTGCAAAACAACAATGTTGAGTTTGGGCCCGGCGGCCTGAACGAAGGGTTTTTCACTTTATATGCAAGGAACTGGAATGGCGGAATGGCAGATCTCACTTACGACAATAAAACGTACAAGCTTCAGTGTGCCACCTGTTACAATGCCGGGGATGTAAAATTATTAGTTCGCAAGAGCGAAGCTGATAAATTACAAAGAACGCAAAGGATTGTGGAAGGCAGAAAAGTGGACAATTAAAAAACAGCGCTGTTACAGCAGGGCTGCTGCTGCAAAAGGAACTTACAATTGTGGGGTGATTAACATTAAAATATAGCATTTTATTCTACAAAATGGCTTAAAACTGGTTATTTTGTCTATCTTATGGGGGTTAACATCGTTGTTAGCAGAATAATCTTATAATGGCATTTATTGACATTGTTTTAGAACCCCCTTCATATGGCTGGAAAGATGCAGATGGTAATTTATCAAAACCAAATCCCGCAAGGATCTTCAGGGAATTCTTTTCAAGACTAAACATCTTTAAAGACAAAAAAAACTGGCTTTCGTTCACCAGCTGGATGATGGTAGCTGCCTTAGGTGTTTTCCTGTCGTTTTTTATTTTTAAATATTTCAGTTTTAAGCTGCTGCTGGTGGCATTTGTTTACAGCATGGTCATTATGGGTTCACATGGTACGGTTTGGTATCACCGTTATTGTACACACCGTGCTTTTAAATTCCGTAATCATTTCTGGCGGTTTGTGACACAAAACATAACCCTTAAAATTATCCCCGAAGAGATCTATGTCATCTCGCACCATGTTCACCATGCGAAATCTGATGAACCGGGCGATCCTTACAACGCTACCGGCGGGTTTTTATATTGCTTTTTGGCGGATGTTAACCACCAGCCAATAGCCCGTAATATGGATGCACAGAGTTATAACCGCTGTGTTCATTTAATGAAACATACCGGGCAGTTGTCAAATTCATATGCGCAATACCAGCATTGGAGCTCCCTGGCCAACCCGGTACGTACCATTGCCGGTGTACTCTTAAACTGGTGCTTCTGGTTTTTTATATTTTATTTGATTGGCGGTCCGGGCCTGGCCTGTGCCTTGTTTGGCGCTGCAGGCGTTTGGGCCGTGGGGGTACGGACTTTTAATTATGAAGGTCATGGAAAAGGCAAAGACAGAAGACAGGATGGAACCGATTATAACCGGAAAGATATGTCCATCAACCAGCTCTGGCCGGGCTTTGTAGCCGGGGAGTGGCACAACAACCACCACCTCTATCCTAAAAGTGCACGTTCCGGGTTTTTGGCTTACCAAATTGATTTTGCCTGGTACTATATCAAGTTTTTAAGTATGATTGGCGCGGTAAGTGAATACCACGACAATAAAAAGCAGTTCATGCAGAAATATTATAAACCTGCCTGCAAAAAGAACCTTCAACCCTCTGTTGATGCAACAGCCATGAACAAATAGCTGCAACAATTGAAACGAAAATCTTTCAGGAATGGCTGCTCAATTATTATAAAACGGGGATTTACTGCACCACTCGCCGAAAAAGGAAGTCAAGTTTTAAACTTCAGGGATTAAAGACCCCAGGGACTAAAACTTGACTTCCTTTTGACGCCACCTTTTCTAAGCAGATGGCCGCCCGGATGAATACAAACGGTGTTGTTAAATTTACACACTCACTATAATGAAATCCAGAATAAAAAAATTTTTGTAACCAACCGGTTTCATGTATATTTGTAACCAATTGGTTACAAATAGTAATGTATGAGACGAGACGTATTCCAGGCAATAGCCGATCCCAACAGGAGAAAGATTATACATTTAATCGCCCGGCAATCCTTAAACCTTAATGCGGTGGCAGAAAGATTTGATATCAGCCGGCCTGCTGTTTCCAAACACATTAAGATTCTTACAGAATGCGGGCTGGTTACCATCCGGCAGGAAGGCCGGGAAAGATATTGTGATGCCAACCTTCAACAACTGCAGGAAGTATCCCAATGGATTGAGCAATACCGTGTTTTCTGGGCAAAGAAACTTGACGCACTGGGCAGGTTTTTAAATAAGAAACACCCGCCCATCAATAAAAACAAAAAAAAATAAAAAATGAAAAATGAAGCCGTTGTCATCCGGCGCACCTATGATGCACCGGTAGAAAAAGTATGGAAGGCCATTACAGACAAAGACCAGATGAAACAATGGTATTTTGATACCCTTGAAGACTTTAAGCCGGAACCTGGTTTTACTACCCGGTTTGATGTGAAAAATGATAATAAGATCTTTCCGCATATATGGAAAGTAACGGAAGTGGTGCCCGGAAAAAAAATAGCCTATGAATGGAAATTTGGCGGTTACCCGGGCAATAGCCTGGTAACATTTGAGTTGTCTGCTGAAGGTGATAAAACAACCTTAACACTAACCCATAGCGGTCTGGAAACATTTGATCCGGCTGTTTACCCGGATTTAGCAAAGGAAAATTTTGTGAAGGGGTGGACGTATTTTACCGGTACCGCATTGAAAAAATTTGTTGAAGAGACGGTAACCGCCTGAGTTTATTTGTTGTTTGATTGTTAACGGCGGCATTTTATAATGCCGTCTTTTTATTGGTGTTAACGGTTGTTTATGCGCATTTCCCTGCGGCAAATCCTGTATACACGGCCCGGGGTATTACCCGGTGAGCTACCCCATTATTGATTTTTACTTCTTAACTTCATTCTTAATATACCAGGCAGGTTAAAGGATCTTCCTGCCTGCTTATATTTGCGAAACAAATGGGCCATTAATTTAAATGTAAATCAACATAACATGACAACTAATATTGGCATTACAGACAAGAACCGCCAGCAGGTTGCAGGTGAATTATCAACAATCCTGGCCGATGAATACGTGCTTTACACCAAAACAAGAAATGCACACTGGAACATAGAGGGTGCCGATTTTCATGCGAAGCACCTTTTTTTTGAAAGCCAGTACAAGCAGCTGGATGAAATTGTTGATAATGTTGCAGAAAGGATAAGATCGCTGGGACATTATTCGCCCGGAACATTAAAACTATTGCTGGAGTTAACACATCTTACTGAACAAACCCGTTCTAAAAACGACAGCCATGGTTTTATTACTGAATTGTTAGCCGACCATGAAAGCATCATCATTCATCTGAGAGAAAACATTAACCGTTTTGCAGATGAATGGGGAGATGCCGGAACAAGCGATTTCATCACCGGGCTGATGCAGGAACATGAAAAAATGGCCTGGTTTTTACGCTCGCATTTGAAGTAACCGGTTATAAGCTTTACTGCCATTTTATAAAGAGCACTTCGTTTACACAAGTTTTTTTGCCGGTTATTCATATAATATTACCGGAAATGCTTATACACCCTAAATCTTAAATGGCAAGTATGAAGGAAAAGAAAGGCAGGCAATCAAAAATAATGCGTTTTTTCAGGATCCTGGGCCCGGGACTGGTAACGGGTGCCAGCGACGATGACCCATCCGGCATTGCAACCTATTCACAGGCAGGTGCACAGTTTGGCATTGCTACCCTGTGGACCGCATTGATCACCTTTCCGCTCATGGCTTCCATCCAGGAGATGTGCGCTAGAATTGGCATTGTTACTTCGCAGGGGTTAACCAGTACCATCCGCAACAATTACCCCAAACCGGTTTTATACCTGATGATAGTATTTACTTTTCCTGCGGTTGTTCTTAACATCGGAGCCGATATTGCCGGCATGGGAGCTGTTGCCAATCTTATTTTTCCATCTGTACGCGCTATTTTTTTTTCCGTTGGTTTTACGTTTATCCTGATGGTATTGATCATTTACCTGCCCTACCAGAAAATGGCTGCTTTTTTAAAATATCTCTGCCTTTTTCTTTTGCTTTACCTGGTGGTACCTTTTCTTGCCAAACAAAACTGGGCAGACATCGCAAAGCATACATTTATTCCCACCATTCATTTTAATAAAGATTTTATCAGTATCCTGGTCGCTATTTTGGGCACCACCATATCGCCTTACCTTTTCTTCTGGCAGGCAACCATGGAAGCAGAAGATGTGCAGCATCAAAAACAAAAACTGGTTGTCAATAAAAGAGTCATACAAAAAATGGATTTGGATGTTGATTTCGGGATGCTGTTTTCCAACCTGGTCATGTTTTTTATCATTCTTACAGCAGGAACCGTTTTATTCAATGCCGGCATTCATAAAATTGATACGGTTGAGCAGGCGGCAAAAGCACTGGAACCCATTGCGGGAAAACTTGCTTATTTACTTTTTGCAATAGGCGTAATTGGTACCGGCTTCCTGGCCATACCCGTTTTAAGCGGCAGCCTTTCTTATATATTGTCAGATACTTTCGGCTGGAAAGGGAGCCTCGATAAAAAATATTATGAAGCAAAACCCTTTTACCTGGTCATTATTATTTCGCTGCTGGTAGGGTTGGGTATTAATTACATGGGCATCAGCCCCATCCAGGCATTGATCTATACAGCCATTTTGTACGGCATTACCTCGCCCGTGATGATAGCGGTGATACTGCATATCTCAAACAACAAAAAGATAATGGGTGAGTTTGCCAATGGCAAATGGTCGAATATAGCAGGATTTATTACGCTGGTATTGATGACGGTTGCGGCGGGCGCGTTGTTATATTTGCAGTTTACAGGATAGGAACCCGGAGTTACTTCTTTATTCAATATTCTTTAATCAGTATTCATGATTTGGAAATATTGAATAATGAATAACGAAGGCTGAATAAAGAATGCAGAACAATTATTAGTTATCAAATTTTTTCCACTGATATATATTGTTCAGTGATTTTAATAATTTTACTGGTATAAAATACAAAACTGCAAAGCCATGGAAGATAACAACCCGCCCACGCTGGGAAACGGCAAGATCTGCTATCTTGAAATCCCGGCCGCTGATATTGATGTTTCAGTGTCTTTTTACAAAACGGTTTTTGGCTGGCAGATCCGGGTACGGCGTAATGG
>Ga0193726_1002685_pt1 | contig 11802 bp, 15 predicted proteins | sample H2c1metaG_FD_144928 | JGI IMG/M metagenome (GOLD analysis project Ga0193726, IMG submission 144928) | Soil microbial communities from a riparian zone of the East river system, Colorado, United States - H2c1 | ecosystem: Environmental > Terrestrial > Soil > Riparian zone | place: USA: East River... | reverse complement strand
ATTTCCACTGGAATCGGCGTGGGTCCGTTCCTGTCCATGCTGAAGACCGAAGTGCCGTGGCAACGCTTCGCGCAGGTGGTCCTGGTGCATGCGGTGCGCCACGCCGATGAGCTCACCTACCGCGACAGCATCGAGCGGCTGCTGGGCGAGCACCGGGAACAAATGCGCGTGGTGTCCTTCGTGAGCCGCGAGACGAAACCGGGCGCGCTGCACGGGCGCATTCCGGCTGCGCTGGACGACGGGCGCCTGGAGGCGGAGGCCGGCGTCGTGCTTTCGGCGAAAACCTCGCAGGTCATGATTTGCGGCAACCCGGAGATGGTGGCGGACACGAACGGAGTGCTGATCCGGCGCGGCATGAAGAAAAACCGGCGGCGCGATCCGGGCCAGATTACCGTGGAAAACTACTGGTGAAAAAGACTACGTTCAGTTTGTTACTGGCAATCAGCGCGCTTGCGCTCGGTGCCTGCAGTACGACCCGGCTCGCCTATGACAACGCCGACACCGTGCTGCGCTTCATGGCGTCGAGCTATCTCGATCTCGACGCAGAGCAGTCGGACGAGCTGAAGCCGCTCATCGTGCGATTTCAGGCGTGGCACCGGGCGAACGAATTGCCGGCCTACGCCGGCTTGCTGCACAGCGCAAGCCAGCGTGCCGCCCAGGGTATTACCGCGGAAGATGTGGCGTGGGGGCTCGCCAATGTGCGGGCGCGTTACCGCAGGCTTCTGGCGAAAGCCGCCGAGGACGGCGCGCCGGTGCTCGCGACGCTGACGCTCGCGCAGCATGTGGTGCTCGAGAAGAAATTCGCGGAAACCAACGAAAAATATGCGAAGGAGTTTCTCTCCGCCGACGACAAGAAACGCCGGCGCGCGCAGTCAAAGCGCATGCTCGAGCGCTTCCGCGATTTCACCGGCGATCTCGCCCCGGACCAGGAGGCGCGCATCGAGAGCTTCGTGCTCGCCCACGAGCGTCACGCCGTGCTGCGCTTCGAGGACCGGCAGCGCTGGCAGCGCGACATCGTCGCGGCGTTGAAGGAGCGCGAGCCGCAGGAACTCGGCCGGCGCCTCGCCGAAATGGCCAACCGGCCGGAGCTGCGGCGCTCCGAGGAATTCCTGCGCGAGGACCGGCGCTGGGGCGAGGATCTCGGGCAACTCATCGTCGATCTCGACCGGTCGCTTTCCGCGAAGCAGCGTGCAAAAGTGGTGCAGCGTCTTTCCGACTACGCGGAGGATTTTGCCGTACTCGCCGGAAGGAAGAAGGAGGCCGCATGAGCGCAGGGAACGCGATGCGGACTCTGCTCGGGACGGTCTTGTTCGCCGCGCTCGCTTCGGCTTCGAGCCCCGGCTGGGCTGGAGGCGAGTTGAAGCCCTGGAGCGGCGGTGCGACGCCCCCTCTGGCGCTGCGCGACCCGCAGGGCAAGGAACACAAGCTCGCCGACTATCGCGGCCGGGTGGTGGTGATCAATTTCTGGGCCACCTGGTGCGATCCCTGCCGCGCAGAGATGCCCTCGATGCAGCGGCTGCAGGACAAGCTCGCGGGCAAGCCCTTCGCGATCCTTGCGGTCGACTACGGCGAAGGCGCGCCGCGCATCAACGACTTCCTGAAGCAGGTCCCGGTGCGTTTCACCGTGCTGATGGATCGCGATACCTCCGCCGCGACCGCGTGGAAGGTTAAAGTGCTTCCGACGACCCTGGTGCTCGACCCGGAACAGCGCATCCGCTACTCGGTGGTCGGCGATCTCGAATGGGATTCGCCGGCCGTCGAGGGCGCGATCAGAAAGCTCTTGCCGCCCGGATGAAGGGCGACTACGCTCACCGTCCTTGCGTACAATATCGTCGATGTCCGAAGTCCCACCGAATACTCGCAGGAGAATTCCATGGATAGACGTTCGTTCCTGAAGGCCGGCGCTCTTGTCCCGGCCGCGGCGGTGCTGCCGAGGCTCGCGCACGCGCAGCAACTGCCCTTCGAGCCGCGCCAGGCGGAGAAATGGCGCACCTTCGAGGTCAGCACCCGGGTCGAAATTCTTTTCCCCGAGGGCACCTCGCGCGTGTGGCTGCCCGTGCCTTCGGTGGACTCCGGCTACCAGAAGCCCATCGACAACGCCTGGTCGGGCAACGCCCAGACCGCGAAACTGCTGCACGACGGCAAGTACGGCGCGGGAATGCTCTACGCCGAGTGGTCCAACGCCGAGAAGAATCCCGTGGTCGAGCTCACCAGCCGCTTCGCAACGCGCGACCGCGCGGTCGATCTGTCTTCGCGCCTCGCTTCCGGGGCGAAACTGGATGCAGGAGAGCGGGCTTTCTACACCGAGGCGACCGAGCACATGCCCACCGACGGCATCGTGAAGCAGACCGCGCAGGACGTCACCAAGGGCGCGAGATCCGATTACGACAAGGCCAAGGCGATCTACGAATGGATCGTCGACAACACCTATCGCGATCCGAAAACGCGCGGCTGCGGCGTGGGCGACATCAAGACCATGCTCGAGACCGGCAACCTCGGCGGCAAGTGCGCCGACCTGAACGCGCTCTACGTGGGCCTCGCGCGCGCTTCGGGGCTGCCCGCGCGCGACGTCTACGGCGTGCGCGTGGCGAAGTCGCAGTTCGGCTACCGCAGCCTGGGCGCGGGCACGGCGAACATCACGCGCGCGCAACACTGCCGCGCCGAGGTGTATCTCACCGGCTTCGGCTGGGTGCCGGTCGATCCGGCCGACGTGCGCAAGGTCGTGCTCGAGGAGAAGGCGCAGCCGACGACTCTGAGCGATCCGCTGGTGCAGGCGGTGAGGCCCAAACTCTTCGGCGCGTGGGAGATGAACTGGCTCGCGTTCAACACCGCGAACGACATCGTCCTGCCGAACGCGAACAAGGGCAAGATCACCTTCTTCATGTATCCGCAGGCGGAAACCGCCGCGGGCCGGGTGGACAGCCTCGACCCGGACAATTTCAAGTACACGATGACCGCGAGGGAATTGACGGCCTGAACGTTCGGGTTCCCCTCTCCCTCCGGGAGAGGGCTAGGGTGAGGGAAACGCTCCGTCATTCCCGCGCAAGCGGGAATCCAGCCTTGTCGTAGCTGCATAATGTAGCTACAATTCCGCATGTTCACGTGGGACGAGGTCAAGGTCCAGGAAAACCTCGACAAGCACGGTATCGACTTCGCAGACGCCGGGAAAATCTTTTCCGGCTACACGATCACTGCGGAAGATACCCGCGAAGCCTACGGAGAGCAGCGGTTCCTCACGGTCGGATTGCTTGACGGAGAAGTGGTCTCCGTTACGCATACGCCGCGTGGGGACGACGATCACATCATCTCAATTCGCAAGGCTACCAGACATGAAACACACTTCTACTTCTCACAAATCCCGGACTGACGTCAAGCGCTTGAGATCCATGAAGGACTCCGAAATCGTCATCGACAAGGACGCTCCGGCATGGACGCCCGAGATGTTCGCTCGCTCGATCCTGCGCAAAGGCCTCAAGCCGGTGCCGGCGAAATCCTTGCTGTCGCTGCGTATCGACGCGGATGTCCTTGCGTGGTTCCGCGCACAGGGGCGCGGATATCAGTCGCGCATGAATGCCTTGCTTAGGGCGTTCATGGAAGCTCATAAGTGAATGACTACGAAGACGTCTTCCGTCCAGTTCCAGAAGCTTGGCCAAATTTCTAGCTACAGACGGCAGCTATTGAACTACTGCTTAAGCACGGAGCGAATCCGGAAATCAGGGATGAACGCGGCCATACTTACAAAGACCTACTGGTAGCGAAATAATAGCGTGGTTCGCTGCAATCGTGTGAGTGTGAATGCTGCTTAACTCCAAGTCGAACCGATGGGTTGCAAGCGCCGCACCGAATCGGTCCGCGTCTGGGCAGGCTGGCCGCTGATTGCTGGCGATGTCTCGACCCAAACGTCGCGCCCCTCGCAAGGGGCGAAGTCTCGAACTCCTGGTCTAGCGGATCAAAGAGCATCAAGCACCCGACGCCACCATACGTTCGCCTGACTTCGTGCTCGACAGAGACACCGCACGGGAAATGATTCACCGTCTGGAGCACGAAGAACGATGACCATTCTCCACTTCTCCCACGCCAACGGTTTCCCCGCCGCGTGCTATCGCAAGATGTTTTCCTTTCTCGAACGCGATTTCGAGATCGGCACCATCAACACCGTCGGCCACGATCCGCGCTATCCGGTCACCGACAGCTGGCCCCATCTGGTGGACGAGCTGATCGAGCGCGTGGAGCGCTACGGCGAGCCGGTGCTCGGTGTGGGGCATTCGCTCGGCGGCTATCTCACCGCGCTCGCGGCCTTGAAGCGTCCGGCGCTTTTTCGCGCGATCATCCTTCTGGATTCTTCTATCCTCGGGCGGTGGCAGGGGAGGGTATTCAGGATGATGAAGCGCTTCGGCCTTGCCGACCTCGTGACGCCCGCCGGTGCGACGCGAGGCCGCCGCGCCGAGTGGGCTTCGCCGGACGAAGCCTTCGCGCACTTTCGCAACAAGCAGATGTTTCGGAACTTCGACCCGGAGTGCCTGCGCGACTATGTGACGCTCGGGATGGTGACTTCCCCCGGGGGCGTGCGGCTCGCTTTCGATCCGGGAATCGAGTACCGCATCTACCGGACTTTCCCGCACGGCCTCGCGAAGGAGCTGCCGGGCCTGCGCGTGCCTGCCGGGGTGATCTGCGGACTCGAATCGGCCGAATCGAGACGGACGGGGCTTGCGACGACGCGCCGGTATTTCCGCGTGGCATGCATCGCGGGCGGTCACCTGTTTCCGTTCGAGCGGCCCGAGGCCGCGGCGCACGCGATCCGCGAAATGTCCGCGGGGTTGATGGGGTCCGGTTAAATCGTCTTTCTCAACCGCGCTGCCCGCCGCGCTTCCAGCTCCTCGACCAAGGCCTGAACTCCTTCGAGGTTGGGATTGACCGCGAGCGCGCGGCGGAAATACTCCAGGGCCTTCTCCAGCCGGCCGAGCTTCAGGTGGATCTGACCGTAGCCGGAGAGCGCTCCGAAGTGCTGCGGGTTGCGCTTGATGACTTCGTCGCAGTCCCTGAGAGAGCGCCGATATTCGCCCGCGAGGAAGTACGCCGTGGCGCGCTTGTTCCAGCCTTCGGCGAAATCGGGCTTCGATTCGACGACGCGGGTGAACGTGGCGATCGCCTCGGGAAACCGCCGGGCGCTCATCTGCGCGACGCCCTGTCCGAGCAGATCGTCGACGCGCGCGTCTCCGGATCGGCTCCACACCTCCCACAGCGCTTGCTCCGCGATCGTGCGCACCAGCTCATCGTCATCGCGCAGCGCCGCGGTCAGCTCGGGCGTGTCGCTCATGCGTCCCGCGGTGGCGAGAGCGAACGCGCCGCGTCGGCGCGCCTCCGGGTCGGACTTCTTGAGGGCCGCGAGCGCCTCCGCACGCGAGGGCTTCTCCGGCCCGGCGGCAGCGGGCATCGCCGGGATCAGGCAGGCGATGGCGAAGAGCAGCAGGATCGGCCTCTTGATCGAGACCTTCGAGAGCTTCATCGGGAATAAACTCCCCCGCGGGATGGTCTACGCATGACAATTCCCTGACGACTGCTCCACTATAATCCTCTACGCCGACCTACGAAAGGAGACAGCATGCGCGTGCTGCTGATGGCTGTCCTCGCCCTGTCCGCGGGGCTCGCCCTGAGTCCGGCTCTTCGCGCCGCCGGAATGGATTCGCCCGTAATGGGCAACGGTCCGGTGGATCCGGACTACGAAAGCGGCAAGAAGGCGGTTGCCGCCGAAAACTGGAAAGGCGCGCTGGAGAGCTTCAGCCGGGTTGCGTCGCGCGATCCGAACAATGCCGACGCGCAGAACTACCTCGGCTATGCCTGGCGCAAGTCGGGCAACCTCGACCTCGCGTTCAAGCACTACAACGAAGCCTTGCGTCTCGACCCGAAGCACAAGGGAGCGAACGAGTACATCGGCGAGGCCTATCTGATGGTGAACAACCTGCCGAAAGCCACCTTGTCCGGCTCGACAAGCTCTGCTTTTTCCCCTGCGAGGAATACCGCGACCTGAAGAAGGCGATCGAGGAATACAAGTCGGCGAAGCGCTGACCGCGGCCCTCGAGTCGCGTCGGCGCAAAACAAAACGCCCGGCAAGCCGGGCGTTTTTTGCGAGTCCCGGGAAAACTCCCGGGGCGCGATTATTTGAGGTGCTTGCTGACGAGCTTGGTCATCTCGAACATCGACACTTGCTTCTTGCCGCCGAAGATGACTTTGAGGGCGTCGTCGGCATTGATCATGCGACGGTTCTTCGCGTCCTGCAGCTTGTTCTTCTTGATGTACATCCAGAGCTTCTTGGTCACTTCGGTGCGCGGTATCGCCTTGGAGCCCACTACTTCCGCGAGCGAGGCGCTGGGTGTCATGGGCTTCATGAATGCTGCATTGGGTTTTCTCTTCTTGGCCATCGTATATTTCTCCTCTCAATTACGAGCTGGTTTGGGTGACGCCGCACAGTCGGTACGGGCAACGCGAGAGTGCGTCAATCAGAGGGAAATGTCAACCACCACCCTCGGGATTCCCGCGTCGGGGAGAGAAGACGCTCCCCCCTAGGTTTCGCTCCGCTATAATCGGCAGGTCCGTTTTCACTGACAATTGCCTGTCGTTCCAAGGGGCAGACGCGTTGGAAACCGCAAAGAAAAACGTCGCCGTCCTCGCTACCTGCCAGGCGCTGCTGTTCACCAACAACTCCACGGCAATCGCGCTGAACGGACTAGTCGGCTACGCGCTCGCGGCAAACAAGGCCCTGGCGACGCTTCCCGTCACCGCATGGGTGCTCGGCGGGGCGCTTTCGACGCTGCCGGCGTCGCTGCTCATGAAGCGCATCGGCCGGCGCGCCGGTTTTACCGTCGGGGCGCTGACAGGCATGGTCGGCGCGGCGATCTGCTGTCTCGCCCTTTTCCTCGGTAATTTCTGGCTTTTTTGTTTCGGTACTATGGTTTTCGGCGTCTACAACGCCGTGGCCCAGTACTACCGCTTTGCGGCGGCGGACGCCGTCAAAGCCGATTTCAAGGCGAAAGCGATCTCTTTCGTGCTCGCCGGGGGGCTGGTAGGCGGAATCATCGGCCCGGAGACGAGCAAACACACGGTCGATTTGCTGGCCACCCGCTACCTCGGCGCGTACCTTTCCCTGATCGGGTTCCTGGTGCTCGTGGTGCTGATCGTGCAACAGCTCGACATTCCCGTGCCGGCGGCCGCCGCACAAAAGGAACCGACGCGGCCGCTTGCGGAGATCGCGATGCAGCCGGTGTTCATCGTCGCAGTGCTCTCGGCGGCGATCGGCTACGGGGTGATGAACCTGCTCATGACCGCGACGCCGCTCGCCATGGGGATCTGCGGGCATCCGTATTCGGCCGCGGCGACGGTGATCGGCTGGCACGTCGTCGCCATGTTCGGGCCGTCGTTTTTCACCGGCTCTCTCATCAAGCGCTTCGGCGTCCTGCAGGTGATGTTCGCCGGTGCTTTGCTGCTCTACGCCTGCGTGGGCGTCGCGCTCTCGGGCATCAGCATCCCGCACTTCTGGGTCGCGCTCGTCCTGCTCGGCGTCGGCTGGAACTTTCTCTATATCGGCGGAACCACCCTCATCACCGAGGCGTGCACGCCCCCTGAGCGCGCGAAGACCCAGGGCGCGAACGACCTGGCCATCTTCACGATGATGGCCGCGTCCTCGTTCAGTTCGGGACTGCTCCTCCAGAAGAGCGGCTGGGAGATGCTCAACTATCTCGCGCTGCCGCTCGTCACCGTAGCGGCCGCCGGGGTGCTGTGGCTGTATTTCCGCCGGCCTGCCGCGGCCGCCGCGTAACGGCGGTGGGCGCCGGTGACCGTGGACGCTGGTGACCGTGAACGCTGGTGATACTGGGCTCGATCCCCAGGCGCGCGCGCTGATGGAAAAAGCGGCGCGCTCGGCCGGTCCTGCGTTCAATTCGGTCAGCGCGGTCGAAGCGCGGCGGCTCTATCGCGAATCTCGCCTCGCCCTTGCGCCGTCGCCGGTCGCGGTGCAGGAGACGCGCGATTTCTCCATGCCCGGCCCGGGCGGCGCGATCGGCGCCCGCTACTACCGGCCGCTGGTCGCGAAGCCCGGAGAAGCGCTGCCCGCGGTGGTGTACTTCCACGGCGGCGGCTGGACCTGCGGAGACCTCGATACGCACGACAGCGTCTGCCGCGGGATCGCCGCTCACGGCGCCTGCGCCGTCGTCGCAGTCGATTACCGCATGGGCCCGGAGCACAAATTTCCCGCCGCGGTCGAGGACGCCATAGCCGCAACGCAGTGGGTGGCGGCGAACGCCAGCGCGTTCGAAATCGACCCGGCGCGGCTCGTGGTCGCGGGCGAGAGCGCGGGCGGCAACCTCGCCGCGGTGGCGGCGCTCGCCTTGCGCGATTCGGCGCTACGTCTCGCCATGCAGGTGCTCGTCTATCCCGTCACCGATCAGGCCGCCGACACGGATTCGCTCAGGCGCTTCGCGCAGGGCTATTCGCTGACGCGGGAATTGCTGCGCTGGTACCAGGGCAACTATCTGCGCGACGAGCGCGACCGCGCCGACTGGCGCGCTTCTCCCTTGCGCGCGAAGGATCACTCGCGGTTGCCGCCCGCCTACGTCGTCACCGCCGGATTCGATCCGCTGCTCGACGAAGGCAAGGCCTACGCCGAGCGCCTCGTGCAGTCCGGCGTCGACGTGACCTACGAATGCTTCGAGGGCCAGATCCACGGATTCCTTCCCATGGCTGGAGCGCTCGCCGCGGCGCATCACGCCCACTACCGCATCGGCCAGATGCTGCGCATGCGCTTCGGGACGTTTCCGATCGTGCGGCCTTGATCGGCGTAAAATCGCGAATCCTCACATGAAAAAAGTCATGCACGTCAAACCCGGCGACGCTCTGATCGTGGTGGACGTGCAGAACGATTTCTGCCCCGGCGGCCGGCTCGCGGTGCAGAAGGGCGACGAGGTGGTGCCGATCGTGAACGCGCTTGCGAAACACTTCACCAACGTGGTGCTGACGCAGGACTGGCATCCGCCGGGGCACCAGTCGTTCGCGACCTCGCATCCGGGCAGCAAACCCTTCGATTCCCTGAAGCTCGCCTACGGCGAGCAGGTCCTGTGGCCGGACCACTGCGTGCAGGGGAGCGACGGCGCGGCCCTGCACAAGGACCTGTCGATCCCGCATGCGCAGCTCGTCATTCGCAAGGGGTGGCACAAGGAAGTGGACAGCTACTCGGCCTTCCTCGAAGCCGACCAGAGCACGCGCACCGGCCTCGACGCCTATCTGCGCGCGCAGGGCGTGAAGCGCGTATTCGTCTGCGGGCTGGCGACCGATTTCTGCGTCGCCTGGACGGCGCTCGATGCGCGCAAGCTGCGTTTCCGCGCCGCGGTCATCGAGGATGCCTGCCGCGCGATCGACATGCAGGGCTCGCTCGCCGCCGCCTGGGAGAAAATGGAGCAGGCCGGTGTCGCGCGCATCCGTTCCGACAACTTCGCTTGAGAGGTGCCTATGGCGATTCATGGAATGAATCACTTCAATGTGCTCACCGACAAGCTCGATGCGACGCGGGCGTTCTACGTCGGCGTCCTCGGCTTCACCGAGGGGCCGCGGCCGCCGCTCGGCTTCGACGGCGCGTGGCTCTACGCGGGCGGCGAGCCCATCCTGCATGTTTCCGAGGGGAAATTGCCCGAGGATCCGGCCGGGGTGCTCGATCATCTCGCGTTCAGCGCGAGCGATCTCGAAGGCACGGTGGCGAAGCTCAAAGCGAAGGGCATCCCGTATACCTTGCGCCAGCAGGTGGGTACGCGCATCTGGCAGATCTTCTGCCACGATCCCTGCGGCGCGAAGGTGGAACTGGATTTTTCGCCCGAGGAACGCTCGCCCGGGTCGGCGTAGGGACAGCCGCTGTCCGGCGCCCGACTCGGGTATCATCTCAGCCGCAATTCCACAACGAGGAGACTTCCATGAAGAAAACCCTTATGACCGTTGCCGTACTCGCCGCAGTCGCGGCGACAGGTTTCTATGTCGCGCCCCTCAGCGCCCAGCAGCCCGGCATGAAGCGCATCGAAGTGCAGGATCGCGACCTGAGCATTCCGGGCCGCCACGCGGTGCAGGCGCGCGCCGAGTTCGAACCGGGCGGGGCGGTCGGCAGACACACCCACCCCGGCGAAGAGTTGAGCATCGTGCTCGAAGGCACTCTGACGCTTGAAGTCGACGGCCAGCCCGCCAGGATCGTGAAGACCGGAGAGTCGATCTTCATCCCGGCCGGCACGGTTCACGCCGCCAAGAACGCCACCAGCGGCAAGACCGTCGTGTTCGCGACCTATATCGTGGAGAAGGGCAAGCCGGTCGCATCGCCGGCCAAATAAGCATTAAAGGCGGACCGTCAAAGCGCCAGGTCGCTTTGACGGCCGCTTTAATTCCGCCGGTCGGAACGGACGCTGACGCGCCGTTCAACCGGCGGGTTGTTGTTGCAGATCCCTTGCAGTAAGGCAGAAAAATGAGGCGGCTCTCCAACTGGCTCGCCGCCCGCTCGGCGATCGAGATCGTCGAGGAGGACGGCGTGCGCGTGCTGCAGATCGGCGGCAGCGCGATCCAGAGCGCGATGCGCCTGGACGCGCCCGACCGGATCGAGCTCGACTACGTGCGCGCGATGATGGCCTTTCTGCTGTTTTGCCCCAAGCCGCGCCACGTGCTCATGGTGGGTCTGGGCGCCGGTTCGATGGCGCGCTTCATCCACCAGCGCCTGCCGGACACGCGCGTCACCGTGGTGGAGATCAATCCCGGCGTCGTGACCGTCGCGCGAAAGTACTTTCATTTTCCCGAGGAAGACGAACGGCTCAGTATCGTGATCGGCGACGGGGCCGAAGTCGTCCGCGAGCAGGCGGCGAGTTGCGATGTGCTGGTGGTCGACGGGTTCGTGAACGGCAAGGTGGTGGACGCGCTGTGCACGCAATCCTTTTACGCTGCCGCCTTCGCGGCGCTGCGCCCGCCCGGGGTGATGGTGGCCAATTTCATGAGCGACGACAGGAAAATCGAGCGTCACTGCGCCCGCATTGCGAAGAACTTCGGCAGGAAGCCGACGCTGCTCCTCGCCGAAGAAGGAGACAACCTGATCGCTTTCGCGCTTCGCGACGCCCCGCCCCGCATTTCCTGGGCCGAACTGAAGGCGCGGGCGCGGGCGGCAAACGCGCAGCTCGGCCTGCCGCTCGAGAGCTCCTTCGAAGCGCTCAAGCAGCGCAACCCCCACACTCACCGGTTTCTCGCCCTTTAAGAGGTCTGGAGATGGCTGCCGCACATATGAATCGTCATCCCGTGAATCGTCATTCCCGCGTAAGCGGGAATCCAGCGTCGTGGATCGAAAGTCACTGGGTCCCCGCTTTCGCGGGGACGACGGACGAGTTGTGACTGATGATGACTTCCTCCTCTGAAAAATCCCCGCAGCGCCCGGGTGCCGGCCCGGCGCAGGTCCTTTCGCTGGCCGACGCCACCGCGATCATCGTCGGCCTGATCGTCGGTGCCGGCATCTTCGGCACGCCCTCGATCGTGGCGGGCGCGGTGGAAGGTCCGGGGCTGGTCGTCGCCGTGTGGATCGCGGGCGGGGTCTTTTCGCTGATCGGCGCGCTGTGCTACGCGGAGCTCGCCACCGCGTTTCCGTCGGCGGGAGGCGAGTACCACTTCCTCGGCCGCGCCTTCGGCCGTTCGCTCGCCTTTCTCTACGGCTGGGCGCGCATGACGGTGATCGTCGCGGGCTCGATCGCCGTGTTCGCGTATCTTTTCGGCGACTACATGTCGCGCGTATTCAACCTGGGT
>Ga0193726_1002684_pt1 | contig 11808 bp, 7 predicted proteins | sample H2c1metaG_FD_144928 | JGI IMG/M metagenome (GOLD analysis project Ga0193726, IMG submission 144928) | Soil microbial communities from a riparian zone of the East river system, Colorado, United States - H2c1 | ecosystem: Environmental > Terrestrial > Soil > Riparian zone | place: USA: East River... | reverse complement strand
CTTACAACCGATGAAGGCCGGGTTTTTCATCGACGCGGCGCTCCATCCGCGCGAGTGCGTTCGATAACTTTCCTTGATTCGCGGCCTGGGGAACAATTTGCCACAGCAACTGTTTCGCGAATCAATGATTCGCGAAATCGAGTGGAAGCAGATGTCGAAGTGCCCAATGGTGAACGTCCGGCCCTGCTCACTTTTTCTCGGCCATATTTTCGCGGATACGAAGCGCGACTGGGCAATCGACAACTCGCGGTCACCTCTTATCGCGGATTATTTCCAACAGTTGAAGTTCCAGCTGGCGCTCGTGGACGACTTGCTCTCATGTATCGACCAGCCTGGCTGATTTGGGGAAGTGTCAGTGCTGCCGCTTGCGTTCTTGTAATCCTGCTTGCAGTCATCCTGAGAGGCAGAGCAAACAACAAAATTTTGCCGCCGCCGTGCGGGCGTTACGACACAACCTCACCGGCTGACATTTAGATTCGCATGCGCCGGATGATGCGCGCAAGCCTGCCCGTCTTCGCTCGTTTGAGCTTCAGATAACATGCTGCCCATTCTTCAGAGATTCGAGTGGCTTGTTTTTCGACTGCTGGCAGTGGGATTTCGATATTCGGCGCAAATGGCAATCCCAGAAATTCCAGAACGCGCTCCGCAGCGGCGCGATGAGACGCGACGACGTCTTCATAAAAAAGGACCAGGGGCTCAATTTGATTCTCGCGAAAATAATTTCCCCATCCTTCGTCGTGCGTCGCTATGCGATTGCACCATTCGTCGATCACTTTGAAATCGAACTTCGGTATGGCCTGCGGTTGCGATTTCTCCTCAGCTTTTTGAGTCCAAACACCTGTTTGGCATGCGATGGCCCAGGAGACTGCCTGCTCGACATGGTTCCGGCGTCGCATCCATATGTATTTTGGCTTGCAGAAAACAGCCGCGAGAAGTTGCGCTCCATTCAAAGTCTTGTATGCAGGAATTTCCTGTAACATTTGGAGCATTCGTTCGAAATAACTCCACATTACGACAGTGCCGAAAACTCCATTGGCTGCCGTATTTTCCCGCAAAACGTTTTGCAGATAGGCGACGCGCGATGATGCGCCCCAACGTTTTTCCCAGGTTTCTTCGGGCTTGGACAAAAAATGCTCCCCGGGCGATCCGGCTATGCCAGTGCTTCGGAGGATGCTGCAAAGCAAATGTGTTCCGCTCCGCTGAACAGAAGCAACGATGTAAGAAATTGGAGGGTTCAAAAATTCCGGAGAAACGGGGACCCCCTTATCTCCCAGCGATCGGGAAGGCCCCCCGAATGATGCTCATGAGTATCACAGTTGTTCGGGAGCCTCCAGGAGCTCGATCACCCGTTTTAGCAAACGGCCTGCTCCGCCTCCGTCAATACTGCGATGATCAAAACTCAGTGTGATCTGGGCCTCGGTCCTCGGAACAAATTCTTTTTTCTCTTCATCCCACGATGGAACTTTTTTTCCGGCCCCCAGGCCAAGCAGCAATGTCTGATCCGGCAGTGGGATTGGCGTGCCCCATTCCATTCCAAAAGTTCCGAAGTTCGAAACGGTCGCAACACCTCCAGCCTGCATGTCCGGCGAGATGCGCCGCTGTCGGCCGAGATCGACGAGCTCCTTATATTTCGCTGTGAGATCAGCAAGCGAAGTTTTGTCGGCCGCCCGGATCACAGGGACCATGATTCCATCCTCGGCTTCAACGGCGATGCCTACATCCATGGAGTTTGATTGCACGACACGATTACCGATCAACTTCGCCGCTGCGCCCGGAGTTTCTGCAAGGGCCAACGCAAGCGCGCGCAGCGCGTAGAGGCCTGGGCCGGGCTTCGGCTCGCGCGACCGTCGATCCTGCAGCACCAAATCAAGATTTACCGACGAACCAATCGTTGAAAGCGGTCGTGTCCAACTTCGGCGCATCGCGTCGGCCACGCCCGAGCGGATCGCAGAAGCTTCGTGCGCCGTTTGGTTCTCGATCTTCTGCATGAAATTTTCGAGGTCCTTGATTGTAACGCGGTTGCCTGCGCCTGTGCCCATGATTCCTGCGAGGTCGGCGGTCGTTAACTGCAGCTCGGCCATTCGTGCTCGAACACGCGGGGACATGAATGTTGCGCCTTTCGCCGCGACTGGAACGGGCAATCCGCCAGCGCGTGCGCCGTCGCCGTCACGCGTCGAGATCTTCTTCTGGCGTGCGGGAGCGACTTCCTCGTCGGCGCGCGCGGGAATTTCTTCTGCGACATCGAGCGATGGAGGCGGCGCCTGTTTTGCAAATCTCGCGGCGTCTGCTTCGCTCGCTTCCACGTATCCCAAAACCGCGCCGACCGGGTAAGTCTCTTTCAATTGCACGGAGACTTTGGCAATCTTGCCTTTGCACGGCGTAGTCACGCCCATGACCGCTTTATTGGTTTCGACCTCTATGATTTCCTGGTCATCCGCAACTTCGTCGCCCGGCTTCACTTTGATGTCGACAATTGTGGCTTCGGCGATCGATTCGCCCAGTTGCGGCATGATAATTGGAATTTGCGGCATAAATTTCTATTCTCGAAGCAGCGCGCGAGCTTTTCTTGCGATCTCTTTTGCGTTCGGTCTGTGGGTCGACCAAAGATTTGGATGATAAGGGATCGGTGTGTCCTTTGCATTGATGCGCTGTGGCGCGGCATCCAACAGATGAAAACCTTCCGCCGCAACGCGCGCAATCACCTCTGCCGCTGCGCCTCCCCACGGAAACGATTCTCCCACGCACAACAGGCGGCCCGTGCGCGCGACCGAAGCAAGCACGGTGTCGGTGTCGAGCGGCTTAACCGAGCGAAGATCGACAACTTCAATTTCAAAACCTTCGCCAGCCAAGTGCTCCGCGACCGCGAGCGCTTCGTGCACCATCGCGCTATAACTCACAATGGTCAGGTCGCGTCCTTCCCGAGCGATACGCGCCCTGCCTGTGGGCAAACCCTCAGTCGGCAGTTTGTCGGCCTTGAGATGATAATAAAGATACTTGTGCTCGCAGTAGACAACCGGATCATCGATGGCCACCGCTTCAATGAGCATCGTATACGCGTCTTCCACTGTCGCCGGCGTCATGACAATGAGCCCCGGATAATGCGCGTATATTGATTCCATCGATTGACTGTGGAACGGCCCGCTTCCTTTTGTTCCACCTGAAGGCAGACGAACCGTGATGGGAACCGGCATGTTCGTCCGCCAGAAATGGGTGCCGGCATTGTTTAGAATTTGGTTCAGCGCAACGCTGGAGAAATCAGCGAACTGCATTTCGACAATCGGTCGCATTCCCTCAATCGCAGCCCCAATGGCGGTCCCCACCATCGCATCTTCGCTGATCGGCGTGTTCAGTACCCGTCCCGGAAATTCTTTAGCAAGACCTTTTGTTGCTTTAAAAGCACCTCCAAACGCGCCACCGACGTCCTGCCCATAGATGAACACGCGTTCGTCGTCACGGAGCAGCTTCGCCTGCGCCTCGCGGATTGCTTCGAGATACGTGATGCTCATGGCTTCACCACGTTAAATGGTTGAATCGTTGAATCGGAAAACCGATGGAACGTCGTAACGATTTAACAGATCACGCGGGTTCCTCATCCTCATTCAGTCGTTTTCCAGCTGATCGACAAGGTCACGTGTCGATAACGCGCACCAATCTTCCTTATCGCCTTCGGGCGGAGCTTCTTTTTGTGCAGTGGCGATTGCTTCATCCACTTTCGCGGCTGCCTCTTTCCGCCACTCAGCCAGCGTTTCGGCATCGGCCAATTTCAAATCAGCAATTGTTTGTTCCGCGACCTTCAAACAATCGCGCGCAAATGGTTCGCGCTTGATCTCCTCCGTCACGTAACTGGCATCGTCGTGTTCGCCGTGCCCGGAAAGTCGCAGCACCGAAGCGACAACCAACTGCGGCGGACGTCCCGCGCGCGCACGTTTGACTGCGCCGCCGATTACCTCGAGGCACGCACTGAGATCCGTTCCATCAAGACTGTAGCCTTCAAAACCATAACCAATCGCGCGATCGACCAGATCGTGGCACGCGAACTCGCGGTCATTCGACGTGGAATAGGCATAATGATTGTTTGTCGCGACGATTACCAGCGGCACCTGCTCTACTGCGGCGATATTCATTCCCTCGTGAAAAGCACCGGTCTGCATCCCGCCTTCGCCGATGCACGTCATCCCGATGAAGCCTTTCTCTCCCTTGAATCGTTTGGCCATTAACGCGCCGACAGTGACCGAAACCATCGCGCCGAGGTGGCTGACCATGGCGAGCTGGTTCTGCTGCGGCCGCCCTCGATGGATGTTGCCGTCGCGACCGCGCATTGGGCCAAGGCGCGAGCCTAGATAAGTGCGGGTGACGTCCAACAGCGCTTCGCCGAATGCGGATCGTCCCGCCTGGTCGCGAATCAACGGTGCGAAGATATCGTCCTTTTTCAAAAACAGGCCGCATGCCGCGCTCACGGCTTCCTGGCCCTTGCCGATATAGACGCCGCCAGTGATGAGGCCGCCCCGATAGAGACTAACGAGTTTTTCCTCCAGCGTGCGCGTCAGCAGCATCCAGCGAAACGCTTCGAGGAAGCGCTCGTGCGGTGGCGCTGGCTTTGCTTTTTTGGTTTTCGATTGGCGCTGCGCCGTTTGAAGCATCTGGCAATTTTACGCGAGATTAAGCAGCCCGCGCAAAAGAATTTTATAGCATCTCTATTCGCCCTCCAGGGAGGACAAGCTGCCGATAACTCCAAGCGAACAGCCTGCCTCCCCAGAAGGAAAACTACCGCATCGCAAGCGCGAGACGTTGCTGTGGAGGCTTCTGTTCTGCGTTCGCAAACGTTTCGGAGACTTGGTGTGGCGCGGTCAACTTAATCCCAACCAGCTTGCTCACGCCGCGCTCTTCCATCGTTACGCCGTACAGCACGTCGGCCTTGGCGATGGTGCGTTTATTGTGCGTAATGATGATAAACTGACTCTGCTCAACGAACCGGTCCAACACGCGGATAAAGCGGTTGATGTTGCCCTCGTCCATTGCCGCGTCCACTTCGTCGAGAATGCAGAACGGACTGGGTCGCACCATGTAAATTGCGAACAGCAACGCCACCGCGACCATGGAACGCTCGCCTCCGCTTAGCAGGGAAACGCTTTGCAACTGTTTCCCCGGGGGTTTGGCGCTGATTTCGATTCCGCAGTTCAGCGGATCGTCTTCATCGACCAGAGAGAGGTCCGCGCGTCCGCCGCCGAAGAGCTCCAGGAACATTTCACGGAAGTTGATCCGTACCTGAGCAAAGGTCTCGCTAAATAGCTTCCTCGTAGTGGAGTTGATCTGCGCGATCACGTCGAGCAATTCGCGACGCGAATTGGTAAGGTCATTATTTTGGGACTCGAGAAATTTGTATCGCTCTTCGAGTTCGTCGTACTCATGAACAGCATCCAGATTTACCGGGCCCATGTTGTCGAGCTGCGTCCGAAGATCTGCAATCAACTTGTCGAGATCGGCGTCAGTGAGGTGGATCGCGTTCTCTGAACGCGATGGTAAGTCCGCGGCGGCTTCGATGCCATTCGTGACATCTCCCGCGGAGCGGTCGATCCGTCTTTTCAGCTGCGCGCGAAGCGTTTTTTCAAACGCAAACCGGTCAGAACTAAATTCGCGCAGATTAATTTGATAACGGCGAGAAACGCGTTCGGTGAGATTATCGATTTTCAACTGCAGCTCAGCGTGCCGCACTTGTTCGTTGGAACGCGAATCGCGCAGGTCATTCAACGAGTTTCGAATTGTGCGCAGATTCGATTCCGCTTCGTTCATTGTTGTCGAGCGCTCCCTGCGCTGTTCAGTGAGCGCGGCTAATGCTCTCTCAATATCCGCCCGCTGCCCGGTTTGTTTCTCGATGGCGGATTCGGCGGTTCGTGATTCCTCTGCCTGCGTGGTCAGCCGCTTTTCGAAGCCGGTGATCTCAGCCCGGCGCGCCGCAATTACCTCTGCAAGCTCGGCCTCACGGGCGCTCATGGGCTGGCGCTGCGCTATCAAATGCTCGTAGCGCTGTCGCTCAGTGGCGACGGTCAGACGCAATTCGTTCAGTTGCTCCGTTGCCTCGTCTTCGCGCTTCGCGCCATCATCCCGAGCGGCCTGCAGTACCTTTTGCTCGCATTGGTTCGCTTCCAAAGTCGCCTGTTCTCCAGCCAGTTCGTCTTCCAGTTTTGCAATGCGTTCGTCTGCGGCCTGGATTTGTCGGGCCAACGTGGTTTGCTCAGAGCGAACCTCCGTCTGCTTCTGTTCGCCTTCCTGGAGTTCTCGCGTGAGGAAGAGAATTCGATTGTCGCAATCGGACTTTTCATGTTCCGCGGTTTCGTGAGCCCGTCGGGCGTCTTCCAGCTCGCTGGTCGCTTTTTCCAGTACCCCTCTGGCGTCGTTGTATTTTTTAAGGAAAGCGTCGCGTTGTTTACCGATCTCGGAACATTCGTTGCTCAGGGCCGACATTCGCGCTTTGCGTTCGAGTAGAGAATCTGCCGATGCTTCCCGGCTTCCGCCAAAAATAACTCCCTCGGTCGATACCAATTCGCCATCCAGCGTCACGGCTGCGATTTCGCTGTGTTTTTTCTTGGCAGTCAGCGCGTCTTCGAGGTTCTGAAAGATTGCAATGTTGTGAAGCAATTGTGCGACAAGCAGTGTGAGGAGCTCCGGAGCTTTTACTTTGTCGATAGCCCAGCCGAGCGATTTCTCAGGAGCGCGCTTTCCATACTCTTTTGCTATGCCATTGGCAAGGTGCGGAACGACCAACGCCGCCTGACCGAGTTTCTTCTCCTTCAAAGTGGCAATAATCTCGGGCGCCAATTGTGCATCTTTTAGCACTATAGCCTGCAAATTTCGGCCCAATGCCGCTTCGATCGAAGGGATGAAATTTTGATCTACATCGAGATTGGCTACCAGAGCGCCCGCAAGCGCGGGCTCGAATCGCGATCTGTCATGCAGGCCTTTGAGCACAGCTTGCGACCCCTGCGCAAGACCTTCTCCCTCCTCGTTAAGCTGGCGCAGAATTTCGAGGCGCGATTCTTTTTCTGCCTGCCCACGCTCGATTGCGGCGAGCTCTTTCTCCATGGTCGCGACAAGTTGTTGGTGCTGTCGCAGCGTTTCCCCACCAGTCTGAACAGCGGCTCGGCAATGATCGAGTTTTTTCTGCAGATTCTCGGCCGTCGTTCGTACAGTGGCGATCTCGTCCTGAATTCGAGTACGGGCGACCTCTATGTTCGAAACTGCGGTATCTAAACCGTGCCGATTTTCCTCTGTCGTTTCACGGCGAATTTTAAGACCGGAAATCTCCTCTCCTAGGTCAGCGATTCGGCGCTCGATTTCTGACGCCGCTTTTTCCAGCGTCTCGAATTTCGATGCCTGCGCGATTTGCTCGGTGCGAAGTTCCGAGAGTCGGCCGGTGAGTTTCTTTAGCTCTGCTTCCCTGGCCTGCAGCGCCTCGTTCGTCTTTTCAATCAGCGCGGTTGTCTCTTGAATTTCTTTGCCTTGCTGCGCGCGTTTAGTTTCGGCAGCAGCAATGTCGTTTCGAGAACGTTCAACCAGTTCGTTCAATTCCTCGGCCCGCTGCCGATTGAATTGGATTTGATTTCGGTGCGCGTTAATTTCACTTTCAAGACTCTGAAGTTCACTGCGGCTGCTCGCGATCTGCGCAGCGATGTCTTCCAACGCGCGGCGTTGCTCGGCCAGATCGTTTTCTCCTGAGTCGATTTTGGCCCGGGTGGAATCTTCCGATTCGCCAAAACGTGCAATCTCAGCCTGGCAATGTGCGAAGTCAGCTTCGAGCGCCTCGAGTTGCTTGCGCGAATAATGTGTATCAAGAACACGAAGGTCGTCGTGCAATACCTGGTAACGCCGCGCTTTCCCCGCCTGCCGCTGCAACGAACCGATCTGACGTTTTACTTCCTTAACAATGTCGCCGATGCGCAGGAGATTTGCGTCGGTCGCTTCCAGCTTGCGCAGTGCCTCGCGTTTTTGCGTCTTGTATTTTGTGACTCCAGCCGCTTCCTCAAAAATTGCGCGTCGATCTTCCGGGCGCGAACTCAGGATCATATCGATCTTGCCCTGTTCCATCATTGAGTACGCAGCTCGCCCAATACCTGTATCGGCGAAGAGATTCTGAATGTCGCGCAAGCGACAGGAGGTTTTGTTCAGTAGATATTCGGAATTGCCATCGCGATAAACACGGCGAGTTACGCGCACGTCATGCCAGTCGATGCCGAGCTCGTCAGCGCAATCGGTGAAAGTCAGTGATACCTCGGCGACTCCCACCGGCTTTCGCGAATCGCTGCCGTCGAAGATCACGTCAGCCATCTCGTCGCCGCGCAAAGACTTCGCAGATTGCTCGCCGAGTACCCAGCGTACGGCGTCCAGCACGTTGGATTTTCCGCAACCGTTCGGTCCGACAATCGCGGTCGTGCCTTCGTGAAAATTAAGGAGCGTTTTGTCGGCGAACGACTTGAAGCCGAGAAGCTCGAGCGATTGTAAATGCATGGTAGGCCAAACCTCGGGCCTCACGAGGTCAATACAACAAGCGTAGGAGGGTTACAAGCGAAAAACATACAATTTGAAGGGTTTTTTGAACCGCCAGCCACAGGATATTGGGGGTGCCGAAGGTTTTCCAGCTTGGTCCACTCGGCCGACAAACTGCTACCTTGGCGGATTTGGAGAGAGCAGGCTGGCTGGCAGCCCGCTGGACTGGTCAGGCTGACAGCCTGACATTCGATTCTCCCACGCTTTGCCTCCACAACTGACACTTGGCGAGCCCCCCTGGCCGCGGAGCTTACGCCGGACTCTTGCTTTGGACAACTGAATCACGCAGGATGCACCGATGGCCGATGGATCGACGGTGTCGATACAACAAGCAGAGCGTGTCGATCATCAGTTGGTCCGCGGCATCGGAATTCCCGCTCTGACTGCCAACATTGTCAGCTCCACGATTGGTGCGGGAATTTTTGTGATTCCGGCCGCCGTTGCGAGAGGACTGGGGCCCGCCGCGCCACTGGCGTTTGTTTGTTGTGCGCTTGCGATGGTGTTATTCGTCACATGTTTCGCGATCGCCGGCAGTAGGGTATCGCTCACCGGCGGCCTGTACGCGTATGTCGAAGTCGCGTTTGGTCGTTACGTCGGATTCCTCGCCGGCATGCTTTATTTTCTTACAGCGCTTGGCGCAGTCGCTGGCGTCGTAAATGTTCTCGCGAATTCAGTCGCGCTCGTAGTTCCATTCCTCGGCAGCCCCGTGATGCGCATTATCGTTATGCTCGCCGTCTACGGTTCGCTTGTCTTAATCAATATCCGCGGCGTCCGGGAAGGCGCAGGTGCAGTTACCGTGATCACGGTGGCAAAGCTTCTTCCTCTCTTGCTGTTCATTTGCATGGGAATATTTTTTATTCATCCGCCGAATCTTGCCTGGAGCGGTTGGCCCGGCAGCAAGTCGTTAGGCGATGCCGTTATTCTTTTGATTTTCGCCTTCGTCGGAATCGAGGTGGCATTGATTCCAAGCGGCGAAGTGAAGAATCCGGCGCGCACGGTTCCGCGCTCCGCTTACCTCGCGCTTGTCATTACGACGGTCATTTACATCTTCATCCAAATAGTCGGGCAGGGCACGCTTGGCGCCGATCTTGCGAATCATCCTGACGCGCCCCTCGCAGAATCCGCTGCAACATTTCTCGGTAATTTAGGCCGCACGATTCTCCTTGTTGGAGCCACCGTCTCCGCATTTGGGTTTGTGACGAGCGACATTTTGAGTTCACCGCGTATGATCTTTGCTTTCGGCCGGGATGGCGCGTTGCCGCAGTTTTTCGCGCATGTTCATCCGCGCTATCGATCACCGGACGTCGCCATCATTACTTACGCGATTCTGGCCTTTGCGCTGTCGGTTAGTGGTACGTTTGAAAAGCTGGCTGTGCTTTCGAACGTCGCGGTGTTATTGATGTACTTGCTTTGCTGCGCCAGTTGCTGGGTTCTCGTGCAACGCGATGTGCGAGCCGACGGTGCTCAGCCCTTCAACTTTCCGGGAATGAAAATTGTGCCTGCGCTCGCGATCGTCGCGATTTTTTGGATTCTCTGCCATGCTACGGTTCGCGAATTTCTGGTGACTGGAATAGTACTCGCGCTCGCGTCAATTATGTATTTTGTTCGCGTCCAACTCCGGCAGAAATCGTAGGCAAACTGCGAAAACCGATTAGCTTGTGGCCATGCGCGATAATTACCTTGAGGATTATTATTCGTTCCTTCGGTTTCCGAGTGTTTCGACCGACGACCAGTACAAAGAAAAACTGGATCAATGCGCAGACTGGCTGGTCAAGAAACTCGCAAGCATTGGTTTGGAAACCCAGCTCGTTCCAACAAAGAGGCATCCGATTGTTTGGGCGCGCAACAAACATACAGCTGGCCGCCGCACCGTTTTGATTTACGGGCATTATGACGTGCAGCCGCCCGATCCTCTGGATCTCTGGGATTCACCACCGTTCGAGCCTGTTCTCAAGAACGGGTATGTCTTTGCGCGCGGCGCAACAGACAACAAAGGACAAATTCTTGCGCACATACTCGGCATTCAGGAGACGATGGAACAAGATCGCGATCTGCCTGTGAATCTGCATCTCGTGATCGAAGGTGAAGAAGAAATCGGCAGCGGAAATCTCGGCGGTTTTCTGAGCGAAAATCGCGATGCACTAAAAAGCGACGTCGCAGTGGTTTCCGACACCGGAATGATTGAGAAAGGTGTGCCGACGTTGAGTTACGGCCTGCGCGGGGTGACCGCCCTTGAGATCAAAGTCACTGGGCCGAAGATGGACTTGCATTCCGGCATTTTTGGAGGCGCCGTGCAAAATCCAATCACCGCGCTGGCGCAATTGCTCGCCACACTTCACGATCGTGAAGGCCGCGTGGCAATCTCCGGATTCTATGATCAAGTTAAGCCGCTCGAGAAATGGGAGCGGGAAGCGTGGCGAAAACTTCCAGTCGATGGCGACAAACTCATTCGTGAAGAAACAGGAGTGCCGGAACTGTTCGGCGAAGCCGGCTACAATTCGTTGGAGCGCATCTGGGCGCGACCGACTGCTGAGATCAATGGGATCGGCGGAGGATATCAGGGGCAAGGGACAAAAACAGTCATCGCCAGTCATGCGATGGCGAAACTGACGTTCCGCCTGGTTCCGGACCAGGAAGGCGATGAAATTCTAAAGCTGGCAAGAGCGCATTTACAAAAAAATCTGCCCAAAGGCGTTACGATGGAAATTACTGACGGGCATAGCGGTCCGTGGTATCTCACGGATCCGCATTCAGCAATCGGCGAAGCAGCGCAGCGCGCATTGCGCAAGGCGTTCGACCGCGATCCCGCGCTGATCCGTGAAGGCGGCAGTATCCCCATCGTCTCGCAATTCCGCGGGATCCTAGGCATCGAAACGCTCCTGATGGGACTAGCGCTGCCTGATTGTCGCGCGCATTCGCCTAACGAGAATTTTCCTCTCGAAAATTTCGAGGGCGGGATTCGTCTCAACAAAGCAATTCTTCAAGAGCTCGCCTAAGATCATGTCGACCGAAGTGGACACATCTCTTGATGCTTCAAACGGGCGATTAGGATAAAACCAGAGATTCTTCGACTTCGCTCGGAATGAAATACTGAAGGCCCATGTCCGCCGCTTTCAAATTTGTCGGACTCCCGTTAATCATTGCACTGTTATTCGGCGCGATTGATTCTGCGAACACGACCGAGAACTCGTTAGGCGCAAAGATCAAAAAGATTTTCGAGCCGACACCAACGCCGGCGCCGCGCAAGCATCGTAAACGCTCGGCGAA
>Ga0193726_1002683_pt1 | contig 11810 bp, 20 predicted proteins | sample H2c1metaG_FD_144928 | JGI IMG/M metagenome (GOLD analysis project Ga0193726, IMG submission 144928) | Soil microbial communities from a riparian zone of the East river system, Colorado, United States - H2c1 | ecosystem: Environmental > Terrestrial > Soil > Riparian zone | place: USA: East River... | reverse complement strand
AGACTGAGGGCCGTGTCATGGCTGTAGGTCCCTTCCGGGTCCTCTTGTCGATCTTGGGACCAGAGATACCAAAGCATAAGGTCGGGGCGCTCCGGAGTCGGAAAATCGGCAAGGCGGTAGATTCCGCGGTGCTCGCGAATCCAATTTCTGGCGTTCACGTGGTAGGAATGCGTCTTTTCTGAGAACCCCGCGCGAATAGCTTGCTTGGTGGTAAAGAAGCCCTGTTGGGATTGGGCTATTTCGTGGAGCTGGTGCGCGGCCTCTTTGTAGGGTCCCGGCATGCATATTCCCCTAACTTTATTGGGGAATTATGCGCCATTCTCGCTTGCTTGGCAATAGGGTAGATGTAACGCGTATCACATTGCTAATACATAACTTGGGAGGCATAAGGCATGGAAGAATCAACACGATCCCCCAAATTTGTTGGGGAATTGTGAAATCCCAACCCGTTGTCCGAGTAAAATAGAATTCTCCGTAGCGTTGCCTCGGACGAGTGAAGCTTGAAGCGTTACGCAAAATCTATTTTCAGGGAGCAAAAGGTCGCCATGGCCGCCTGGGATGATGTGATCGATTTCGATAATGTTGGCGAGTGGCCTATGGAGCTGAGCGGATGGCTCAAGCTGCTCCAGTCGCCCGCCGATGAGGAACAACGATCGCAGATTGTCCAACTCGTCGGAAAATGTTTGCAGGGAGCCAGGATAAGAACCTACCACTGTACCCGGCTGCTCCGGAGCGAAGTCGAATCGATCAAGGTGAACGGATTGCTGCCGGCATCGCCTGAGCTTGCTCGCGACAAGCGTGAAGCTGCGCGCAACGCTGGCCGGCCATTGCCTTTCTGGGCGCAAGAGGATCCCTCTGGCAAGATATGGTTTTACCATCGGAAATCGGATCTCGCCGCCGCCATTGCCGGTCCGCTACTGCGTTCGTGGGGTGGAAAAGAGTTGCTGAACGGGTCTCGCGGCATTGTGGATTCGGCCGCAAAGCCCTACGTCATCGCATTCAGTTATCCTGTCGCCGGGTTGAAGTACGTTTTTGGCAGTGGCTGGTGCGCACTCGAGACGAAGATCGTCAGTCAGTATCTCGCCCAACCCGCCCCTGCCGCACCAGCTGATACAGCATTTGAAAGCTGCAGCCAGAAACCGGTGCGGGTAGAGGCAAGCGACATCGTCTCTCCGGAAGATGCGCGCTTCAGTGATCTCACCAACTATTGGGATGACTTGCATTTTCACGTCGCCTAACAAGCCAGCCCACTCAAAGAAACAATCTGGGGCCAAGTACTGATTTCGGGACCTCGCGAATCCCAGACATTCAAGCCGTGAATTCACGGCAGGGTTAACTGTCGCTGCACTCAATTGTTGACCGGCTCCTGCCACCAAGAAAAGGAAAATCCATGTTCATCGAGCTCATGCCGCTCATCGAAAGGCGAACCATCACCATCACTGTGGCGGCTCTCAAACAAGGGCGTATCCGCGTCAATGTCGTACCCGCGGCATTGGCGGAGGATAGCAAGTTAAACGAGAAGATCAGTTATTCAAACAAAGAGGAAAATAGCGCAGATTCCCGAATCTGCGATCCGCAAGATTAGTGCTTCACAGTTTCCTTCTCTGCTTTTTCCCCGTTGCAGCAGACTCAGGAACACGGTTGAAGAAAGCTTTTCTCCTCGTTTGTCGGGAAAGCTCGTCAGGTTTCACGCTATCGGAATCGCTCCCCTCCTTGTGGGGAATGGTGCGAGGTTCACCATCGACATTCTTGGCAGTCAAGCGTTGAACTTCCCGCCAGAAGGTCACACAGGATGAGACCCCAGAGATGTGGAGCACGCCAGCGATTTCCTTCCAATCAAATCCTCTGCGATCCGCGCCAGACATGGTTCGACTCTCACGAGAACGTAGACCACCGGGTTTCTCCAAACTCCAGTTGGTGAACTACGGGCGACGAGCCTGGCAAATGGCGTGAGGAACCATCGAGTGGCCAAAACGAGGCAGAGGAGACAGGTCACGCCGGCCCGGACCTTGCCTTTGAGAAATTAAACCCGCCCGCGAAGCCCCTGTTGCGGAAAAAGCGTCAACTTTTGCAAAAAGTAATTGAAACCTGATCATGCAGAACGTTAGAAAAGTGACCATTTCTTGGAGTGGATCGATGCAGGCACGAAGCGACTAGGGGCCAAGTCGTCGGCCGCTGGTTCAGGCTTCCGTTGTGTGGATTGAGGGCAGCGGGCTGTATGCGTTCGAGAAAGTGCGCAATCCGGGTCTTCCATTGCTTTGTCAGTTGCGCGAGTCAGAGACCGACGTGCGGAATCGTGTTGCTGAGATTGCCCAGATTCAATCACAGATCGCCGTTGACCTCTCGTTGTCGGACGGGGCTGCACCGCGCCGAGTGACTTAGGGAATATGTCGGCTCGCAGATCCTTCCGTTTCGGCTGACGGTGCTTGAGGAGTTTGGCAAATCCGGGCCGTCCGCGATCCCTGTGATTTCCAGAATGATCGGCGACCCAGCACTCTCCAGTGAATCACCTGCTTTGATTCACGCACTTGTTGATGCTGGTGGGAAAGCGGTGGGGCCAGAACTGATGAACCGCCTACAACGAGAACTGGAATTCCGGAAATCCAAAAGCCCATCCCTTCGACGCAATTGGGGGAATCAGTACCTGAACCGGAATTCACTACTCCGGGCACACTACTCGGTGACTCGCGAACTGATTGTTGGGCTGTACAAAATACGCTATCAGACCGCTCTAGCCACAGCGGTGGAGTTTCGTAAGGTTTGGCAGTCTGTTCCTCCTGCCAACAATTCGTCCGCTGAGGACGAGATTGGACACGAATGCCTAGAACTGATTCGTGCGCTCAAAGCTGAGTGACATGGGTGCACTGCACTTTCTGATCACTGCTACGATCCTTATAGCGGCATCACGGAACATGCCGCAGGAATCAGGGTACCCGCTCAGCGGGCATACACGCCAAAGTCGTTCCTGTGCGACTGTAGCAGTGCAGTTGACGCGGGATGATTTCCGACTGGCGTGGCACGCAAACTGGAGGCATCATGAACTGGAAACGTCGTATGCGCCGACATCTCTTATTCGCGCTGCTCGGTGGAGTGGCTGCTACCGCTATCTATTGGGGACTGCTATACACCACAGCTCTTCACAGCTTTGCGGTCAAGATGTTAGGCCCAGCCATCGACTTCGCATACTCCCTCGACCCGATTTCTCATGCACGATCACATCGCTATGTTGAGCAGTTAGCTGCGAACGTCGTCCTCTATGCCTTCTGGATATTTGTCGTACTGATCGTGATTGATCTCTTGCGACAGTTAAAGCGAAAACTGGCACCATGATCGACACGCGCTTGTTGTTTTTTTCCTGCTTAGGCAACGGTGGCGACATCCAGTTGACCCAAGTAAATAATAAGGAGTGGCCCTTGCGTACCCTGACGATTGTTTTCCTGATTGGATTTTCAGTTGCATTTTGCCAGAGCACTTTCAAAAGGCCGGATGCTGAACAAATTGTTCAGAAAATGCTGTCCGATCCTATGCATGCTTACAGTTCGTGGGAGGAGAAGGACCTGAATAAACTGGGCGATGCCTCTGAGGTGGTTGCGACAAAGTTGCTTGACGGAAAGACTGTAGACGCAAACGAGATTAAGCCAGCATAGAGCCGATGCAGTCAGTCCTCGCTCGCTTTGCGAACTTACTGCGCCCATTCTACCTAACAATACGTATGGGCATTAGGATGCGAGCACGGCGCGTCATCGGCATCACGGTGGTCTGCTACGTCGTGCTTTGCGCGATCGTCGCGATCTTCCCTGGAGAACTGGCATTCCGTCCTCAGCGAGTGCATGTGAACGAGCGCCAGTCGGCCGAAGCGATTGCCGCCCGGTTTGGCGCAACTTTGCAAGACGTTTCGGTTACTGCCAGTGATGGCAGCCATCTTCCAAGGATGGTTTGCGCGTCCAGCAAGAACAAATGGCGATTCCGTGATACTCCTCCACGGAGCCGGAGACAATCGCCAGGGCATGATGGGATTTGCGGATCCACAACGTGGTCCAATGAGAACCTGACCGAATTGGGCAACGGTGACGAAATTTTCCCGTCTAGTCAAATAACCGGATTCTCTTTGCAAAACGACCAACACATCTACTACGTGGGTGATTGATATTCGCGAACGCCGGACCGGGTTCGAGAATTTTCAATCCTAGCTGCCAAGCGTGTGATGGTTGTTGTGAGAATCCCAGGAATTCGGCCACTTCGCGCACTGTGTGGGTTGGGTTTATCGTTCATCCGATGCGTTCTCTCTTGGAGGCCGGGGAATGTTGAGATGTCAACGCCCTTGACTCGGTTCCGTTCCTTGATCGCTTCCCGCTGATCTTTGCTCGTAAGTTTCAGCGCGTTGAACTAGACACGATCCACCTCATTTACGCAGATCTTCCAGGCGGAACATGCCGAGTGCTTATGTACGGCCGCAAGAGATTCCTTCTCCCAGCGTCCACCCTTGCCCAGCTTGATATCGACCCCATTGCTTCGGCGGAGACTATTCGGCTGTGGTATTCACGGCCGACGGCTTCTGATTTGGATCACTTTCTTGACTCACGTAGGTGATGGGCATAGGCTTGCGCTGCGGTGAGGCTCCCTCCTACGAATTTCATCTCACCACTAATTTGTCAACTTAAGGAGAAAGCTCATGAAGCGAAGTTTGGCGTTTTTCGCGGTGACCGTAGTGTGTTTTGCCCTGGCGGGTTCGTTGCTTGCGCAGAGCACGGCGTTTGTCGGTACATGGAAGCTGAACCTGGAGAATTCGAAGTATCCGGCGGGGATGGCTCCGAAAAGCCTGACGCGCACGGTGTCGGCGGATGGCGACACCGTGACTTACAAGTTCGAGGGCGAGGGAGCCGACGGCACCGCGTTCAGTTACGGATTCACCTCCAAGTATGACGGCAAGGATAGTGAAATAACCGGAACGGGCATGCCGTTTGGCGCGGACCACATTGCCATCAAGCAAGTGAACTCGCACATGCTTTCGGCCACGATGAAAAAGGGAGATAAAGCTTCCGGCACAAGCTCCGCCACGGTTTCTCACGATGGAAAGACGTTGACGTTGACGTCGAAAGGGACGGACGCGAACGGTAAGCCGATGAAGACGGTGGCGGTTTACGACAAACAATAAAGTGCGGCTTCGATAGAAACCGCGCCATACCGCTCCCGTTTCTCGCGAAAAGCAAAGCCCCGAGAGTCACTCGGGGCTTTTCACGATGGGTGCCGCATGGAAACCTGCGGACAAAGGGGTGCGCGGTGGCAAGAACGACCGCAGCGGTCAGGCCAACGTAGACCATAGAAGGTCTGCAAGATGCTCAGAAAAACATGACTAATGCAGGCGGCTATTGAATCAGTGATGAGAAGAGCAAGCAAAACATCGATAATGCCAACAAGAGAATAAAGAGTTCGGAAGATGTGGAAATCGTAGAGCGAAACATTTAAGGGGAGCGACGCATCTGTGAGAGATTTTTTAGAGAATAAAGCCGAAGGAGCGGAGGAAGCAGGAGCCCTGCGGACAGCTTTCGAGTCCTGGAAAGAGCTTGCCGTAAAGAATTAAGACCCTGCTTTTTTCCTTCGTTACGGAAGCGTGGCAGGGAAGCTCGGGATGTGGGACGAGGCAGAAAGCGCATTTACGAGGCTCTCCGCTTAGACCCAACTTCTTCGCGGATCATGGAAAACATGGGAAATCTTTGGGCTCACAGGTCGGACAAAACAGAAGGAGACTCCTTCGAGTCTGCCAAACAGTGGTTTCTGCGGGCACTCGAGCAGGAACACCATGCGCCACTTTTAACGCAACTGGCGGGAACATATGTGGCTTTGGCCGATTATGCCGCGGCCAGGGATGCGTTCGAAGAGGCTATCCGAATCGATCCCGACTATGAAGAGGCGCTCTACAACCTCGCTGTGTTGGACGAGAAGACGAATCCTGAGAGGTCAGTGGAGTTACTGGAAAGGGCAATTCAAATCGATCCCGATTACGCGATTGCCCACCAGGTGCTAGGCAAGCTCTCTCAAAGAGGAAAGGACCTACCTCGGGCCGAGTACCATTTTCGCCGCAGCCTTGAAATCGATCCCGCCGACTACTGGTCCAACATGTACATGGCCAATCTTTTGGGGGTGCTCGGAAGGAAAGCGGAGGCAGAACAGGCATATAAGTTTGCAACAATCCTGCACCCTGAAATCGCAGGGGGAATAGAGACGTTTGCTCGCTTCCTGGAGTCGATCGGGAAGGACGAGGAGGCGACGAAAGTGCGCGCACAGGTGAAACCATCCGACTGAGAGAAAAAAAGGCTATGGACACCGCGTCGATCAACGTGTTCGGGCAGCGACCACAATCGTCGTCAGGTAAGAGGCGGCACGGACGTCCAGCTGTCCCGGAACAGGCGTCGTTATTCACCCCGCATTGACGATGTCGAGGTAACGGGTCGAGGTCTGGCGCGGTTTCTTCGAAGAGCATCTTTCGGAGTGGTAGTATCGTATGTAACAGTAATCAAGCGACCTAGCAGTGATTTTGGGGACGGAAAACGGGAGCGGCGCGGATCTGTTACCCACTCTTAAGACGATTCGGAATTGTGGGTCTATGGCCGGAGGCGGAATTGCTGAATCCAAAACTTGAGATCTTGCCCCCGTCTCAGCGACTGCTTTGGGAGGAACTGAGACACACTCCGCGTGACTTCGTTCTTTATGGCGGAACCGCCATTGCTTTACGTTTAGGCCATCGCCAATCTGAGGATTTTGACTTCTTTTCGAATGAACCTTTCGAGCCCAGCCTGCTGCTTGATCGAGTGCCGTATCTCAAAGACGCACGGGTAGACCAGCGCGGCGACAACACTTTGACGTCGGTTGTAGATCGCGGCGGTCTTGTTCGAGTGTCCTTCTTCGGAGACTTGCATATGAGCCATGTGTTGGATCCGGACGTGACCCCGGGCAATGAACTTCAGGTTGCCTCCTTGCTGGACTTGACAGCGACGAAGCTGAAAACCATCCAGCAACGGGCCGAAGCGAAGGACTATCGTGACATTGCGGCGGCACTCGATGCCGGTGTGGACCTGAGCGAGGCCCTCGCAGCAGGCGCTGCAGTTTACGGCAGGACATTCAATCCAATTGCCGCCTTGAAGGCAATGGCCTATTTTGAAGATGGGAATCTCCCGAGCCTGCCTCCGGACTTAAGGGGCCGATTGCGAAAAGCCTCAGCGCAGGTCAAAGCGGAGCGTCTGCCGGTGATCGCCGGCAAATCAGGAATTGCAAGGGACACACGCGAGAAATGAACTATTCACCGGAGCTTTGTGCAGCAGCTGAACGCATCTTCTGGTTTGAAAGTGCGGAAGAGGCACTCCGCTATCCGAAACGGTTTCTTGCCTACCTGATGACGTACGGGACTCTGGAAGATATTCTCGCCGCAAAGAAAGATTTTTCCGACCACGACTTCGCGGCAGTCTTGAGAGATCCACCGCCGGGTATCTTCGATAGACGCTCATGGGCTTATTGGAACAGCGTCTACGGATTTGAGCCGGTACCTCCTCTGCCCAAGCGCACGTTTCCCGATAGATCTCAATAAATACGGCCCCGGCTTTCGCGTTTCACTCGCCGGTTCGCCGACTTGTTTGCGGTGGTTTCCTGGCTTCCTTCGGTGTAGACCTTTGCCAAGGCCAGTTTGCTTCTCGAAGGGTGTGCCTTCCGGGGGATGGTCTTCTCTGTCAGGAGTGTTCATCGCGTCTGAAAGCGCCGATCCTGGACCACTCAAAGTCAAGCTTCTGCTCGTCGAGAGACGGTTTCGGGACTTCGTCCCTATTCCGATCTTCAGAGACCTTGTTTCAAATCCAAAAGGAGGAAAGAAGTATGAAGCTGCTTTGATACTTGGAATTGTCCTTTCTATTTTCTTGGTTCCTCGAAGCTTTTCGGTGCGTACCTTTATGCTAATCGCTGCCTCGATCATTGTTGTTACAAATATTCTTCTTTTTAGCAGCGCGACACAGGCCACACCGCCGGGCCGGCATCGGATGTCGGCGCGATCCTATTTGGCTCTCGGTCTAGTAATTCTCTTTTGGGTTTTGCATTTTTTTATGGCGTTAGCCTCCGATATCTCGGCTATCAAGGCGGTGGATGGATCGGTCCAGAAGCCGCGCGCCTGAGTCTCCTGCGCGCCACCCTGGCCTTCCGGCGCTGACTGAGCGCTCGCTTGGATGGTAGCAACAGAGAGCAAAAGCGCAGCAACCTTAGTCCAACCTTTCACGATGCACTCCCCGATCAGTTCTTCCAACTGTTTTCTGATCGGGACGGTCACCGACCCCCTACCGACAGGCATTGTCGCGGTTCCACCTTCGCTCGAATTGAATCCGAGGAAAGTAGCGGATTGCCAGTCACGATCACGAGCAAGCGACGGTAAGACGTAACCAAGAGCACGAGGAACAACAGTGCCGGTCTGAATGTCATAACTTTTTCTCCTAGAATCATGCCACACGGTCACGATCTTGTTCTGTCAAATCAGTCGATCCCGAAGCAAAATTCAGTTGGCCCAACCGAAAGAGATAGCGTCGTCGTCCGAATTGAAAAAAATAGGACCTGCCCATGCGGTTAGCCGCCAGCCCTGGTGAGACGGACGATTTACACTTCTTCGAATTGCTCAACTCCCTGTGCGGCCAGCAAACTCAACATCTCCATTCTGTCGGCGAAGTGGGAATTTACTTACAACGCTCTCAAATATGGCACTACAGCCAGGGCGAAAGTGATCATGAGTCTCAATGGCAATCATTCCGACGCTCTCGATCCATTCCGTGGCAGTGGAGAGAACTTCGTACTCCGCGCCTTCGACGTCCAGCTTGAGGATGTCCACAAACTCCAGAGCATAGCGCTTCATCACAGACGAAACTGTAAAGGCAGGGACGCTGCTGCCTTCTTCAGATACCCGGACCCCCCAATGCGTGAAGGTCCGGGGCGGAGCGATCTTGACCGACTGGTCGTCCTTCCAGAGCGCACCCCAAATGGGAGTCACGGACGGATAGCGGCGTGTATTTTTCTGAAGCATGAGGAAGTTGGATGGGTCCGGTTCGACGGCATAGATACGCGCTCTGGGATAGCGGTTCGCGTAGAAGACAGAAGTGGTTCCAATGTTCGCTCCGCCGTCAATGATAACTTTCGGATCGGCAGCGAAAGAGCACGCATACTCCCGGCGAATAAGAACCTGCTGCAATGCCCACCAGTCCGACGTATGAACGCGAATCCACACGGGATGCGCAATCCCAGGGACGTGCACCGGCACGTCGGGGAAGTTGTTAAGGAGTTTGTGTTCGATCAAAGCGACGACGGCGCGAAGTCCACCCAAAGGAAAGTACGTCCTAAGGCCCTCGATCATTACGACCCACCTCGTAGGGGCGACTGCCCGCATAAGTAGAGGCAACACGCCTAGCATCGTCGCACAGGTTGAACGAGGCAAGTCCTTTCTTCCGCTTGCTCGTTTGGTGAAATATCGCTGTTACCCCGATCCTGTCTATCCTTCAAAAGTCATTTTACGGTAACCACTGAGGCTTTGCGCAAGTGTCGAAGACTGCATCCCAAAGTAGGCGTCTGAGCAACGCATCTGTTTGACGAGCAGAGTTCTGTGTTCAAGTTGATGGATGAACGGAGAACAACAGGAAGCGGCACGGAGACGACAGACACGAGCTGAGGTTCGGCAATTAGTGGCGGAGTTTGTGAACAGCGGGATGCGGCGAAACGAGGTTTGTCGCAGTCGAGGTTTGAGCTACAGCACTCTGGATCGCCACCTGAAGAACGGCGGTGGAAAAGGAAGACGCGGGAAAGCGCTCCCGCCGACGGGAAGATCGTGGCAGTGGAATTGGCCCTCAGGAAACCGGTGGCGGAGGACCAGTCGAGTTGCGGGCTGGCCGTAGTATTGCCGGACGGACCGCGGATCGAAGTGCAGCGCGATTTTGATGTGCACACCTTCGAGCGTCTGATGAGTGCGCTGGAGCGGGTGTAAGCCGTGTTTGGATTGGGCCCAGCGACACGGATCTATCTGGCAGCCGGAGCCACTGATATGAGGAAGGGTTTTGAGAGCCTCTACGGTCTGGTGCGCGACAGATTGTTGTGCGAGCCTTTGAGCGGACACCTATTTTTGTTTTGTAATTCACAGCGAAATCGTCTGAAGATTCTGGTTTGGGACGGGAGCGGGCTATGGCTCTGCGCGAAAAGATTACCGAAAGGGTGCTTCAGTTGGCCGCAGTCCGGCGATGCCCAAGGCAAGGTCGTGTTGAGTCACGAAGAACTGTCCTTATTATTGGGTGGAATCGACCTGGCGAAAACGAAAAGCAAACGGTGGTACCGCAAAGTAAACGTCGAAGGAGATGCTGCCGCATAAAACACTTGCAATCCACAAGCCACTCCGTTTATTTAGGAACACATCGTGAGTGAGGCGGGTCATCCATCGTCGGGGTCCAGGGCCGCAACTTCTTCGACTTCTTCCGAGCTTGAGCTGATCGAACAACTGAAGCAGCAACTTGCCGGGCCGCTGTTTGCAGCGGTGAGCGATCAGATCAGCAATTTTCAGAACACTGTCTTCTCCTATCAAAACAAGCTGCAGTATGCGGAACTGAAGATTCGTGTGCTGGAGGAACGACTGCGACTGGTGCGCATCGCGAAGTATGGGCCCGGCAGCGAAAAACTCTCGGACGCACAACTGGAGTTGCTGGAACTGGAGCCGGGAGTCAGCGGTGCGGAAGTGCAGGCGGAGAGCGAGCGCCCGCCGGTCCAGCCCGCGACAAAAACGAAGCGCCAGCATCCAGGGCGGCAGGAACTGCCCGCAACCCTTCCGCGTGTAGAGCGGATCCTGAAGTGCACGCCCGAGCAATGTGTCTTCCAGGGCTGCGGCAAAGAGAGGGTGGTGATCGGCTACGAGGAGAGTTCCCAACTGGAGGTGGAGCCGGCGAAGTACTTCGTGTTGATCAGCAAGCGCGAGAAGCGCGCCTGCAAGTCATGCGAGGAGCAGGGTGTGGTCTCGGCTCCGTTGCCCCCACGAATCATCGAGAAGTGCCTGGTCAGTGATCAGATCGTGATCGACACGGTCGTCAGCAAGTATTGTGATCATCAGCCGCTGTATCGACAGAGCAGGATGCTGGAACGGGACAGCAATGTAGAACTCAGCCGGGCGACGTTCGACGGCTGGGTGCTGAAAGTAGGCGAGTTGCTGATCCCCATGGCCTCGACGATGAGGCAAGAGTTACTCCGCGGCACTTACATCCAAGCCGATGAAACCTCGGTGGACGTGCAGATGCACGATGGTCGCGGGAAGAACCATCAAGCCCATCTGTGGCTGTACAGCCGACCCGGAGGAACGGTGGTGTTCGACTTCCGTGCTGGCCAAGGCCTGTAACTACACGCTCACCCTGTGGGACAAGCTCACGCGCTTCCTGGAATATCCGGAACTGGAGTTGAGTACTAACCTGGCGGAGAACTCGATGCGTCCCGTAGCGCTTGGTCGGAAGAACTGGATCCACATCGGAAGCGCGCAGGCGGGACCGAAGATCGCAGCGATTCTTTCGGTGGTTGAAAGCTGTCGTAGGCTGAAATTCCCAGTGCGCGACTATCTAGCCGCGGTTCTTCCTAGTCTCGCTGATTGCCCCATCCAACGACTTCCTGAACTCACACCCGCAGCGACGGCAACGCAAAGGTGCTGAGTTCAATGGCCTGACTTCGACACTAGCGTTTTGGTCGGGAAGATTCGAGCAGTGGTAGGATCGTCGGTTAAGACTCTATTGCTTTTCGGGAATGCATTCGATAAATAAGTCAACGCG
>Ga0193726_1002682_pt1 | contig 11815 bp, 9 predicted proteins | sample H2c1metaG_FD_144928 | JGI IMG/M metagenome (GOLD analysis project Ga0193726, IMG submission 144928) | Soil microbial communities from a riparian zone of the East river system, Colorado, United States - H2c1 | ecosystem: Environmental > Terrestrial > Soil > Riparian zone | place: USA: East River... | reverse complement strand
CTCCTTCGAGACCAGGATGACTTCGCGGTTCTCGAGTTCCAGCGGGAAGAACGGCGTGTCGGCGTTCAGCAGCTCGGACACATCTTCCAGCTCGAACGGGCGATAGGAGGAGAAATGGATGAACACATTTCCCCGTAGCTCTTCGCCGCTCAGCATCGTGAGAATGACCGCCTTTCGAGTCGTCTCGACGCGGTAAAGATTCGCGCTGTCACTTGTGTAAGGCTGGGGCACGCGCGAACGGGGTTGGACGTGAGTACTTCGCTCAGTAGAAAGACTGATTCCGCCCCCTTAAGTCACGTTTCTGCTCGAAAACCGGGTCTTGATTTTTACCAGTAAAACCCCCGTATCGCCATCACAAAAATGACATCTGTCGGGCCTAGTGCCTGGCCAAATCGGATCGTAGTTTCCCGTGTCCTCAACTGCGGATTTGCGATGACTTTGGGCTCACCCTCTCTCCCATTGCCACAGCAGAAGACTTACGACGTCTGCATCGTGGGTTCCGGTGCAGGCGGTGGAATGGCTGCATACGCACTGACCCGCGCCGGCGCGAACGTGCTTCTCCTCGAGGCCGGTGGCCCCTGGGACAACATGAAAGACTCGGTCATGCTCAAGTGGCCATACGAGTCGCCGCGCCGGGGAGCGTCTACGCCGGACCATCCATTCGGCGAATTCGACGCGTGCATTGGCGGGTGGGACCTCGCGGGAGAGCCGTTCACCAACGCCGAGGGCACCGACTTCAAGTGGTGGCGCGCGCGAATGGTCGGTGGCCGCACCAATCACTGGGGGCGCATCTCGCTTCGATTCGGCCCCGAGGATTTCAAGGCGAAGAGTCGCGACGGGCTTGGTGACGACTGGCCGATCGCATACTCGGACCTCTCGCCGTACTACGATCGCATCGACAAGCTGATCGGCGTCTTCGGCAACAACGACAATCTGCCGAACCATCCGGGCGGGTATTTTCTGCCACCACCCCCACCGCGCTGTTACGAGCTGATGGTGAAGGACGCGGCCGACAAGCTCGACATCTGGTGCACGGCGGCGCGCCTCTCCGTGATCACGAAGGCGCACAACGGCCGCATGGCATGCCACTACTGCGGACAGTGTGGCCGCGGATGCAGGACGAATTCGAATTTCTCGTCGACCAACGTGCTGATCGCTCCCGCGCTCAAGACCGGACGATTGACGCTCGTGACCAACGCGATGGCCCGCGAAGTCACGTTGAACAATCGTGGGCTCGCCAGCGGAGTGACGTACATCGATACGAAGTCCGGGGCCGAGAGACACGCGAACGCGCGCGTGGTCGTGCTTGCGGCGAGCGCGTGCGAGACGGCGCGCCTGATGCTCAACTCGAAGTCCACGCAGTTTCCGAACGGCCTCGCCAACTCGAGCGGGGTCATCGGGAAGTATCTCACCGATACAACCGGCACCGACGTTGGCGGCTTCATTCCCAAAATGGTGGATCACGTTCCGCACAACGAGGACGGCGTCGGCGGCAACCACATCTACATGCCGTGGTGGATCGACAACAAGAAGCTCGATTTCCCCCGCGGCTACCACATCGAAGTCGGCGGCGGCCTGAATCCGCCGAGCTACGGCTTCATGGGTGGAATTCAGCGGTACCCGGGGGGCGGCGGGTATGGAAAGTCTCTCAAGGAAGACTACCGTCGCTACTATGGCGCCCAGGTTTATTTCGCCGGCCGCGGTGAGATGATTCCGAACGAGAAGAGTTATTGTGAGATCGATCCGGTCGTGAAGGACAAGTACGGGATTCCCGTGCTGCGCTTCAACTGGCAGTGGACCGACTACGAGTACAACCAGGTTCGCCACATGCAACAGACCTTCCGTGCGTTGGTCGAGCAGATGGGCGGGCAGGTGTTCAACCCGATGCCAGATCAGTCGAAGGGATACGGGATCGCGCGCGGCGGCGAGATCATCCACGAGCTGGGGACCGTCCGCATGGGTAGCGATCCGTCGAAGTCGGCGCTGGACGCCAACTGCCGCGCGCACGATGTGAAAAACCTTTTCGTGACCGACGGCGGCCCGTTTGTCTCTCAGGCCGACAAGAATCCCACGTGGACCATACTTGCGCTCGCGATGCGGACGAGCGAATACATCGCGGACGAGCGCAAGCGGGGGGCACTCTGATGTCAAATCAGCACGAGAATCCAGAGCGGGACGCGTCGGTGCCCGACGAGATCACGGACGCCGCGCGGGATACACTCCACTCCGAACCCGGAGTGCCGGGGAAGGAGATTAGCCGACGCGATGCCGTTCAACTCCTGGCGGTACTCCCGGTCGCTGCGTTCCTGAGCTGGCCCACGGCCGAGCAGGAAAAAGTTCGCCGCTTCGTCGACAAAGCATTGGGGGCCGCGGCGGAAGGGAATCCGTACGCGCCGAAATTCTTCACGCCCGCCGAATTCCGGACCGCGCGTATCCTCGCGGACATGATCATTCCGCGCGACGAGAGATCCGGGAACGCCAGCGATGCGGGCGTGCCCGAGTTCATGGATTTCACGATGAACGACCGGCCGAGCTCTCAGAAGTGGATGCGCGACGGACTCGCCTGGATCGATGCGCAATCGAATACGAGATTCGGGAAGGCGTTCGCCGACGCCACGCAATCCCAGCGCGAAGCGATTCTGAACGACATCGCGTGGCCGGCGCGCGCGAGTGCCGCGAGGTCGGAAGGCGTCAACTTCTTCAATCGGTTCCGCGACCTCACGGCCTCCGGATTCTGGTCGAGCCAGATTGGCGTCAAAGATCTCAAGTATCAGGGCAATACCTTCGCCGTCGACTGGAATGGATGTCCTCCGGCCGCGCTCCAAAAGCTGGGCGTGACCTACGCGAAATTCGATCGGAAGAAGCTTCGCCTTACCCCCGAGTGATCCGACATGAGCTCTGAACGACTTGGCATCGGTTTCGTTGGAAGCGGCTTCAACGCGCGCTTCCATATCCAGTCGCTGACTTCCGTCCGCGAGATCGACGTCCGCGGCGTCTGGAGCCCGAACGAAAAGAACGCGGCTTCCTCGGCGGCGCTGGCGCGTGAGCTCGACGTCGGCGAGGCGCGTCCCTACAAGTCGATCCGGGACATGGTTGCGGATCCCGCCATCAACGCGCTCTGGCTGTGCGGCCCCAATCACGCGCGCATCGCGAACATCGAGGAGATCGTGGCCGCGATCAAGAGCGGCGCCGGAACGCTGAGAGGGCTCGCCTGCGAGAAGCCCCTCGCGCGAAACGTGGCCGAGGCAAAGAAAGTGGCCGATCTCGCGAAGAGCGTCGGCCTGAGCACGGGGTATCTCGAGAACCAGCTGTTCTCGCCCGATATCACCCGCGGGCGTGAGCTGGTCTGGGCCCGGGGTGCGTCGCTGACGGGCCGTCCCTACCTGGCCCGGGCGGCCGAGGAGCACAGCGGTCCCCACATGCCCTGGTTCTGGCAGGGGTCGCTCCAGGGGGGCGGGGTTCTCAACGACATGATGTGCCATTCCGTCGAAGTGGTGCGACACCTCCTCACCAAACCCGGCTCCCCGCGCTCTTCGATCAAGCCGGTCCGGATCAGCGCCCACATCGCCTCCCTCAAGTGGTCGCGGGCGAAATACGCCAGGCAGCTCTCGGAAACGATGGGGAAGGACGTCGACTATACCAAACGTCCGTCGGAGGACTTCGCCCGGGCTACGATCGAGTACGAATCCGAGGAGGGCGAGCCGCTGGTCGGCGAGGTGACGACATCCTGGGCCTTTGTCGGCGCTGGTCTCAGGCTTTCGGCCGAATTGCTGGGCCCCGAGTACTCGATGTCCTGGAATACGCTGGACTCGAGCCTCAAGATGTTTTTCAGCAGGGAGGTGAGGGGTAAATCCGGAGAGGACCTGGTGGAAAAGCAGAACGCCGAAATGGGCCTGATGCCGGTTATTGCCGAAGAGGCCTCGGTCTACGGGTACAGCGCCGAAAACCGACATATGGCCCGGGCGTTCCTGAGCGGGGAGAAGCCCATGCTTACCTTCGAGGACGGCTTCGAGGTCGTGAAGATCCTGATGGCTGCCTATATGAGTGCCGAAAAGGGCCAGACCCTCGATTTCCCACCCCCGGGCTTGGAGGCGTTCGTCCCGGCGGTCGCCAAGGGGACCTGGAAACCTTAGCCTTGCCTACGGATGAGCTTGGCCATATGTTCCCCTCGTCTAGCCCGGTGGCACGTCCAATGCTACAGCTGAGTTGGACACCACCTCGAGGATAGTACGATGAACACTGCTCGTCTGACATTGGCCGTCGCACTCGCCGTCGGCGCCACCGCTTGCACCGCCGAACGCTCTCTCGCCCCTCAGGCAGCGGGAAACTCCGTTGCAACCGTTTCCGCCGGAACTTCGCAGGTCCCGTTTCTCTTCGTCGTCGACGGCGTGCGCCTCAAGCGCGATCAGGTTCCCGCGCTGACAAACGATGAGATCTCCGAGATCCGCGTCATCAAGGGACGCGCCGCGCTCAAGCAGTACGGTCAGGATGGGTCCTACGGCGTCGTCGAGATCACGACGAAGGCAGCCGCAGCTCGTCGCTCGTGAACCAGGCGTAGGCGACCGACAGTCGAACCTCTCGTAACAAAAAAGGCATCCACTCGGATGCCTTTTTGTGTTTCCAGCCTCTGCTGTGTCGCAAAGCGCTAGTGCGTTCGGCCGTCGGGCGATCGCCCGTTGTGCGTGCCTCCGCTATGCGACGTTCGTCCGCCTTCTCGCATCGGCTCGTGATTCTCCGGTTTGCCGTATCCGCTGCCTCCGGGTTTCTCCCCTCCGCCGTGCACTGCGTTGACCGTCGCCCAGGCCCGGCGCTCCGCCTCATCCTTTGGAACGCCGCGGTCCTCGTAGCCTTCCTCTATGTGCTCGGCCTGCCTTTTCTCTTTGTCTGTGTACTTCTTTTTGTCCCCGCGTGGCATAGTTACCTCCTGTTTGATTCTGTCGAAATGTTGCAGATGGTGTACCGCCGCAGCGACTATTTCGCGGGTGGGTGGCAGCGCTCAGGTTCCCGTGGCATGTTCTGTCCGCATGAGTTCTCCTTTTGAGCGCCCCGGGCCCGCGCGCCTGCCTCCTATTCCACGCTCGCTCCGTCGGATCGTGCTGTGGATTGTCGCCGCAGTCTTCATCGCGCTCATCGTTGTTCCGTGGTTCGCCAGCTTTTTCACCGACTGGCTCTGGTTCAAGGAAATCGGGTTCCAGACGGTATTCGCCACATCGCTGATCTGGCGAATCGTCCTGTTCCTCGTTGGGGGTGGGTTTGCCTTCGCCTACTTCTACGGGAACGTGCGAATTGCGCGCGGTGCCGGGACCGGCTTTCCCGTGCTGTTCGTGAATCGCGGGGACGGCGTAACGGTCGACATCTCGCGGATGTTCACCAAGCTCTTTTTCCCCGCGGCAGTTTTTCTTTCCTTCCTGACCGCGGTCTCGCTATCAGCGTGGTGGATGACGCTGCTCAAGGGAATGAATGGCGTCGCACTCGGCGCGCGGGATCCGCTTTTTGGGCGGGACATCTCGTTTTATCTCTTCCGCCTCCCCTTGATCTCGGGCGTGCTGAGCACGCTGATTACGCTCACCATGCTGTCGATTCTCGCGACGACGGCGATGTACTGGCTGCGGAGCGACATCACGCTGCCTCCGCGACGCGCGTCGGCGAAGCCGAGGGCCGCTCGACATCTGGGTGGACTGCTGGCGTTGCTGTTCCTGCTGCTGGCGGTGCGCCTCTGGATCGTCGACACCTCCGGTCTTCTCTTTTCTACAACCGGTCCGCTCGTCGGCGCGAGTTACACCGATGTACACATCGCACTGCCGGGGCTTTATGTCTGCGCGATCGCGAGCGTCGTTGCCGCCGCGTGGGTGATCTTCGGAATCGTGCGGGACAAGCTCGTATGGTCTGCTCTCTCGGCGACAGTTTTCTATATCGTGGTGAGTGTGCTGGCCCGCGGAGTCATTCCGGCCGCTTATCAGAAGCTCATCGTCTCGCCCAACGAGCTTACCCGCGAGACGCCCTATATCAGGATGCACATCGATGCGACGCGCAACGCATGGGGCCTGAACAAGGTCGAGGGCCGGGACCTTTCAGGCGAAGTGCAGCTGACGATGAACAACATCAAAGCGAACGCGGCCACCGTGGACAACGTGCGGCTTTGGGAACGCGACCTGTTGATGCAGACCTTCAAGCAGCTTCAGGAAATCCGGACCTACTACGACTTTGTCTCGGTGGACGACGACCGGTACATGATCGATGGCAGGTACCGCCAGGTCCACATCGCCGCGCGCGAGCTGAATTCCGCGTCGCTCCCAACGCGCACGTTCATCAACTCGAGGCTGACTTTCACGCACGGCATGGGCGTGACGATGGCACCGGTCAATCAGGTGACCGCTGAGGGATTGCCCGTTCTGTTCATAAAGGATCTGCCGCCGGCCTCGACGATCTCGATCAAGCTCACTCGTCCCCAGATCTACTACGGCGAGCTCACCAACGACTACGTATTCGTCGGCACCGGGCAGCAGGAGTTCGACTATCCCGCCGGTGACCAGAACATCTACAGCAAGTACACTGGCAGCGGCGGCGTCCCGATCGGAAGCTTCGCCAGAAGAGTGTTGTACGCGTTCCAGCTCGGCTCGCTCAAGATTCTTCTCTCCGACGACATCAAGGGGAGCGCGAGGGTTCTCTACCGACGCAACGTCATGGACCGCGCGACGACGGCGATGCCGTTCCTCAACTTCGACGATGATCCGTATCTCATGATCACCGATGCGGGGCAGCTGAAGTGGATTCTCGATGCCTATACCGTGGCCGATTCGTATCCGTACGCTCAGCGCACCGGGGACGGCACGAGCTACATGCGGAATGCCGTGAAGGTAGTGATCGACGCGTACGACGGGACCGTGGACGCGTACATCGCGGAGCCAAACGACCCGGTGGTGCAGACGTACGCGAAGATCTTCGGCGGAATCTTCAAGCCGATCAGCGCCATGCCGGCCGATATCCGCAGGCACGTCCGCTACCCAGGCGATCTATTCAGAATACAGACCGCGTTGCATGCGACGTTTCACATGACCGAGCCCGATGCGTTCTATCACCGCGAAGATCAGTGGCAGATCCCGGGCGGCCTCGGCAAGGCGACGAATGAGAATCCGTTCATGCGTCACATCATCATGCGCCTCCCCGGGGAAAAGAATCCCGAGTTCATTTACATGACGCCGTTCACCCCGCGGGGGAAGGACAATCTCGCGGCGTGGATGGTCGCGCGTATGGACGGCGAGAATTACGGCAAGCTCTCGGTGTACAGATTCCCGAAGCAGAGTCTCGTCTACGGTCCCAAGCAGATCGCCAACCGCATCAACCAGGACACGGAAATCTCGCGGCAGCTCACGCTCTGGGATCAGCGCGGGTCGCAGGTGATCAGGGGAGAGCTGCTGGTGATTCCCATCGAGGAATCACTCATCTACGTGCAGCCGATTTATCTGCGCGCCGAGGGTGGAAACATTCCCGAGCTGAAGCGCGTGGTGGTTGCGCACGAGAACCGCGTGGTCATGGGCGAGACGTTGGAGGAGGGGCTCAACGCGCTCTTCGGCGCCGGGTCTGCTTCGCAAGCGAGGTCGAACGTGCAGGATTCGCTCAGCGCGCTCGGAGTTGAGCCGTCAGTCGTGGTCGGGGGCGGAGCTGCTCCGACTGTAGGCGCGGCGCCTTCCGGCGCTGTCAGCGACCTTCTTCGGGAGGCGCAGACGCATTACGACCGCGCGATCGCCGCGCAGCGCGCGGGGAACTGGGCGGAGTACGGACGCGAGATCGAACAGCTCGGCGCTACGATCCGCGCCCTCAGAGCGGGTAAGAACTAGGGGAAATTCCCTCGTCCGCTGCCGCGAGAATGGACTTCAGGTGGCGCGCTTCAGGAATTCCTGCACGGCCTTGCGGTAGCTGCGCCCGGTCGTGATGCGCTTGCCGTTCCGAAGTATCAGGAGCTGATCTCCCTGATCGAACGGCTGTGCCTCCCGGACCTGCGTGGTATTGACGATCGTCGAGCGGTGGACGCGCAGGAACCGATTGTGGGGCAGGCGTGCCTCGAGCCGGCTCAGCGGCTCCCGCACGTCGTATGCGACTTCCGCGAGATGGATTCGCGCCAGGTCATCGCGTGCCTGAATCCAGAAGATCTCATCCGGATCCAGGAATAGAATCTTCCCGTTCACCTTGACGCCGATCCTGTTCTTGGGCGCATCAAGCTGTCCGACGTACTGGAGAAGCGCGCTCAGCTGCGACGACACACTGGATTGGGGAGATTCCCTTAGTCTCTTCCTCGCCCGATCGAGTGTCTGGTGAAAGCGGACGTGATCTACGGGCTTGAGCAAATAGTCGAACGCCCCGAACTCGAACGCCGAAACCGCGTAATCGTCGAACGCGGTGACGAAGATGACCGGGGGCATCTTGTCCGTCCCCACCTCGGTGATCACATCGAAGCCATCCAGCTCCGGCATCTGCACGTCGAGGAACACGAGGTCGGGCTGTTGCGCGCGAATCGCCGCGACGGCCTCGAGTCCATTCTGGCACTCGCCCACCACGTCGACGTTGGGTGCGCGCGCGAGGAGCGAGCAGAGTCGTTGGCGAGCGAGAGTCTCGTCGTCAACTACGAGAACGCGTAGAGCTTGCTCAATCATACCTGAACCGCCGGGGCGAGTTTGCCGTCCATGTGACCACCGTTCCGTCCGGGCGAGAGATGCCCGAGCTTGAACGGTATCACTATTCGCACCGCGTAGCCGCCCTCTTCCCTGGGTCCGCTCTCGAATTCATGGTTCTCGCCATAGAGATGGATGAGTCGAGTGATCGTGTTTGTCAGGCCAAGCCCCGTTCCGCGCGAGCGTTCGCGTGACCTGCGGGCCCGCACGCCGACACCATCGTCGAGAATTGTGATCGACAGCTTGTCGCCCAGGCGTCTCGCTGTCACCTGAACGTAACCTGCGCCCGCGCGCGGACTGATTCCGTGGCGGATGGCATTCTCCACCAGCGGTTGGAGCAGCAGGCTCGGAACGAGAGCCGCGCGAACTCCATCCTCGATGTTGCAGCTCACCGTGAGGCGGTCCTGGAAGCGCACGCGCTGGATCGCCACGTACCGGTCGAGAAGGCCAAGCTCGCGCTCGAGCGGCACCTCCTGCTCGCTCGACGTCGAGAGCACGAGCCGCAGGAAGTCGCTCAGCTCCGACACCATTCGCTCGGCGGCAGGTGGGTCGGTCGCGATGAGCGCCATGGCGCTGTTGAGAGAGTTGAAGAGAAAATGTGGATTGAGCTGCAGCTTGAGCGTGTCGAGCTCCGACTGCACGAGTCGCGTCACCACACGTTGACGTTCAGCGGACTCCTTGCTCGCTTCGCGCACGAGGTGCTCGACCCAGGAAGTCGCGTACGTCGAGACGGTGCCGAAGACGCCCAGCAGAATGAGCTTGGCTCCTTCATCGAGCGGAGTGATGCGTGCGAGGCGTACTGCATCTATGGGGTCAATCACCAACGGCACGCGGCTCGACGCCCAAAGCCAGACGAGGAGAGCCAGGTACTCCGCGAATGCAAGAACCGAGATGAACGCTGCCTTGCGCACCGAGGATGCAACCGGGCGCCCGGCGAGCACGACGAAATACATCAGAAAGATCGGCGACCTGAGCGCGAGCACACCGGACTGGGCCACGGCGTAGCCGCCGATGATCGCAGTCACGGCCGTAATGTCGACGATTGGATTCACCGCGGACAGCCAGTCGGGCAGCTCCGGGCGTCGATACCATATCAGGTATTGCGCGACGGTCCAGAGCAGCATCGGGCCCAGCACCAGCACGTTGGCGGTGTTGAGAGTCTGCGAGAGGTGCGGCGCGTAGATGAGCGCCGATGCGGTGAGCAGAAATACCACAACGGCCCGGAGGCCGTTGAGTATCCGCTCCGCTCGATCGCGCCTGAGGCGGAGACTTTCTGGAGGCGCGAACGAGGAAGAAGCGAAAAACTGCATTAGATGAATCTGTGCTGGGCGGGTTGGCTGGGATAGCAGGCCGACGAGGTACCTGCTACCCCCGACGCCGGCTTAGTGGTCGCCGTCGTCGTTGCCGTTACCGTGCCCTTCGTGATTGTCTTCACCGCGCTCGTCGTCGTCTTCGAATGCATGGAATGAGCGGCGGATGTTGTCTTCGATCCGCGACCGATTGTTGCCTTCATTGCCAGTTGTCGGATCGATCACTGCGTTGGACGAATTAAGGAACCACTTGCGGACGTCGATGGCGACCGTCGCGTTCCTGGTCGTCTCGTCGATCACGAGCGGCGGATCGAACTCCATTTCCAGCTTGGAATTCACCGACGAGGTGAATACGAACGGGGTTCCATTGAACGTGCCTTCGACGCGAACGCTCTTCCCAACGAGATCGGGATTGGCCGCATTGAAGGCGGTCGCACTCTCTCTCGCTGGTCTGAGCCTCGCTTCCAACTCGCGGAACGTGCCATCCGCGAGCGGAATGTTGATCACCGGGTGGAGCGCATCATCCAATGGCACATCGATAAGAAGCGGATTGCGCGTGACTTCCTCGCATTCCTCGTGATTGTCGGGATGGTCGTCGCCCGATTCGTCTTCTGCGACGCAATCAGCAGCGCCGGTGCGGTCAAGCTCGATCTTTCCGAAGACGAGCTGAACCTTTTGAATGACAAGCTCGTCGTTCTGGCCGACAACGAAGTCCGCTGCAACGCGGTTCGTGGCGGCACCTACGGTAGTATTCGTCGTGAACGAAAGCTGAACGGAGTGCCTGTTGCCACCGGTCAGGTCGCTGGAGCAGGCAGTAAGGATGGTCAGAGCCGCAAATCCTGCGAGCGGCTTCGCGTACTGTATTGAGCGTATAGTCACTGAGGTCCTCCTCGGCGCGTACGGCGCGAATGGTTGTCCTCGTCGGCTGCGTGGAAAGTATGTCAATGTTATGTGGTGACGACCCACCTGAGGGCAGAAGAACTCACGTTTGGGGCGAGTGACTTGTTGCGCGCGGTGAAAGACATGTTGCATGACGTCAGAATTCCTGGCGCGGCCCGTGCGAGAGAATCTTTCTCGGGTTTACCCACTCATTACCAGTCATTCCTGCGTGACAGTTTCTGTTACTGGCGCTGAGCGTGAGAGGGCACGGGCGCTCGTACTTCGATTCGGGTGGAATGCGACCGCATACCAGAGCCTGAATCCCGGGATTGAGCTGTGGTTCTCGGGAGCCGCTGACGGCGTCGTAGGGTTTGTGCGGCACGGCGGCGTGGTGGTTGTGGCGGGAGCGCCGGTTTGCGAATCGAGCAGGCTCGACGCGGTTGCGGTGGAATTCGTGGCCGCGGTGCACGCACGAGGCGAACGCGTTTGCTATTTCGGCGCGGGCGGGCGGCTCGACGACAGGTACGTCAACGATGCTGCCTGGTCACGGGTACTGCTCGGCGCGCAGCCTGTCTGGGACCCGCGCGATTGGTCCGCGGTGGTCGCGAAGCGGAGATCAGTGCGCGCGCAGTTCAATCGAGCGCGCAACAAGGGCGTAAGTGTTACGGAATGGCCGGCGGAAAACGCGAAGAATCACCCAGCCCTGCGTCAGGTTCTCTCGGAGTGGCTCGATACCAGACACCTGCCGCCGCTGCACTTCATGGTCGAGCCGGAGACGTTGAGCCAAGTGCGCGACCGGCGAGTATTCGTCGCCGAGCGCGGGGGCGGGGAAGTCGTGGCGTTCACGGTGCTCTCCCCGGTGCCCAGTCGCAATGGTTGGCTCGTCGAACAGATAGTGAGGGGCTTGAACGCTCCCAACGGGACTGCGGAGCTGCTCATTGACGCCGCGATGCGCTC
>Ga0193726_1002681_pt1 | contig 11820 bp, 15 predicted proteins | sample H2c1metaG_FD_144928 | JGI IMG/M metagenome (GOLD analysis project Ga0193726, IMG submission 144928) | Soil microbial communities from a riparian zone of the East river system, Colorado, United States - H2c1 | ecosystem: Environmental > Terrestrial > Soil > Riparian zone | place: USA: East River... | reverse complement strand
AACCGGAAAAGACACCGCCTCCCCGGACAGAAGAGCGCACTGCAGGATCGGACCGCCCAACCCCAGCCCCGAAAGCTCTCGAGTCTGCGGCGCCGACGCCAGCGCCCTCTCCTCAGTCGAAAGCTGCGCGTGCTGGTGCAGCCGGCGAGAGAGCTCAGGTTGTGATCGAAAAATCTGGTTTGGAAGAGGACCAGGGCTTCGAGCCTCCGCCGTCGCCTCCGCCGAAAAGAGGTTTTTGGCCCTGGTCTCGGAGTTCGAGTAACTATCGCTATCTGACACGATCCGTGGTCGACGCGATCCGACGCGCGCCGGTGAAACGGCGTCGCTGGCAATTCATTGTGGTACATAATAGCGGCACACGACAGGGGAACGCGCGTGTCTTCGATTATTATCACCGGCACGTGCGCCGGATGCAGAACGGTCTTGCCTATCATTTTGTGATCGGAAACGGAACGTCGACGGGAAACGGCCAGGTTGAAGTGGGCGATCGCTGGCGCCGCCAAATCAACGGCGGGCACGTGCACAGCGATTATCTAAACAACATTTCACTCGGCATTTGTCTGGTGGGCGATTTCAATCGCGACCAACCAACGCGCGCGCAGCTTGATGCATGCGAGGAACTCATCCGCTATCTGCGAGAACGTTGCGGTAAGACCGACAGGGGCACGATTCCTGTGCGGCCACACCGTGAAATGAACCCACCGCGTTGGCCGACCGATTGCCCGGGAGACGATTTTCCCTATGCGTGGTTTCGCAGGTTTTAATAGTCGCGGATTTGTCCGCTGGTCATGTCGAGCGAAGTCGAGACATCTCTAATGATTCTGGCCCGTAACCAGAGAGAAAAAGAGATCCCTCGACTCCGCTCGAAATGATAATAGAGGCAAGATTCACTTGCGTTGAGCCACGATTAAATTGGCTTCCTTGTAGTTCCAGCGATAACCGAACCCGAAGTCGAGCGGAGGCGGATTGCCTTGCCGAAAAACTTCCTGAAGCCTGGACTGATAATGTTGTTTGAAGAGATCGATCGGGCCGAGGTAAACGCCAAAAAGACGCAGGTTCCATTTGTTTGGATCGAAATAAGCCAGGGGAATTCCGGAGTCGTCCTGCACGATTCGGTTGCTATGGTCGAGGATGAAATTCCGGATGGTTGCGAAGCCCTGCTCGAACATCAGATACGAAGAAGACTTCAGAAAACTCGAGCCGGCCCCAAGCCTTTGACAAAATTTCAAGAAGCCAGGCGCCGACTTGATGCCGCCATCAGAGATGTCGGTGTTGAAATAATACAGTGTTTGTGAATTGCCCGATTGATTGTCGGTATAACGGATTCGCACCCCGGGAGTGCTGCCGCCTTTCTTCCCCGGCGCGAACTCTTCAAATGCGCCGTTACTGTTGAGCGAGCCAAACGTGACGTTCGTGATCGATTTGTCTGCGCGCACGAGAAAAACGTAGAAAATCGGCAACACGCCATTGAGGTTCTGTTGTTGCAGGTCGACCTTCATGTGTTGGGTGATGAAGTACGTTGTTTTCAGCGATGACCTCATTGCGTTTTCCAGATTTCCCAGCGCGCCGGATAGATTTGGGATGCGCAACGGATCGGGCGGCGGCCCCATTGATTCTTTCCCGCAAAGCACGTACACCGAGGCGTTAGGGAAAAATTGATCGACGTACAAAAAATCCGGGCCGCTGAACATATAAAATGCGACCGGAGTCGGCTGCGTTACCTCAGGAAAATTAGTGGCTGTCCATGCGTGCAGCTTTTGGAGTTGACGCTGGAAGAGCTTGCTGAACTCGCCCTCAAAAAAAGCGGAATGCGCTTGCCACGCCGGATCGCGCGTGAGTGGTGCAAGCGGGGAATTCTCCGGCACAGGCATTCCAGCAAGGAACCGCGCGATATCATTAGGTCCGGCAGTTGTCGGAGCCACCGGAATCGCCCGCGGCGCGACCTGGGGAATCTGCTGTCCCGAAACGCTGAACATGTTTACCAGGATCGTGGCCAGGAAAAAAGCGACAAAGTATCGCCACATTTCGGAATGTGTTTGAAATTTCCGCTGTCCGTTCGCGTTTGCATTTTGAGGTGCGCGCACCGCGGTGCCGCTTTTGATTCCGTCGGCGAACTGGAAATGTTCGTTGTTTTTCAGGCGTCGTTTTTTCATGAGGAGCGTTGCGGACGTTTTTGGGCGCAGAAGTACAACAACACGCCGACTAGTGCAGTGGCGAGGCCCGCCAGCGATTCGATCGGCTTCGAGCGCAACAGATAAAACATCATCCAGATGGTGAGCACGCTGAAAATAATCGGCGGCACGGGATAAGCCCAAACACGGTAAGGTCGGGCGATTTCGGGACGCGTAACGCGCAAGACCATCACGCCGACCACAGCGAGCAGCGAGCAGAGCAATAGGCTAAATTGAGCGTATTGGATGAGGCTTTCAAAGCTGCGCGTAAACAGAAGAACATTGACGATAAGCAACTGCAGCACAATGGCGTTCGTCGGAATGCCATGAGGGTTCTTGCGGCTAACTGTGCGCAGCAACCAATGATCTTCGCCCATCGACATTGTGACACGCGGTCCGACCCATGTCATTGAGCTGATTGCGGAAACCAGGCCTAGACAAATGACCGCCCCCGCAACCCGGCCGCCGTTCGTCCCAAAAATGTGTTTTCCAGCGATCAACGCTACTTCGATCTGACCTTTCAATTCCTGGATCGGCGTCGTGGCGAGGAAGACGGCATTGAGCAGCACGTAGATCACGATTACAAGGCCCGTTCCCGCCAACAACGAGCGTGGCACATTTTTTTCCGGTTTTCTAATTTCGCCTATGATGTAGGCCGCTGCGTTCCAACCCGAGTAGGAGTACATCACAAAAACCAGCGCCACCGCAAACCGTTCACCGAAGATCGTCATCGCATCGCCGTGCGCAGGTAAAAAGCTGATGGGCTGCTTCGTCTGCACGAATAAACCGGTGATAATCAACGAACCAATCAGAAGCAGTTTTACAGTCGTCGCGAGATTTTGAAACGCGCTGCCAATTTGAAGGTTTCCAAGATGAAAAACTGTTACCACCCAGACAACGATGAATGATAGAACCACCGGCGAGCCAACGCCGAACACTCCAACAAAATATATCCCGAACGCCATGGCAGCCAGTGCGATCGGTGCAGCGAACCCAACAGTAGCGGAAATAAATCCTGCCATGAATCCCAGCGCGGGGTGATAGATCTGAGATAGAAAATGGTATTCTCCACCGGAGCGAGGCAGCGCCGCACTTAGTTCGCCATAACAAAGCGCGCCACACAGCGCCACGATTCCGCCGATGATCCAAAGCATGAGCAGCGGGAATCCCGCCTGAATGTCTGCCAGCTGAAAGCCAAGGCTGGTAAAGATGCCCGTGCCGATAATGTTGGCAATAACGATGGAAGATGCCGTACAGAAACCGATAGTCCGCCGCGGAGTTCGCGACTTCACTGAACGCGGTTCAGTAACCGTAGCCATTTCTGGATCGACAATCCCGAAATTATCGGGGCTAGCGAATTCTTTCGAAGTGGTCTTCAAGTTCGTGATTGGTCCCGCGTCGGCGCAAGATGCCGCGACATGCTGGTCGCAATTGGAAAATTCGTTGGTGGTTAGAGTGAAGGCAGAATCACAGCTTGGGATTTTCCTAAGTTGTCAGAAGCCATTCCCGGCATCACGTTGAAAGTAGCATGAACCCATCGCTCTCCATCGAAACGGCCACCCAACTCGCAGTCTTTCTTGCAAATCGTCCCGGGGCGCTTGCGCGCGTGTGTGAAGCGATGGCCAAAGCAGAAATTAACATTCACGCGCTAGCTACATCCGACACCGTTGATCACGCAGTGGTGCGCATGGTCGTAAGCGATCCAACCAAGGCACTCATGCTTCTCGGCGAGGCGGGAACACTGGCGCTGGAGACTGAAGTGCTGATGATCGAAACGACGAGCCAACCAGGCGTCCTGGCGAAGATCGCCGAGCGTCTGGCAGAAGCCGAAGTCAATATTGAATACGCATATCTCGCCGGCGGCCGCGCAGAGGAAAAAGGTCTGATGGTTCTGCGGCCATCGGATGTAGAAAAAGCAAAGCGTGCCCTGCAGGATTTGTAGAGTACACCGTTGTAGTCGGCATCGGTGATGCTGGCCGGGGCGACCCCGGCGACAGCTCGCGGCAATGAGCAATACCGTCGCGAAACTACGGGCGAATCTCGATCGTCGTCCCGTCAGGCGTTACACGCCAGAGTTCCTCGATCTCTTCATCGGTGAGCGCGATGCAACCCGCAGTCCAATTTTTCCAACGATGAAACGTACCAATCCAGCCGCGTCCGTTTTGAATTCCGTGAATCATAATGTCAAAACCGGCTGAGACGCCGCGTGCGGCAGCTTGTTGGTTGTCTTCATCTGACGGATAAGAAATGTGCAGCGCCAGGTGAAAACTGCTTTGCGGATTTCGGCTGTCGATCTTGTAGATTCCTTCCGGAGTTTTCATGTCGCCTTCTTCTTGCTTCGCGCCAACCGGATTTCGACCTAACGCGATTCGATAACTCTTGATCTGGTTGCCGTCGCGAAAGATCGACAATTTTCTTGCTGATTTTTCCACGACGATCCGATCGATTGCTGTTCCTCGAGGCAACGGAGGCCAATTGTGATGTGCGTAGAAGTAAAAGGCCAAGGTGCAGACAGCAACCAATGTCACCACTGTCACAATGATTTTGCCAATCACATCGGTGATCTTAATGAGTCGGTGACAAATGCAACACCAGCAAGAACGCTGCGCGTGTGTCCCCAGTTGGTGATTGCCAATGCGGATTCGATACCGGATAAATGCGCGGCGCGTTTATGACTTCGGTACGGACTTTCCTCGGTTACCCCTATCCTCTGGGTGCGACCTGGATGGGGAACGGGGTCAACTTTGCCATCTTTTCCGAGCACGCTGCCGGTGTTGAGCTTTGCTTGTTCGACAGCATCGAGGCGACTGAAGAAAACATTCGCATCCCGGTCACCGAACACACCGATCAAGTCTGGCACGTGTTTTTGCCGGATGTACGTCCAGGACAATTATACGGATTCCGTGTTTCGGGTCCGTACGATCCACAGCAAGGGCTGCGCTTCAACAGTTCGAAACTCCTTCTAGACCCGTACGCGAAGGCGATCGCCGGAGAAGTGAGCTGGTCGGATGAAATGTTCGGTTACGTCATCGGGGGCGAGAAGGAGGATCTGACCCAGGATTTTCGCGATGATGCGTGGGGAGCGCCCAAGTCGGTCGTCATCGACACTGGATTCGATTGGCAGGGCGATAAGAAGCCTGGTACGCCACTGCACAGTTCTGTGATCTATGAGGTTCACGTGAAGGGCTTCAGCAAACTTTGGCCCGATGTGCCGGCGAAATTGCGAGGTACTTACGCGGCGCTCGGCAGCCCGGCGGCGATCGATTATTTCAAAAACCTCGGCGTGACGGCAATCGAGCTATTGCCAGTGCACGCGCACATTGAGGACAAGGTCTTAATAGACCGTGGCCTGACGAATTACTGGGGTTACAATACGATCGGATTTTTTGCGCCGCACGGGCAGTACTCGGGCAGCGGCCAAATGGGCGAACAGGTCTCCGAGTTCAAATCTATGGTGCGCAGTCTCCACGCTGCCGGAATCGAAGTGATTCTCGATGTCGTTTACAACCATACCGCCGAAGGAAATCATCTTGGTCCGACGCTCTGCTTTCGGGGCATCGACAACACCGCCTATTACCGGTTGCGCTCCGAAAATCCGCGTTTCTACCTGGATTTCACCGGCACGGGCAACACGCTTAATCTGCTCCACCCACGTGTTCTCCAGTTAGTGATCGACAGCCTGCGTTATTGGGTCGTGGAAATGCACGTGGACGGATTTCGTTTCGATCTGGCGTCCGCGCTTGTGCGCAATCGCGAGGGCGTAAACATGTTGCATCCTTTCCTCCAGGCTATCCAGCAGGACCCGATTCTTTCGAACGTGAAACTTATCGCGGAACCCTGGGACGTTGGCGACGGCGGCTATCAGGTCGGAAGTTTTCCTGCGCCGTGGTCGGAATGGAATGGGAAATATCGCGACAGCGTTCGCAGTTTTTGGAAGGGCGATGAGGGCCGAATCGGCGAGATGGGTTACCGGCTCACAGGCAGCCCCGATTTGTACCAGCATAATGGCCGGAGACCGTACGCCAGTATTAATTTTGTCACCGCGCACGATGGTTTCACCCTCAACGATCTGGTCAGCTACAACGACAAGCACAACGAAGCGAACGGCGACGGCAACAAAGACGGCGACAATAACAATCTCTCGTGGAACTGCGGCGCGGAAGGTCCAACCGAAGATCCGCAGATCAACGCATTGCGTGAACGACAGCGGAGAAATTTTCTGACCACGCTTTTTCTTTCGCAGGGCGTGCCGATGCTGAGTGGCGGAGATGAGTGGGGGCGATCACAGACAGGCAACAACAATGCTTATTGCCAGGACAATGAGATCAGTTGGTTCAATTGGACGCACAACCAAAGTCAAAATCAGTTTCTGGAGTTCACGCGAAAACTGATTGCATTTCGCAACGCGCACCCGGTGTTTCGCCGGCCGAAGTTTTTTCAGGGTCGCCGGATACGCGGGTCTGAGATTCGCGACGTGATGTGGTTCAATCCGGGTGGAAACGAGATGAGCGACGAAGAATGGTCGTCGCCATTCGTTCGTTGTATTGGGATGCTGCTGAGTGGCGATTCCAGCGATGTTCTCAGTTTCGAAGGCGAGCCGATCCGTGACGAAACATTTCTGCTGGTGATCAATGCGCATTACGAACCGATCCCCTTCGTCCTGCCCGGTCAGGAGCATCTCGAGTGGCAACTCATTCTCGATACAATGGATCCGAACGGTTTCCTGGCAGAGCCAAGAAAATTCGCGTCCGGCGACGACGTGGATCTTCGCGGTCGCTCCAGCTGCTTGTTCCAGCTCGTAAGCGGAACGCAAGCGCAGGCCCGCGAGGAATCTTGGAAAAAACGTCGCGTGGAATTTCCTGCTCTGAGCGCAGAGGAAGAGCGCGCTCGCCGCCAGTAGCCTGTTGCGCAAGAGAAAAATTCGGCAACGCAATCTTGTTGCCAGAAACGAATTAATCTATAGAGATGTAGGAGCGCATGATTTGGTGCGCGACCAAAGTTTTTTGGTCAGTGATTCGTCATGACACCGAGTTCTCTTGTTATCGTCACTGATCGAGGCGAGTTAAAAGCATACCGGGTGAATGAGACGCCGACGCGGGGACCAAGCCTGCAACTCGTGCAGGCCTTCAACATCACCGACGCGCATGGAAAGCTGGTCGATAAGCTGAGTGACGTCGCCGGGCGCTTTCCCGTAACGGACGGTGCGGGCTCTCATCATGGAGGGGCTTCCATCGCCGAGCGGACGCGGTTGGCAACAGAAATGGATCGCCGCATTCACAAGGAGCTCGCCGATCAAATTACAAAAATTGTTTCACTCAATGGAAAGGATGGCTGGTCTTTCGCTGCGCCGGCAGAAATTCACGGAGCGATCGTCGATCTTCTGCCTGCGGCGGTGCGCGACCGGATCGTCGAACATGTGAAATCGGATTTGGTTAAAATGGAATCGGCCAAACTCGTTTCGCGATTTCGTTCGTTGCAGCAAATGTGAAAACAGGATGCATCAGAACATTTTTATTTCTTCATCGCGAAGGAGCGCATTAGTATCCACTTAATCATGCAACTGCCTGTTAAGATCTCCTATCGGGGTCTGGAAAAATCTGACCAGATCGACAATCTCGTTTTGGATTACGCCGCACGGCTTGAAAAATTTTGCGACCACATCAACCGCTGCGATGTGGCCATCGAGCAAACCAATCACACGCACCACAAGGGAAATCCTTACCGGTGCCGAATCGATGTGACGGTGGCGCGTGGCCACGAGCTCGTCGCTGATGAAAAGCAGATGGACAATGGCTCGCACCAGCCGGTCAACAAGGTGATTCACGACGCGTTCAAAACGATGGAGCGCGAGTTGTGCCGCGTTGTGGACAAGCAGAGACGGGAAGTAAAAACTCACGCCGATACGCGATCGCCGAAATAGTAGTGGCGCAATCCTGCCTGCGATGGACCATCACAAGGCGGCAAAATTGTCTACGTCACTTGGTCCACGCCGCATTTTGCAGGACGACTCGATACCCATCGATATCTTCGAGCGTTTTGCCCTGCACGTCCCAATACGGGTTGTATGACGGCACCTGGCGAAATCCTGCCGATATCATTTGTGCACAGATTGCTTCCCACTCGTTCTTATCGGGAATGTAGAAGACTAGCAAATGATCCTGAGTCGACGCTTTGCCGACTTCGTGTCCTTGTTGAGAGGTGAACTCGATGTGGTAGGCCTGCCTCGGATGACCCAAGATGACGCCGTCGAAACCGCGATGATCCTTAAACTCAGCGAGTACTGCGAACCCAAGGCCCTTCGCATACATCTCAGCGATCGCGGCAAGGTTATCGGTAGGCCTCGCCACTCGTATTATCGAACCAGGCTTCAAACGTTTGGGTTATCGGTGGATTGGAAAAAGCGCTTCGACCCCAGGCGACTTGGTATCGGAAAGATAAACGTAACCTGTAAATCGCGGGTAATTGTCGAGATCATGGATCACGTCGTTTTGATGGCCCACATGACGATAAAAAGGCCAGTCAATGCTCCTGTGATAATTCCGCTCGGGATCACATAAGGCGCGTCGCCGGATTTCGGACCGCCCTTGGCGAGATAAATCACGAGACCGAAGGCGAAACCGTAAAGCGCGCCGATGATCATGGCGGACCACCATCGTGTAGTTGCAGCTATCGAAAAGCCGGTTAGAAGCGCAATCAATACGCCTTGCAAGGTTGCCGCACAAAGGATTTGCCATTTGTACGGCTCCTTTGGTTCAAAGAAAATACCGGCGCCACTCAGGCCGCCTAGCAGTGCACCAATCAATATAACAATCGGCAAACTCATCGTTGCAGGGTATTCCCAAGGTATACTAGCCAGACTTGCTTTTCGACTTTCGCATACTTGCGCAGCCACGCTCGCCGCGCTGCGTGGGTCAACGGTTGGAACGTTTTTGTTATCTTTCGCGAAAGCATTACTTCAGCGGTGGGTCGCTACGCAAAGCGCATTAATAACACGAGCGAGACGACGGCGAACACGATTCCGATCACCTCAAAGTAGTTCAGTGACTCCCGGAACAACACAACGCCGATGGCGGTAAGAAGCAGCACGAGGGAGACAGAATAGAGGACGCTGATAGTGGCCAGCTTCAGGTGCTTCATTACGAACACCCAGCCGAACGCGGTCGAGGCGTAGAGGGCGAACCCGATATAAAACCAACCCGTTCGTAGCGGCTGGTCTCGCGCGCTGGCGACCTTGAGGAAGTAGTCCCCCAGGACGCCGATAACGCTGAAGGCAATCGTTACGAGCACCGCGATTGTCCTTGTTCCCATCGTCGGCTTGCTATTTCACTGCCCCTTGTGGAAAGACGTCACTGGCTGTTCCCTTAGTTGGCCTGCTCTCGCCATTTCGCCTCGTTCACGCCGACAACAAGGAGCCACAGAGCCAATGACAATTCGGCGACGAGCGTAACCCACTGAATATACGGGATCGGCAAAGCGAGGAAGAGGCGGAAGCTGTTGCTCCAGTAAGTCACGCCCGCGAGGATCATCAGCAGGCCGAGAATTCGCGGAAAAAACTTCGACTTAAAGATGAGGAATCCAATCAACGCGCAGTACACGCCGAAGAACGTCAGGCTCACGCTGAAGGCATAGCCGAACATTCTTATCGGACCGCGCGCAAGCGCCTGTAGTTCTTCTGGATTAAAGGCCCTGGCGTATTCCGGAAGGCTGAATGTGAACAGGGGCTCGATGTAGTTGAAAAGATTGACGGCTTCGAGAGTGGCTGACGCGACGATGAAAACCAGGGCCAATAAGGCGAGACGGGGGTTCACGACCTTGAGCAGCTCGAAGAGGATAAGGCCCATGGGCAGATTGCAGATCACGACGATGACTGCGGCCGAAAACCCCAATCGATAGAGCTGCTCATGCGCCAGGAAGTTGGCTGCGGTCTGAGCCATGTCGTCAGCGACAATGACCTGATTGCGAACATACAGGTAGGCAAACAGGGCGCACCCAGTGATGATCACGTAGAGAGCGCCCGCAATGCGCGCAAGCAAACGCGGGTGTTCCGTTAGGTTCATCGAAAATTCCTCAGCCTCTCAGAGAACGGGTTCACCATTCAGGGAGAAGTGATAAGCCACAGCACGATATCGTAGCAAACAGAATGAATGGAAACTGCGGTAAGCGGTGCGACATAGATGGGAAAGCCGAAGGCAGAAAAAGCGCGAGAACGATTGAATCCAAGCTCTCGGAGTTGGCTCCAGCGCTTCGTTAGGCCAGATCGTGTTCATGTTGAAATCAGCGCGTTAAAAGAATCCGCGGAGAAACGTCGCCGCTTCATCCGAGATACCGACGATCTTATTCGTTGCCTGACGATAGAACTTGAAATTGAGCTCGGTCTCGGGTCGACCGTCGTTCCAGTCGGAAAAACGTTTAAGCTCGCTCCGCCCCAGACGCCGCTTCGCGACCGCGGTGCGTCTGATGGTGATGCTCACGCGCGGAGTTTGCCTGGCGATTCCCGGTTTCCTTGGGATTCGCTTTGGCCGAGGTGACCATGCCGCTCGCGATGAGACCTGGGCCGCCTTCGTTTTCGCTCGCGAAGACGAAGATCTTATTGCCTGTGGCGATATGCTTGCCACCGTACATCGTCTTTTGCGCCGTGAACGCGAACGTCTTTGCTTGTGGATCGCTAACCTCAGTTTTGATCGCGAACATCATACTTCCCATCTCGGACATTAATCGCTAGTGATGTGGCCCGATGTGAAAACGCATACCAGTGAGATGAGCGTCGACATATGTAAGAGGTCGATAGACATAATAAACGAGGCGCGACTGGGGAAGAATGACGTAATTGTGACCGTCGCGATCCCAACGCTCCACGTGTGACGCCCGCAGCCAGATGTAGGTCGCGATATAAACTGCTCCAACAATTAAGACGATGACAAAGAAGCGCTTCATCGAGCGATAAAGCACTCAGCTCCGCTTTTTGCCCGTGGCACGTAGCCAGCCCACCCCGAGGAACACGATCAGGCATGCCCCGCCCATCACCCAGCGAAGGTCCGGAATAACCACCTGTCCCGATGCGGGCACGAGCACGATCTCGAGCGCCGCGATCTTGTAAGGCGCGAACTTAAGCCAGTGCGGATCGCTCAACAGATTGAAGAACGCTCGGCGGCTAGGATAGCGTACGACTAGAATGCGGCTCCAGTCGTCAATCGCGGAATCGAAGCCGTCGAGATTACTGTGCGCCTTGCCGTCCGCGCGTATCTCCATCGTCTCGCCTCCGAACAGCGGATATGCACCGAGGCGGAACAGGATCGGCATCACGGCCTTCTCGTAGATCGTGTTTGCTTCCACAGGCGTGCCGCGGACGCCTTCCATCCCCGGGCCGCGCTTGAGCTCCGGATAATAGCGCATCGCGTTCAGCATGTACACGGGCCGACCGTCGTCCGCGAGGCCGAAGGCGCGCATGCGCGCAAGGAACGCCGCCTGCTCTGCAGGATCTCCAGGGAGCTTACCCTGCAGCCGGTGAAGGTAGGCGTCGACCTCCGCGGAGCTTAGCTTCTGGAGGTTGCCTGGGGTCTGCCAGATCCAAAAGGCGACGAACAGCACCGCCAGCGCGACGCCGAGAAGCCATTCGAAGCGATGTGTTTTCAAGAGATCTCTCCTCTCA
>Ga0193726_1002680_pt1 | contig 11823 bp, 5 predicted proteins | sample H2c1metaG_FD_144928 | JGI IMG/M metagenome (GOLD analysis project Ga0193726, IMG submission 144928) | Soil microbial communities from a riparian zone of the East river system, Colorado, United States - H2c1 | ecosystem: Environmental > Terrestrial > Soil > Riparian zone | place: USA: East River... | reverse complement strand
GTCGCGTTCATCGAGGAACTCGGCATCGACTTGAGCTCGCTGATGAAGGTCAAGCAGCAGAGTGCGCCGGGCATGCCGGTGCTGATCGTGCGCGAGCACGTCGACGAGGCCGCCATCGCCGAGGCCATGCGGCTGGGCGCCCAGGACGTCGTGACGCTCGCCAACCGCAGCCGCCTGCAGTCGGTGGCAACCCGGGAGCTGCGTGCCCATCGCCTCGAACGCGCGCTGTCGACCACCCTGTCCTCGGCGCGCGAGTATCGCGAACAGCTGCAGAATTTTCTGGAAGGGTCGGCCGACGCCATCACCCACGTGCAGGAAGGCATCATTGTCGATGCGAATCGCGCCTGGCTCGAACTCTTCGGCTATTCGGGCGACGATGCGCTCACCGGCACGCCGCTCATGGATCTGTTCGAACACGAGACCCATCCGGCGCTCAAGGGGGCCCTGGTCGCGTGCCTGCAAGGCAAATGGTCGGGCCACGACCTCAAAGTACAGGCCCTGCTCTCCGACGGCTCCACCTTGGCTCTCGAGCTGGCGCTCACCAAGGCCGACTACGAGAACGAGCCCGCCATCCGCATCGCCATCTCCGCGACGCACAAGAAGGACCACAATCTCGAGGTGCAGCTCGCCGATGCCGTCAAGAACGACGCCTCGACCCGCTTTTTGCAGCAGCGCTATCTGGTGGCCGCCGTACGCGAGCGTTGCGCCCTCAGCATGAAGGGCGGCGTGCGCCAGTTCGCCCACATCAAGCCGGACCGGTTCATCGAAATCCAACATTCCATCGGCGTGCTGGCGAGCGAGGACTTCATGGCGCAGCTCGCCGAATTGCTGCGCCCGCAGCTCACCAGTACCGATATTTGCGGCCGCTTCGGCGGCAACGGCTTTCTGATTTTGCTGGAACGCGGCACGGCGAAGGACGTCGAGACCTGGGCCGACAATGTCGTGAAGCGGGTGAATGAGCATGTGTTCTCGATCGACGATAAGACTCTGTCGGCCACCGTGACCGTGGGCTTGGGACTGTTGCCGGCCGCGAACCCCGACGTGGGCGGCGCGATTACCGACGCGGTCAGCGCCACCCGACGCGGCCGGGAACTCGGCGGCAATCAGATGTACGCCGTGGACAAGTCCGACACCGATACCCGCGTGCAGGCCTATGACAAGATCTGGGTCAAGCACATCAAGAGCGCCTTGATGGAGAATCGGTTCCGCCTGGTGCAGCAGCCGATCGCCAGCCTGCTCGGCGAAGACAAGGGCATGTTCGATGTTCTGGTGCGCATGCTGGATGAACAGGGCAGCGAAGTGCTGCCTGCCGAGTTCATCGCCGCCGCGGAGCGCAACGATTTGATGAAGAACATCGACCGCTGGGTGATCGGCGCCTCGATGTCGTTCGCCGCCAACCGCAAAGCTTCGTGCATTTTCGTGCGCGTCTCGAAGGACACGGTGCTCGACAAGAGCCTGCTCACGTGGCTCGAAACCCAGCTCAAATCACTCAAGATCGAAGCGAAGCGCATTTGCATCCAGGTGACCGAGGAGCTCGCCAATCAGTACGTGCGGCAGACCAAGGACCTGGCCGAGAACTTGCGCAAGCTCGGCTTCCGCTTCGCCTTGGAGCACTTCGGCACCGGCCGGGACCCCTTGAAGCTGCTGGCCGACATCGACATGAACTTCATCAAGGTCGACGGTTCCTTGATGCAGGGCCTGTCGACCAATCAAATCCAGCAGCAGCGCGTGAAGGGTCTGGTCGAGGCCGCCAAGCGCAAGGGGATCGAAACCGTGGCCGAGCGCGTCGAAGACGCCAACACCATGGCGGTGCTGTGGCAGCTCGGCATCGAATTCATCCAGGGCTACTTCGTCAACGCACCCGAGGATGTGACCATGTCCTCGAGCGACCGCCGCTGACCGACGCGCCGCGGCGGCGCGTCGCCGCGTTCAGGCCGCCGACACGTCCAGCCGATCGACCTGCTTGTAGGCGCGCGAGAACCGCTGCCGCCGCTGACCCTTCTTGTCCTGGAATTGCTTGAGCTCGTCGAATTTCAATTTCATCGGCGCGCTGCCGCCGCTATAGACGGTGAGCAGCTCGCCGGGCTGAACCACCGCCATCGCCACCAAGTACTCGTCGCGGTCCGCGGACTTCTTGCCCGGTATGCCGAATAGATTCTGGCCCTTGCCCGCGGTCATCTCTTCGATTTGCGCGCTCGGCAGCGCCAGCACTTCGCCGTCATTGTTGACGAACACCGCCATCCCGGCATTTTGCGCCAGCGGCTGCGCCGGTAGCACCCGTGCGTTGTCCGGCACCTTGAGCGCCGACTTACCCTTCTTGTTGCGCGCATACAGTTCGCGCAACTTGACCGCAAATCCATAGCCGGCATCGCTCGCCAGCAGCCACAGGTCGTCCGGTTCGCCGATGAGCACCGCCGCAAAAGTGGCGCCGTCCGGGGGATCCACGGTGCCGGACAAGGGTTCGCCGTAGCCGCGCGCGGCCGGCAGCTGGTGCGCGTCCAGGCTGTAGGCGCGCCCGGTGGAATCGATGAACACCGCCTGCTGCAGGTTTTTGCCCTTGGCGGCCGCCTGGAACTCATCGCCGCCCTTGTAGCTCAAGGCGCGCGCATCGATGTCGTGCCCCTTGGCGGCGCGCACCCAGCCCAAGCGCGACAACACCACCGTGGTCGGTTCGCTCGAGATCAGGTCCACTTCGGCAATGGCCTGCGCCGCCTCGCGCTCCACCAGTTTGGTGCGGCGCGCATCGCCGTATTCTTCGGCGTCTTCCAGCAATTCCTCGCGCACCAGCTTGGCGAGCCGCGCCTTGCTCTTCAAGATGCGGTCGATTTCATCGCGCTCCTCCGCGAGCTTCTTCTGCTCCTCGCGGATTTTCATTTCCTCGAGCTTGGCGAGCCGGCGCAGCTTGGTCTCCAGAATCTCCTCAGCTTGTTCATCCGACAGCTTGAAGCGCTTGATCAACGCCGGTTTCGGCTCCTCAACGGTGCGCACGATGCGGATCACTTCATCGAGATTCAGGTACGCGATCAGCAAGCCGTCCAAGATATGCAGGCGCGCGGACAGCTTCTCGTGCCGAAACTTCAGCCGTTTGGTCACCGTGGCCTTGCGGAACTCCAGCCACTCGAGCAGCAGCTGCTTCAATCCCATGACGCGCGGGCGCCCGTCCAGGGCGATGACGTTCAAATTGACGCGGTAGTTGCGCTCCAGGTCCGTGGTCGCGAACAGATGCACCATCAGCGCCGTGGTGTCGACGCGGTTGGACTTCGGCACGATCACCAGGCGGGTCGGATTCTCATGATCCGATTCGTCGCGGATGTCCTCCACCATCGGCAGTTTCTTCTGCTGGATCTGCGCCGCAATCTGTTCCTGAACCTTGGCGCCCGACACCTGGAAGGGCAGCGCATCGATGACGATCTCCCCATCCTCGATCTCGTAGGTGGCGCGCGCGCGGAAGCTGCCGCTGCCGGTGTCGTACATCTGCGCCAGATCGGCGCGCGGCGAGACGATTTCCCCACCGGTGGGCAGATCCGGTCCTTTGACGTGCGCCATCAATTTGCGGGTGGTGAGATCCGGATCGTCGAGCAGCGCCACGCAGGCATTCACGACTTCGCGCAAGTTGTGCGGCGGGATGTCGGTGGCCATGCCCACCGCGATCCCGGACCCGCCGTTCAGCAGCAAATTGGGCACCCGCGCCGGCAGCATGGTCGGCTCATCCATCGTGCCGTCGAAATTGGGCGCCCACTCGACCGTGCCCGAGCCCAACTCCTGCAGCAGCAGTTCCGCGTAGCGCGTAAGGCGCGACTCGGTATAGCGCATGGCGGCGAAGGACTTCGGATCGTCCGTCGATCCCCAGTTGCCCTGGCCGTCGACGATGGGATAGCGGTAGGAGAAATCCTGCGCCATGTGCACCATGGCCTCGTAGCAGGCCGAATCGCCGTGCGGGTGGAACTTGCCGATCACATCGCCGACGGTGCGCGCCGATTTTTTGTGCTTGGCGCCGGCCGCCAGGCTGAGCTCGCTCATGGCGTAGACGATGCGCCGCTGCACCGGTTTCAAGCCGTCGCCTAAAGAAGGCAGCGCGCGGTCCAGGATGACGTACATCGAGTAGTCGAGGTAGGCGCTCTCTGCAAAGGCCTTCATGGGCCTCTGCTCGACGCCTTCAAAATTCAGTTCTTGGTCTTTCATGCTGAATCGCTACAAATGGGCGAGGTTGCCCTTGCTCTCCAGCCATTCGCGCCGGTCGGCCGCGCGCTTCTTGGCGAGCAGCATGTCGAACAACTGGTCCGGACTGTCGTTGGCGTCGATGGTGAGCTGCACCAGGCGGCGCGTTTGCGGCGCCATGGTGGTTTCACGCAATTGAGTCGCGCTCATTTCACCCAGGCCCTTGAAGCGCGTCACCACCGCCTTGGTGCGCGAATTCCCTTCGGCAATGCGCTTCAGCACCTTCTCGCGCTCGGCTTCGTCGAGGGCATACACCACTTCCTTGCCGGCGTCGATGCGAAACAACGGCGGCATGCAGACGTACACATGCCCGGCGGTCACCAGTGGACGGTAGTGGCGCAGAAACAATGCGCACAGCAACGTGGCGATGTGCTGCCCATCGCTGTCGGCGTCCGCCAGAATGCAGATCTTGTGGTAGCGCAGGCCCGATAAATCCGTGGTGGCAGGGTCCACGCCGATGGCGATGCTGATGTTGTGCACCTCCTGGGACTGCAGCACCTCGCCGGCATCCGCTTCCCAGGTGTTCAAGATCTTGCCGCGCAGCGGCATGATGGCCTGGGTGACGCGGTCGCGCGCCTGCTTGGCGGAGCCGCCGGCCGAATCGCCCTCCACCAGAAACAGCTCGCCGCGCGCCGGATCCTGGCTCACGCAATCGGCGAGCTTGCCGGGCAGCGCGGGACCGGCCACGACGCGCTTGCGCGCGACCTTCTGGCTGTCCTTGAAGCGCTGCTGCGCGTTGGCGATGGCCAGCATGGCGATTTTTTCGCCCTGGTCGGGGTGTTGATTGAGCCACAACGCGAACGTGTCCTTGATCACACCCTGCACGATGCCGGCGGACTCGCGCGAGGACAGCTTTTCCTTCGTTTGCCCGGCGAACTGCGGTTCGTGCATTTTCATGGACAGCACGAAGCTCACACCGTCCCACACATCTTCGGGGGTCAGCTTCAAGCCGCGCGGCACCAAATTGCGGAATTCGCAGAACTCGCGCACGGCATCGGAGGCGCCGGTGCGCAGACCGTTCACGTGCGTGCCGCCCTCGGTGGTGGGAATTAGATTGACGTAGCTTTCGGTGACCGGATGCTCGGACTCCAGCACCCAGGCGAACGCCCAATCCAGGCCGCCGCCCTCGATGTCGCGCTTGCCGTAGAAGGTCTCCGCCGGCAGCCACTCGCCCTTGCCGAGCTCCTCGGCGAGATATTGGTGCAGTCCGCCGGTGTAGAACCACTCGTCCTTCTCGCCGGTGAGTTCATTGCTGAGCGTCACGCGCAGGTTGGGGCATAGCACCGCCTTGGCGCGCAGCACCTGCTTGAGCTTCGGGACGGCAAACTTGTCGGAATCGAAGTATTTCGGATCCGGCCAGAAGCGGATGGTGGTGCCGGTCCTGGACTTCGGCACATCGCCGACCACCTCGAGTTTCGATTGAGGCTTGCCGCCCGCGTAGCTCTGGTTGTATTCCTTGCCGCCGCGGCGCACCCACACTTCGAGGTTCTTGGACAAGGCATTGACCACCGACACGCCGACGCCGTGCAAGCCGCCGGAATGCTGATAGCTCTTGTCGTTGAATTTTCCGCCGGCGTGCAGGCGCGTGAGAATCAGCTCGACGCCGCTGATCTTCTCCTTCGGGTGGATGTCGACCGGCATGCCCCGGCCGTTGTCCACGACTGCGCAAGAACCGTCCTTGTGCAGCGTGACATCAATGGCGTCGCAATAACCGTTGATCGCCTCATCGACGCTGTTGTCGATGACCTCATGCGCGAGGTGATTCGGCCGGGTGGTGTCGGTATACATGCCCGGCCGGCGGCGGACCGGATCCAAGCCGCTCAATACCTCGATATCGGAGGCCGTGTAGGACGATGCCATCGATTCCTCGCTAAAGAAGGCGGCGGAGTCTAGCACGCGAATCCGCTGCTGATCAGCTGGCAGGCCGCCGGCGATTCGGCTATGGTTCGGGGGTCATGGGAATTGCAAACGCTCAAAATCTAATGCGCACACTACCGGTGCTGCCGCGCCCTTACGGCATACGAGTGCGCCTCAAGGCGGGCGACCCGTTTGCCAAATTGCTGGGCACCGACTGGCAAAAGACGCATTGGTTCTTTACCGCCGCGGAACGCGACCGGGTCCTCGAGGATATGTCGCGCAAGCATGAATACTCGCGGATCGGCGACCAACCCGCGTTGGTCTTCGAGAAAGTGGAGAAACTCGCCGAAAGCCGCAATTTCTAACGGCCCTGTTTTTCTTTCTTACGGCCTCCCCTTCTTACTCTTACGGCCTCGCCTTTCTTCTCCTACGGCCTCGCCTTTCTTCTCTTACGGCCGCGCCAATCTCCTCCGGCGGGGTCGCTTCGACCCCGTTGAATTCGGGGCGTAGCCCCTCAAAAAGTCCGGCCGAGAAACAGATAGAACGCGGCGTTTCCGTTGCGATCATAGCCGGACCCCAGGTATACGGGACCGAGATAGGTATCGAATGCCACGAATACCGACGCATCCTTGTGGGCCGACGCGTAGCTGATGTCGCCGCGGTGCTCCCAGGTATCGCCGAGTTCCAGCGACATGCCGACATAGGCCGGAAATTCGAACAAGCCCTCGCCGCCGCGGCTGATCTTGCGGAAGTAGATGGCGCGGCCGATCGCATAGTGCGGCCCGATCAGGGACGTGGGCGCCAGACCCGATAAGTTGAAGAATCCACCCAAAGAATAGAATTCCGGCAAGTCGCTTGGCTTGAAGGCGCCGTCCAAGGTGCTGCCGGCCGAAGTCCACAGCAGCAGCGTGTTGCGCCCGGCCGAGCGGGCCATCAGCCAATCGGCCGTGACCTTGTCGGAGGCGATGTCCGCGCCGAGATTGGTGCGGTTGGCGTCCCACTGCAGGCTGAATGTCTGTCCTTCGCGCGGAAAATGCACGTTGTCCAGGCGGTCGTAGCTGAACTTGAAGAAATATTCGCCGTTGTTGTACTGCTGCTCGACCAGAGCCGGATCGCCGTAGCGCACGCGGGTCGCCCCGTTGGTGCGGTGGAATCCCGCGCGGATCTCGCCCCAGTTGCCGATGTTGCGCCCGAAATCGAGGTCGGCCTCGGCCTCGCGGTCGCGGAAGTCCGCCACTTCGACATTGTTGGTGTAAATCGGCAGATCGCGCGCCTCGATTCGCGCGCTCGGCGCCACGAACCAGGTCCGCGAGGCATTCAGCGGTTGATAGAACTCGCTGACCACCTTGGGATCGCTGCCGATTTGCACGTCGGTCAGGAGCTCCGCGCCCAGCTCGTTGATTTCAGTCAGGATGAAGCGGGCTGCCGCGTTGTAGCGGCTGTTGCCCTGGAAATCATCTTCGAGATTCAGGCCAAAGCGCAGGTAGTTGGGCCCCCAGGACTTACGGCGCGCCCGGATTTCGAGGCCGGTGTCCGTGTCCGCAGCGGCGCTCTCGCCGGTGCCGGCGGCAGTAGCGCCGCTGGTGGCGGCCGCGCCGGCTCCGGTGGGCGTGGGCGGCGGCGGCTCCACCAGGGTGTAGTCGAGCGTCTCGAAATTCCCGAGGCCGTACAGCTCGGTGATGCGTCGGCCCACTTGCTCGAGATCCAGCGGCTTCCCCACCAGAGGCTGCATCTCCGCCATGATGGTTTTTTCGTAGCGCTTGGATTGCTCATCGACGCGGACGAACTGGATCGGCGGCAGGCCGGGCTCGCGCGCGCCGCGCCGCGCCAGGTAGTCGTGATAGACGGAATCGTTGACGCTGTACACCGAAAGCTGGGACACGGCATTGCGTGCCGCGGCCTCGCCGCCGGCGATGACGTTGCTGGGAACGGAAAAGTCCGTGGCCGTCGCCGTGCCCAGGTCGGGGACGATCAGGATGTCCTGCGGACTCAAGGTGGCGCGCTGGCGATCGGTGTCCTTGCGCAGCATGATCGCCAGCATTTGATTCGAAATGGAGAGCGCAGAGCCGAGCGCGGCGCGCGGCTGCAAGGGAAAGCTCACATCGGACACAATAAGTACGTCTGCATGCATCGCCCGGGCGACGCTGATGGGCAGGTTCTCCACCAGGCCGCCGTCGACCAGCAGCTGGCCGTTCAACTCGACCGGGGCGAAGACGCCCGGCGCCGACATGCTGGCGCGCATGGCGATGGCCAGATCACCCTTGTCCAGCAGCACCGCTTTGCCGGTTTCGAGATCCGTCGCCACCGCACGAAACGGGGTGGGCAGCAGATCGAAGTCGGTGCTGTTGCTGAACGGCAGAGTCAGCTGGCGCAGCGTCTCTTGCAGCTTCTGCCCCTGAATGAAGCCCTTCGGCAGCAAAATCTTGCCGTGCTTGAGGCCGAGGGGCAGCTGCACCAGAAAATTACGGTCGTCTTGCTTGCGCCTGAACGCGAGATCCCGGCGCGGCGGCGTATCACGGAACGCTTCCTGCCAGTCGACCGACCGCATGGTGGCGTCGATGTCGTGCGCCGTCATGCCGCTCGCGTACAGTCCGCCGACGATGGCGCCCATGCTGGTGCCGGCGATGCAATCGATGGGAATCTTCAGATCCTCGAGGACCTTGAGCACGCCGATGTGGGCGATGCCGCGCGCGCCGCCCCCCGACAGCACCAGGCAGATCCGCGGGCGGGCCGGCGCGTCGGCCGCCCAGGACGCGGCCGGTCCCAGGCAGCCCGCGCACAGCGCGCAAGCCAGGCCAATTCGTGAAATGAGCGTCCCCATGTGGGGAGCTAGTTTAGTTCACGACGTCGATTCTGGAAGCGGTAAACGTGTTGCCGCTCCGGTTGTACACACCCGTGGCGACGAAATGATAGGCCGGCGTGGCCGCAACGATCGACTTCGGCAACTGAGCCGCGAAATTCCCGAAGCTGTTGTACTCGGTGACCCCGACGAGGCCGGCGGAGGTAAGACTGCCGATGGCAAACTGGGGTAGGAACGTCGGCGGCAGGCCGGGGCTGGCCGCCGGTGTCGCTTGCGGGACCACCTGGGGCGAGACTCCCGACGCTTTGATGTCGATGCTCTCGGATCCGACCCGGATCACGGCGGCGCTCAACCCCGGGTTGGTGAGATCGATGGTGAGCATGGATGGAGTCAACGCAGAGAATGGCGTGATCGTGCCGGCACTGGTCCAGTCGACCTGCAGGCGGGCCGGAACGGTCGGCTCGGCATTGATCGCGATCGCCTCGAAATCCGGCGGCGCAGTTCCGAATCGCGCCATGAAGCCATCGACCCACAAGGGACCGCTGGCCGCCGCACCGGCGGGCACGGCGAGGGTGCCCGTATCGACCGCGTAGCTCGCCGTCGTCACCGCGCCGACGCCGTTGCCGGTGAAATTGAAAATGCTGACCGGCCAGTTGTCGATGGTCTGCAGATCGAGCACCAGACTGCCGGAAGCGGAGGAGACCAGCGAGCCGTACAGCTGGGTGGTCTGGATGCGCACCGATCCGGTGTTGGTGCTGGATGCGCCGGTGGCATCCAGGGTGGTGACGCCGGATGACGGCAGCGAATAGATGCCGCGGACGATGACATGCTGGCCGACGGCCACCGACTTGTAGTCCAGGCCTGTCCCGCCCTTATCCTGCTCCGCCGTCACGATGGTATTGGGGCCGATCAGAACCACCGAATCGGGCTTGTCGATGTAGGTGCTCTGCCCGGTGTTGTATTGCAAGGTCGCGCCGCGCAGGGTCAGCGTATTGCCGTTGCGCGCGATCACGTCGCCCTCGAGGCCCTGCGTATAGAAGTCCTCGAGCGTGCTTCCGGCAACCACATATGTGGAGTTGAACTTTCCCGCCGTGACCGAGGCATTCAAGGTCGCGCTCGGCACGTAATTGGTATAGGCCGCGGTCATGGTCGAGCCGGCCGACAATTGCGACAACGCGGTGATGCCCGCCGTGCCGACATAGGTTTGCCCATTGATCTGGTAAATCGTGTTGGCGTCATTGAACAGCGTCAGCGTGCCCAGGACATTCACCTCGTCAAAGAACGGCCGCACGTACACCGAGTAGGTGGCGAGACCGACGCTCGAATTGATCAGCGGGCCGCGTATGCGCACCTGCTTGGTGTCAGCCGGAGCCACGGCCAAGGTCATGAACGGCTTGACCGTTACCTTGGCAGGACTCTTGGTCAAATCCACGACGTTCGATGCGGCGAGATCGAAATCGATGGCCAGGCGGATGGCGCTCGAGGAAGACAGCGTCGGCACGATGAGTGGTTGATGAGCCGGATCCAAGGTGATGGTGATGGTTTGCGTGGTCACCGCCGCGCCCGTGGGATCGACCACCGTGGCCTGCTGCGGCACGCCATTGACCATGACGGAGATATTGGCGGCGGTGTAGTCGAGAACGATGGTGGCCGCGGTGTAGGTATCATTCGGGATGCTCGCGGCACTCCACAGCTCGGCGATATTGTCGAGCTTGGTGAAGTCCACGGTTTCCGGCGTCGCCACCGCGGTGATCACGCCGTACGCGCTGCCGGTCAGGGTCACCGAATCGACATTGACGGTATAGCTCGTAAAATCGCCCGGCGTGTCGGTCAGGGTAATCCAGCCGATGCCGTAGCCGCTGTTGTCGTTGTTGTGATGGCAGCCGGCCGCGAGGATGGCGGCGGCGCAAAGGAGCGCGCTTAAGATCTTGCGGGCGGGTCGACCGAACGATGGGTGCACTACAGCTTCCATTATTGTGAGGGGGGTTGGGTGTTGAGGGTGCGTAGAATAATGACTTTCGAGACCGGACGCGCAGCAAAGTTCCATTTGCCGGCACCGGAGGCCCGCCTGAGCGCCTCGCGAGCAGCCCTCAGCGGCCCGTTGGGCGGGGGAGTTGCTGCGTTATACAGTGAATATTGCCCCCGCCGAGCAGCACTTCGCGGGTCGCGACGCCCAGCACCTGGCGGCCCGGGAACAGCCGCTTCAGGGTCCTCGAGGCCGCCGCATCGTGCCGCTTGTCGTATAAAGGCATGACCACGCACTTGTTGGCGATGTAGAAATTGATGTACGACGCCGGCAAGCGATCGCCGGCCTTGCGCGGTCGGCTGCCCGTGCGTTGATCGATTCCGGCCGCCTCCTCCGCCGTTATGTACAGCGGTCCAGGCTGTTGGATCTTATGTATGGTGAGTGTTCGGCCGCGCGCGTCGCGGGCCTTCCTCAAGCGCAAATAGGCGTCATAGGAAATATCGAATTGCGGGTCCTTGCGGTCCGAAGTCCAGGTCAGGGCAACATGGCCCGGACTGGTGAAGCAGGCGAGTTCGTCGATGTGGCCGCCGGTTTCATCGAAACACACGCCCTTGCCCAGCCAGATCACGGTGCTGACACCGAGATAGCGGCGCAGGGTTTCCTCGATGTCGGCGCGGCTCATGCCTAAGTTGCGATTCGGATTGAGCAGGCATTCCTCGGTGGTCAAACACGTGCCTTGTCCGTCCACGTGGATGGCGCCGCCTTCGAGCACGAACGGCGTCCGGTAGCGGTCGGCGCCTTCGATCTCCAACACCTTTTGCGCCACCTCATCGTCGCGGTCCCATGGGAAGTACAAACCGCCGGCGAGACCGCCCCAGGCGTTGAACGTCCAGTCCACGCCGCGCCGCCGGCCCTTGCCATCGATGACGAACGTCGGTCCGCAGTCGCGCATCCAGGCATCATTGCTGCTGAGTTCGACGAC
>Ga0193726_1002679_pt1 | contig 11827 bp, 10 predicted proteins | sample H2c1metaG_FD_144928 | JGI IMG/M metagenome (GOLD analysis project Ga0193726, IMG submission 144928) | Soil microbial communities from a riparian zone of the East river system, Colorado, United States - H2c1 | ecosystem: Environmental > Terrestrial > Soil > Riparian zone | place: USA: East River... | reverse complement strand
ATTGATCGGGCGGGGATGTGCTCTGCAGTCCCTGCAGGTCGATGGTTTCGGAGCGAATCTTCTCCGCGGCCTCGCGCTGTTTGCGGGTCACCCGCTCGAGGCCCATCATGACCGATGAGCGCTGGGCGTTGAGGGTGTCGAACAGGCCCGAGAACAGGAGCTTTCCGGAGGTCACTTTGGCCGGCGAGCCGGCGAGGAACTCCTCGACGTCTTTTTCGGCTTCTTCGAGGGGAGTCCGCCTGGCCGCCAGTTTCGCCACCAACGCGCTGATTTGGGCGTCGTCCTTCCATCTGTCCTGGACGTCGTCAAGCGATGGGCCGGCCCACACGGCAACCAAGGAGATTTCCGGAACCTTGCCCTGCGCACAGGGCCAATCCGGATAGCGGGGATCGGCCGCAAAGCCGCATTGCGTCGAGGCTGCCAGCGAGAGCAGCGCGCCCGTGATGATCCGCCAATTCATGTCTCGCCTCCGGCAGGGCGGCGGCTGAAACCACGCGGCGGATCACAGGCCAAGACGGTGCCGATCATGAAGGCTGCTGTGCAGCCGGCGACGACCGCAGGCGACGCCCAGGCGGGATTTCCATGTGTCATCGCGGCGACATCGCGATGCCCCAGGGCAGCTCGCCGACCTGGATCGTCTTGACCACTTTCTGCGCGGCGACATCGATCACCGAGACGTCGTTGGAAACGCCATTGGTCGTCAGCAGGTATTTTTCGTCCGGCGTGAAGGCCATGTGCCAGACCCGTTGCCCGACGAGCAGATATTTTGTCACCGTGTGAAGGGTGGCATCGATGATCGCGATGCGATTGGCGGGGCCGAGCGCGACAAAGCCGGTTTTGCCGTCCTTGGTGATGTCGATGCCGACCGGCTGGATCGCCTCGCGCCGCAACCCGGGAATGGCGAACTCGATCTTGCCGGTCACCGCATGCCTGGCCGGATCGATGATCGATACCGTGCCGCCGATTTCCGACGATACCCACAATTCGGAACCATCGCTCTTGAACTTGGCGAAGCGCGGCCGGGCATCGACCAGCACATTGGCAACGACCTGGCGCGCCGCCGTGTCGATGAAATGCGCCATATTGGTGGTCTCGGACGTGTTGATCAGAATCTTTCCGTCCGGGCTCACCGTCATGCCCTCGGGCTCGACGCCGACCTGGATGTCGCCGAGGCGGACGCGCTTCTCGAGATCGATCACGGTCACCGTGTTGTCGTTCTCATTGGCGACGTAGAGGATCTTGCCGGCGGCGTCCTGGGTGAACAGCTCCGGGTCGGGTCCGGAGGGCAGGGTATCGACGATTTTCTTGGCCGTCGTGTCGATCACTTCGATGGTGTCATCGTCGCCGACCGCGACCATCACGACCTTGCCGTCGCGTGAAAATTCGATGCCGCGCGGCCGCTGCCCGACCTTGATGGTATCGGTGACGGTCCAGCTGTCGGTATCGATCACCGATACCGTATTGCCCTTTTCGTTCGACACGTAGGCGACATAGGCCTGCGCAGGCGCGGCAGCCGCAAGCCACGCGGCAAGTCCGGGAAGCAGGCGGTCACGCCACATTCGCGTTTCCCTCCGTCTTCAATGCAGCCTGCACTTGGTCTCCGGCCGATCGACGCCGAGCGTGTCGAGTTCCGAGACCTGGTGCAGAAAGCCTTCCTGCGGCGAAATTGAAACGATCATGCGCCCGTCCGCAAGCAGAATTGGCTGGCGAAGCTGCAGGTTCCAGTCGCGCAAGGTAAGGGGCTGGCCCTTGAAAGCGGCAAGCAGAAAATCCGGCCCCTTGATGAAGTCGAACAGCCGCCGGGCGTCGCCCGAGTTGGTGCGTGATGCGGCTTCGCCGATCATGCGGGCGGCGGTCCAGGCCTGCATGTCGAGCGCCGTCATATGCCGCGCGTTCAGTTTGATGAAGCGGTTCTGCAACTGGACCGCGCCCCACTGGTCGTGCGCGGCATCCCAGCTGGTCGGCACCAGGCCCGCGGAGCCCGCAATCGGCCGCGGGTCCCAGGTGCGATAGGGCAGATAGGAGGCGAAGACTTCGCTCTCGTCGGCCGCGATCAGAACGTCATAAGCCGGCGCCTGCTGGGTAAGCACGGGCATCTGACGCTGGATCAATGTCACGCCGCTGTCGGTGCGCCGCGCGCCGCCGGTGTCTTCAAACGTTCGTTCTTGCACGATCTTGGCGCCAAAACGTGTGGCGGCACGCCGCAGCGCATCGGCATAGAGCCTGTCCTTGGCATGTGAGCCGGTCACCAGGAGCCAGCGCTTCCACTGTTTCCACACCAGATACTGGGCGAGCCCGTCCGCCAGCATCGAACGCGTCGGCGCGACATGGATGACATTGGCGCGACAGTCCTCCTCGCGTAAGCGGTCATCGATCGCTCCTGCGTTCAGCAGCATGGTGCCGTGGTCGCGCAGCGCGTCGGCGGCCGCGAGCATTTCAGCCGCGGGCAGATCCGCGATGATGAAGCCGTCACGCTTGGCGAGCGCTGCTGCCGCCTCGGTCACATCGTCGCCGTCCTTGAGCCGCATCTCGTCGAGCGAGAAATGCTGACCGAGAAACTTGCCGGTGGTGTTGTTATCCTCGATTGCCAGCCGCGCGCCGGCGATGCCGTCGTTCTCGGCGGGCTGTTCGACCAGGGACAAGGGCGATCTGATGGCAGCATGGTGGAGGTAGCCGATCCCGATTTCGATCGGTTCGGCCGCACGGGCAGGGGTGGCTAGCAGCCCCAGGGCTATCGCGCGGACCAGCCATCGGACCATGAGTCCTCCCGGACACTTAACGTTCGCATGACCGCAACAGGCGTCTTGGCTTCAAGGAAGGCCGAATTATGCCGGCCTTGCAAGCCCGTTTGTGCTATGTCGTCACGTCAGGGGTCACCATCATGAGAGCACGGCTCGCCACCATTTTGCTCGCCCTGACGCTTGCAGTCCCGGCGCGTGCCGATCCGCCCAAGCTTGCGGTGTTCGATTTCGAACTGCTTGATACGAGCCTGCCGGGAGAGCTGAATGGACCGCGCAGGGACGAGCACGAGCGCTTGATGCGGGCCGGCGAGCAATTGCGCAAGGAACTGGCGGAGTCCGGCAAGTTCGAGCTGCTCGATATTTCGCCCTTCAATGCTGCGGCGCACAACAGCAATTTGCTGGCGTGCGGCGGCTGCGACGTGCGCTTCGCGCAACAGCTCGGGGCCGATCTCTACATGATCGGTGTGGTGCAAAAGGTCTCCGAACTCATTCTGATCATGAGCATCCAGGTGCGCGACGCGCATACAGGGCATCTCGTGGCGGCCATGAATGCCGATCTCCGCGGCAATTCCGACGAAACCTGGTCGCGAGCGACGACCTATCTGGTGCACCACCGGCTGCTGGCGCCCGATTATGGGGCGCCGCGGCCGCAATAGCAGGTCAGGTGGTTTCAGGCCTTCAGCCGCACGGCGTGCCAGCGCAGATGGTCGCTCATGAACGTGGAGATGAAATAATAGCTGTGGTCGTAGCCCTCCTGGCGCCGCAGCATGAGGGGAATGTTGGCTTTCTCACAGGCGCTCTTCAGCAATTCCGGGCGAAGCTGCTCGGTGAGGAACGGGTCGGCGTCGCCATAGTCGACCAGAACATCGGAAATTCTCGCGCCGTCCTCGATCAGGGCGACGGCGTCATGCCTTCGCCAGGCTTGCTTGTCGCTGCCGAGATAGCCGCCCAGCGCTTTGGTGCCCCACGGCACTTGCGACGGTGCCACGATCGGGGCGAAGGCGCTCGCCGCGCGGTAGCGGTCGGGATGGCGCAGCGCCGCCGTCAGGGCGCCGTGACCGCCCATGGAATGGCCAAGAATGGATTGACGTCCGGCATCCGCCGGAAAGTTTTCAGCGACGAGTTTCGGCAGCTCTTCCGTGACATAGCTCCACATGCGGTAGTTGCGCGCGAAAGGTTCTTGCGTCGCATCGACGTAAAAGCCGGCGCCGAGCCCGAAATCGTAGGCGCTGGCCGGGTCGCCGGGGACATCCGCGCCGCGCGGGCTGGTGTCCGGTGCGACGAAAATGAATCCGAGTTCCGCACATGAGCTGCGGTACTCGCCCTTTTCCGTGACGTTGGCGTGGGTGCAGGTCAGTCCCGACAGGTAGTAGACGACCGGCAACCTTGCGCCCTCCTGGTGAGGCGGAACGTAGACGGAAAAAGTCATGTCGGTGCCGGTCTCGCCGCTGGCGTGTCTGTACACGCCCTGCAGGCCGCCATGGGATTTGTTGAGAGAGACGGTCTGCATTGTCATGCTCCGGTCCTGCGACAGCGAATATGACGGCGGTTGGTCACGGCGCTGAGCGCGACCCGGTTACCGGCAACGCTCCATAAGGTGTAAGCGAGGCGACCTCAAGCCACGCCACTCTCGCTCATTCCCTCGCCAGGAGCGTGCCGCGGTCGGGAAGGACCGGGCTAGCGTTGCGGCAAGGAAGCACGCAGGCACCGGCCAGGATTTCCAGGACTGTAACCGGCCGGCGGGGGCCGCCTTTTGTGATGGCGGGGTGATGCATCAGGTGTCGGAACCCGGCGCGCTCGGCTATGATCGCACCGAGAGCAAACACAAGTTCAAGTGAGCGGAGCCTGGGAGTGAAACCATGTGGCGCTGCAGCTGGCTTCTCATCGCGGGACTGGCGGCCAGCCTTCCCGCATACGCCTATACGGCCTGCGTCTCGAGCGAGAAAAGCAATACCGTCAGCCTCGTCGACACCTGCAATCTGCAGGTCGTAAAGACGATCAGGATAATCGTCGCAACGCTGCCATCGGGCGCGGGCCCGGAGCAGCTCGTCGATCATCCGTACGGCAGGCGTCTCCCTGTAGCCCATGAAGACTGCAACATGGTCGCGGTCATCGACATCGGGAAGTGCACCGGCCTCCGACAGATGCCGGTCGGTGAGCGGCCCGGGGGCGTCTTCATCGCGGCGCCATGATGGTCGCGGTCGAGCATCACGCCGAGGCACTGCCTGAGGCGGCCTCCCCACCGGCCCTGGCGATCGATGGCGTCAGCCATTCCTACGGACCGCGCCGGGCCCTTGCCGATGTGAGCCTCTCGATTCCGCCGGCGACCTTTGTCGTCCTGCTCGGGCTCAACGGTGCCGGGAAGAGCACGCTTTTTTCCCTGATCACGCGGCTCTTTGCGACGCAGCACGGGCAGATCCGTGTCTTCGGTCACGACATCGCGCGGGCACCCGGCGCCGCCCTGCGCCGGCTTGGCGTGGTGTTCCAACTGCGCACGCTCGACCTCGATCTGTCGGTGATGCAGAACCTCACCTATCATGCGGCGTTGCACGGCATCGGGCGGCGAAGTGCACGCCAGCGCGCCGAGGATCTGCTCGCCCGAGTCGAGCTTTCCGATCGGGCCGACGACAAGGCGCGCAAGCTGTCCGGCGGCCAGATGCGACGGGTGGAGATCGCTCGCGCGCTTATGCACCGACCGCGCCTGCTGCTGCTCGACGAGCCGACTGTCGGCCTCGACATCAGGGCGCGCGCCGATATCCTCTCCTATGTGCGCAACCTGGTTGCCGAAGAAGGCGTCAGCGTACTGTGGGCGACCCACCTGATCGACGAGGTGTCGGAAGCCGACACCGTCGCGGTGCTGCACCACGGGCGCCTCCTTGCTCACGGTCCGGCACGAGACGTGATCGCGGCTGCAGGTGCCAGGGACATCGGCTCGGCTTTCGCGCGGCTGACCGAAAAGGTGACCGGCCCGCCGGAGAAGCCGGCATGAGTTCCGAGAGCCTCGCCGCCGCGGCTCGATCGGGCTTTTCGCTGGCTCAATATGCCATCTGCCTGAATGGCATCGTGTGGCGGGAAACCTTGCGTTTCCTGCACCAGCGCGAGCGCTTCATCGCCGCTCTGGTACGCCCGCTCGTATGGCTGTTCATTTTCGCCGCGGGCTTCCGGCAAGTCCTCGGCGTCTCCATTATTCCCCCTTACGACGTCTATGTCCTCTATGAGGTGTTCATCACGCCGGGCCTGGTGGCGATGATCCAGCTCTTCAACGGCATGCAATCGTCGCTCTCGATGGTCTACGATCGCGAGATGGGCAATATGCGCACGTTGCTCGTCAGCCCGCTGCCGCGCTGGTATCTCCTGAGCGCGAAGCTCGTCGCCGGAACCTCCGTCTCGCTGCTGCAGGTCTACGCCTTCCTCGCCATCGCGTGGCTGTGGGGGATCGAGCCGCCCCTCATCGGCTATCTCACCGTGCTTCCGGCGCTGATCCTTTCGGGACTGATGCTCGGCGCGCTCGGCATGCTGCTTTCTTCCGTCGTCAGGCGCCTGGAGAACTTCGCGGGTGTGATGAATTTCGTGATCTTCCCGATGTTCTTTGCCTCGTCCGCGCTCTACCCGCTATGGCGGGTGAAGGAAACAAGCCCCGTACTGTACTGGATCTGCCAGCTCAATCCCTTTACGCACGCCGTGGAGCTCATTCGCTTTGCGCTGTACGGCCAGCTCAACGGGATTTCGCTCGCCGTCGTCGGTGGATGCACGGTGCTGTTCATGGTCGGCGCGATCGTGGCCTACGATCCATCTCGGGGCTTCCTGGCGCGCCGCGGCGGGCCCGGGGAACCGGCATGACTCCGCCGGGTTTCATCCACCGTGGCGCACATGCCACCAGCGACGTAAAGCGGTGAACGCAAAAACAGCCCTGACCGCTCTGGTGCTCTTCCTTCTGCTGGCGCCCTCCGCGGTGCAGGCGGGTGATGTCGATACACAGTTCCTTTTCGGCTTTACCCAAGGCAGCGACGTGGGAGAGTTGGGAGAAAAGGAAATCGAATCGGAAACCGTTGGTCGATTCGGCAAGGCCGATGGGTTCTATGCGGCGCTGACAAGCGAGCTTCGAGCGGAACTCGTTCCTCTCGAGAATTTTCGTTTCGAGGTCGGCACCATCGTCAACTACTCCTCAATCTCTGGCGTGAGTGGATTCGACGATCGGAACGAGGTACAATTCGGCGGTTTCGCTCTTGAAGGCCGATACCGCTTGCTCGACCGCAGGGCCGCACCTGTCGGGCTGACCGTCAGCGCGGAGCCGCATTGGACGCGCATAGACGACACGAGTAGAGAATTGGTCGCGAACTATGGCAGCGAGTTCGTAGTCGCAATTGACAAGGAGCTTGTCGAGAACCGCATCTTCGCCGCTCTCAATCTTCGCTACGATCCGGAATGGACACATCTGCTCGCCCGCGACGTCTGGCTGCAGCAATCGACGCTGGGGATTTCGGCTGCGGTAACAGCGCAGGTTGACGCGGGGGTATTCTTCGGCATCGAAACTCACTACGTCCGCGGCTACGATGGCACAGGCGCCAATGTATTCCTGGGTGACGCCCTGTTCGTCGGCCCGACGACGTACTTGCGGCTTTCGAAGAATTTCGCAGTGTCGGCAGCCTTGAGCATTCAGGTCGCGGGCATTGCAGTCGATGCGCCGGGCTCGCTCAATCTGCGCGATTTCGAGCGTCTGCAAGCCCGGCTGAGATTGGAGTACAATTTCTGACTGCAGCGCAGCAGGGGGAGGACAATGAATTTCCCCGTTCGCAGGTCACTCGCGGCCATTATGGCGGGAGCGGCAGCGGCGGTCGCCACGCCGCGGTCGCTCCATGCCCAGCAGCCCGCAGTTCAAATGCCCACGGTGCAGGTCATCGGCGCGTCGCCCCTGATCGGCTCGGGCATCGACCGCAATTCGGTGCCGGCGGCAACTCATGTCCAGGACTACAGCGATCTCGGGCGGCGGGGCGTGCCCGATCTGCTGTGGTCGCTCAACCAGGAGATCGGCGGGGTGTCCCTCGATTCGGCATCGGGCAATCCCTTCCAGCCGACCTTCAATTATCGCGGCTTCTCCGCCTCGCCTCTGCAGGGCAGGCCGCAGGGCCTCGCCGTATACGTCAACGGCATGCGCTTCAACCAGCCCTTCGGCGACACGGTGGATTGGGACCTGATTCCGAACAACGCCATCGACCGCCTGGACGTCGAAGGGTCCAATCCGGTGTTCGGTCTGAACGCGCTGGGGGGCTCGATCAACGTCCAGATGAAGAACGGCTTCACCTGGCAGGGCGGCGAGCTCAGCCTGTCCGGCGGATCGTTCGGGCAAAGGCAGGGCGAGTTCCAATGGGGTTATCAAAGCGGGTCGCTGTCGAGCTACCTGGCCGGGACGGTGCTGCACCAAGACGGCTGGCGCAACTCGCAGTCGTCGGACCTGCAGAACGCCTATGGCGATCTCGGTTGGCGCGGCTCGCATGGCGAGCTGCATCTCAACCTGACTGTGGCGCACTCCGACCTCAACGGTCCCGGCACGTCTCCCGCGCAGCTCCTCGCCGTTGATCGCGCCGCACAATTCACCGCGCCGAACTTCATCTCGAACAACTACACGGCCGTCAGTCTCAATGGCACCGCCGATCTCAGCGATCAGGTTTCCCTGCAGGGGCTCGCCTACTATCGCTACTTTCTGCAAAACGTGAGCAACGGCAATGCGCCGAACGACACGCCCTGCACCGACGACGACCTGGCGGGCCTGCTGTGCGCAGGGTCGGGCGTCAGCGCGACATTCGGCGGCGTGCCGATCCCGGATTTCCTGAACGGCGGGCCGTACGGCGAGCTTGACGTGCAGAGGACCAGCACGAATGCCTACGGCGCCGCGGTCCAGGTCACCGACACCCACGATGTGTTCGGGCTGAAAAACCACTTCCTCGCAGGCTTTGCCTTTGATGGTGCGCAGACGCAGTTCAATGCCGCGTCGTATGTTGGCGCGCTGACCGCCAACACGCGGCAGTTCCTTGGTCCCAGCACCGTCATCGTCGAACCGGGCCAGAATATCCCGGTGAGCGTCGGCATCACCAACGCGACCTACGGTGTCTATTTCGCCGACAGCCTGAATCTCACCGATCGCCTGACCGCGACCGTGTCGGGCCGCTTCAATGCCGCCGTCGTCGATTCAACCGATTTCAACGGCGGTGACCTCGGCGGCTCGCACAGCTTCAGGCATTTCAATCCCGCGGGCGGCCTCACCTACGAATTGACGCCCTGGCTGACGGTCTATGGTGGCTATGCCATGGCCAACCGCGCGCCGACCCCGGCCGAGCTCAGCTGCTCCTCGCCGGCCAACTCCTGCAGCCTGGCCAACTTTTTCGTCGGTGACCCCGATCTGCGGCAGGTGATCGCCCAGACCTTCGAGGCGGGCCTGCGTGGCAGCCACAAGTGGGGCAAGGACGCGAGCCTGCGCTACAGCCTCGGCTTCTTCCGGACCAATCTCGACGACGATATTGCCATGGTGAACAGCCCGACCGTGGGTCGCGCCTTCTTCACCAACGTCGGCGCCACACGGCGCCAGGGACTCGAGGCGGATCTGCAGTACATCGACGAGCGCTGGCGCGTCTCGCTCCACTACGCCCTCGTTGATGCGACCTTCCAGTCGGGGTTTGTGGAGTCGTCGAGCCTCAATCCGGCCGCCGACGCCAACGGCAATATTGCTGTGCAGCCTGGCAACCATCTGCCCGGCATCCCCTTGCATCAGTTCAAGGCCAGCGCCTACTACAACGTGACCGACAAATGGACGGTCGGCGCCACGCTGCTGGCCGCGAGCAGCCAGTACCTCTTCGCCGACGAGGCAAATCTCATCGCCCCGCTGCCGGGCTACGTCACCTTGGGCGCCAGCACGAAGTATAAGCTGCTGCCCAACCTGGAACTCTTCGCCTGGGCCGAGAACATCACCAATGCTAACTATTACACTTTCGGTACCTTCTCCCCGACCAGCTCGGTATTCATCGCGCAGGCGCCGGGCGCCAGTCTGACCCAGAGCTACAGCCCGGCGGCGCCCATCGCGATCTTCGGAGGCCTGCGTGCCAAGTTCTAGACCTGGTCCGATCGGTGTCCTGTCCGCCACGATCGGGCCTTGAGGGCTCGGGTGAGCGGCAACAGGATGGATATTGTCGACGCCGCCAATTGCCGTGCGCTTTTTCCTGCGCCATAATTGGAGCGTTCAGCCGTAGGGAGGAACAAAGATGCGCAAGTCCTGGAAAAAGCCGCAGATCGTTGAAGTCGCCGTCGGCCTGGAAATCAACAGCTACGCCTGCGCTGATCTCTAAAGCGGAGCGGCTGAAAGCCATCCGTTTGAAGGTCCGGCTGCTCGGTTCTGCGAGCTAGCGAAATCTCTCAGGGGAACTGTGGCTGCCCGCTTTGCATCTTGGCGGGCAATGGAGAAGTGCGCTTCGCGCCGCGCACTTGCCTCTGCGCGCCGCTCCTAGAGACGCCGGACTGACGGTGGTGATCACCGCGTTACCAGGGCTCAAATGCTGACCTCAAGCGAATGTCGGTCTCGGTGGTTGCGGCCCCTGATTTGAAGCTACTTGCCCCCAAGTGTAAGGGTGTCGATCCAGTTCTCTCCTTTGTCCACTCCGGCACGCCATTTTTCCCACTATTCTAGGCGTTTTTAGAAGAGTGACCAATTCGACGTCGCCTTCACTCCATTGTGGGCTAACGTCTCGCTTTGCTATCGAGGCAGACTTATGCAGGCATATTAGAGCCCTGCGCGCCCAACAGATGTGTTTGCCGCGTGGGCTAACGACGCGCCTCGCTCCACGTGCTTCACGCGCGAACAATCCCGGCGCGGGAAGAACACCCCTGTCCCTGCCGATAACTACATCCGGCAATATTGATGATGAAGTCCGCCGGGAATTGGCCGCACGATTAGGTGACCGCGCCGTCGGACGGGCCGCCGGTTCGGCGAGTCCTTGTCCAACGATAGATGCGTTCGGAGTTCGTTGTAATATCCTGAGTAGGCCGCAAGTACCCGACGCAGATGGGCGTCGCCGAAGACGACGATGTGATCGAGGCATTCCCGGCGGATCGAGCCGATCAGCCTCTCAGCGTGGCCGTTCTGCCATGGTGATCGGGGAGCCGTCGGGTGATCACGGATGCCCATGGCTGCCAGACGCCTTGTGACAGCATGACCATAGGACGCATCGCGGTCGCGGATGAGGTGGTCGGGCGCTTCGTTCCATGGGAAGGCTTCGGTGATCTGGCGGGCGATCCACTCCACCGTGGGATTGGCCGTCACGCTGAGAGATATTAGGTGGCGACGTTGGTGCCTGAGAATGACCAAAACGAAGAGCAATTTGAAGTCGACCGTCGGCACGACCAGGAAGTCCATGGCAGCTATGCCGGCCGCATTATTGTGAAGGAAAGTCTTCCAGGTCTGTGCCCGTCCTCGCCCACTTCTCACCATGTATTTGGCGACCGTCGACTGCGCGACCTGAAACCCGAGCTTGAGCAGCTCGCCATGTATGCGCGGCGCTCCCCACAGCCGATTGGCCAGGCTCATCTCCCGGATCAGCCGGCGGATCTCCACCGGAACCTTTGGCCGCCCACCCCCGAGCGCGACTTCCAGCGCCAGTACAGCCGGAAGCCCGTCCGATGCCATCGGATGACGGTCTCCGGTTGGACTATCGTCACGGCGTTCAATATCGACGGAAACAGGCGATAGAGCCAGACGAAGAGCAGTCGGTCCGCCATCGTCAGCCTCGGCTTCGAGGGCACTCGCTGACGCAGCACATTCAACTGATGCCGCAGCAGCACGATCTCAGCCTCCAGCCGCGCCTGCGTCTTGAACGGCGACGCCAGGACGTGAAGGAACAAGATCAGGAACCCGATCATGATGCATCAGCCTAGCCGATCTCGGTGGTCATGCCAGCCCGGATGAGGTTCTCGGTATGGACAGGGGCTTCAGCGTTGGTGGTAGTGGCTCCTACTGTCACGCCATCGTCCGGGTCGTCGACGGCGAGGTCGCCGCTGTTAACTATACCGGCGACAATGACGAGTTGATCGGGAAGGAGGGC
>Ga0193726_1002678_pt1 | contig 11848 bp, 11 predicted proteins | sample H2c1metaG_FD_144928 | JGI IMG/M metagenome (GOLD analysis project Ga0193726, IMG submission 144928) | Soil microbial communities from a riparian zone of the East river system, Colorado, United States - H2c1 | ecosystem: Environmental > Terrestrial > Soil > Riparian zone | place: USA: East River... | reverse complement strand
ACCGATCCTTGGCGGAATGATTCAACAGGCCTTTACCCAAAGTGGTTCCTGAACGAGTTTCCCGCCATCCGGGTCGATATAGTTTTTTCCACTCACGCTCATTTCGACCACGATGCCATCGAGCGGCCGAACGGGCTGGTGGTGCTCGAACGTCTGGCTGGGCGGTTTAAGCTTGGCGATATCGAAGTCACGGGCCTTGCCGACAAGCACCAATGTGATCGCTCGTCGACAAATTCAGTTGCAAAGACTTTTCCACAGAACAACGTGATCGAGTTCGATAACGCGATTCAGATCATTGAGACCGGGGGATTGCGGATCGCCATGTGGGGCGACAATCGTGCGGAGCCTGACGCCTCTCTTGATCATTACCTGAAAAATGTTGACGTGCTTATTCTGCCCATCGAGTCAATCCTCACGCGCGTTGAGGTCGATGCAATCGTCGGGAAATATGATCCTAAGATCGTGATTCCAGCCCACTATTTCCTCAATGGTTTGACGACCGATGTCTCCGGTCTGGAGTCGGCTGATGGATGGGTGAATGACCAAGAGAAGATTCATCATGCAGATGTTCGTCGCCTCGATAGTGCGGGCTTGACGCTCAATGCAGCCGAGCTGAAAGGATGCCATCACAGGGTCTATTACTTTGGGAACCACTTTGAGAAGAACTAGAGATTTGATGAGCAAAGCCGAGTTCCATCGCAATCTGACTGTCGCCTTGCCGTCACAATTTCTGGGTGACGGCGCAACCGGAAGCTGAGACGGATGGATGCGGTGGAGCTACAATGATCTCGCCAGGTGAAACGGAGCCGGGTAATGCAGGGACGCAGCCGCGCTGAGGGTTGGCCTGGTGCCTTGAAAATCCCCGCCCGAAGGGCGGGATACTCACTAACGGGGAGCGCCCTCTTTCCATTTCAGGCTGATCCAACACAAGCAGGGAGCGTGAGGCCGATACGATTAGGTATTCACAGGTGAACAATCGAATTATGCGACTTATCAGAAATCTCTGGATTGTCTGCATTTTAGCCGGTTGGCCCAGTGGGACCTCGTTCGCCCAATGTCAGGCGTCGATTGTGGCAGCCAATGCAGGACCTGACAACGTACCGGCCTCGATAGCCTCGGCAGCACGGCAAAGCGGAGAGGAAGATCGCACGGTCGTAGTGGAACTGGCGCTTCGGAAGTCGGGGGCTGTCCGCAATGCAACAGTGGTTAAGGGTCCGACAATTTTCCGTGAGGCAGCGATTCAGGCTGTAAAGAAGCACAACTACAAGAACCAGATGGATGTTTGGCCTTCTCAAAGACAGATGACGGTGGAAGTCAAGTTTCCTCGGGACATGGGTGCACCACCCGAAATTCGTCAGGTGCAGCTTGCCGGCGTAGGTTGTGTAACCCCCGCCACGGGTATCCGCATTTCGCAAGCTGTCATGGCGGATCGATTGCTCAGTAGGGTTGAGCCGGTTTATCCGCCTGCGGCGCAAACCGAGCACATTGCGGGCATCGTCGTTCTGCGCATAAGAATAGACAAAGGAGGCAGCGTGTACAAAACGGATATCGTGAGCGGGACTCCTGTGCTGGTTCCCGCCGCCGTTGAGGCGGTCAAGCAATGGAAGTACCAGCCATTGCTGATAGGCGGAGAGGCCATCGAAGTCGAGACCACGGTGGAGATAAGTTTTACCTTGTGAATGTCTTCATATGGTAAGGGCATCATCCCGCCGACAAATCAGTCGAGCGCCGTAGTTGACGTTAAATCGCCTCGACACTCACAATCCCCAATGAGCGGCATGGCCTGGGCTAACAGCCGCTTTTTCAACGCGGCAGTTACTTGTTGGCAATGAGGTAAGGTCGCTGGTCAACACATATACGTTCTGAGACGCCGGGATTGACGACGACCGGGGGATTCCTGTTTTCGAAATATTGCTGCACCTGACGAGAGTTACGCCGCTTTTTCCTGATTTTGCGTCCCCTTGTGCTTCCTAATATAGGACAGACCACGCCGTAGTCCGGCGGCGAGATCGCTGTCTTCAGTGCCGATCTGGATTGGCTCGCTAGCCGATTCACGTCCCAGCCAGCAATTCAGTTCTCCTGGCGAAGACTGCACTCGCCGACCCACGCGGGTGACTGGCATCCCAGATTTTGCTCCAGCGTTGTGCCGCCGAGATCCGCAGACCCAGAAACGCAGCTATTTGTTGGGGAATCCGGTCGAAGATGAACGCGATTCCGGTCTGAAGGTGAACAGCATTCCGTTGTGATTCCGAACAGCATTCCGGTCTGAAGGTGAACACGATTCCGGTGGGAAGGCGAACAGTTTTGCTCGTCTACCGGAATGGTGTTCGGCTTGGAGCGGAATGTTTTCCACAGGTGAACTGAAGAGGAGCGAAGCAGCGCTGGACAATATCTCGGCATTGAAACTCCATGCATATAAAGGAGAACAGGGTGCCGGCCAGGAGAAAGTCCATGCGGAAAACGAAGGAATTGCTGCGGTTGAGGTTCGAGCTGGGGTTTGGGCAGCGACAGATTGCTCGCAGTTGTGGGATGGCAGTGGGGACGGTCCATCTATATCTGGAACGGGCGGCGGCGGCCGGGATCGGTTGGCCGTTGCCGGAAGGCTTGAGCGAAGAGGAACTGGAAGCCAAGCTATTCGGGAACCAACGGGTCCGAGCGAAAGCAGTGCGGAGTCGGCCGCAACCGGACTGGAAAACCATTCATGAGCAACTGCAACAGCATCGCCATCTGACCCTGCAGTTGGTGTGGGAAGAATACCGACAAGGGAATCCCGAGGGATATCGCTACAGCTGGTTTTGCGAGCGTTATCAGCACTGGCGGCGACACTTGGATGTGGTGCTGCGCCAGGAACACAAAGCCGGCGAGAAGATGTTCGTGGACTGGGCGGGGGCAACGATTCCCGTCTATGACAGCACGACCGGGCAAGCGTGGCCGGCGTCGCTGTTTGTTTCCGTGTTGGGCGCCAGTTCTTACACCTACGCGGAAGCGACTCGCGATCAGCAGCTGCAGGCCTGGATCCAAGCGCACATCCACGCGCTGGAATTTTACGGTGGAGCACCGACTTTGACGGTGCCCGATAACACTAAAACGGCCGTCACCCGAGCTTGTCGCTACGATCCGGATCTGAATCCCACCTATCAAGAGTTCGCGGTGCATTATGGGATGGGGGTGGTGCCGGCGCGCCCCTACCGGCCCCGGGATAAGGCCAAAGTGGAGAGCGGAGTACAAGTGTGCGAACGCTGGATCATAGCCGCGCTACGCAACCGGAAGTTCTTCAACCTGCCGGAACTCAATCAGGCGATTGGCGAGTTGTTGTTGCGATTGAACGAGCGCCCTTTCCGCAAGCGGGACGGATCGCGCTCCAGTCTGTTTCACAGCCTGGAGAAGCCTGCCCTGGCACCATTACCAGCCGAGCGCTTCGATATGAGCCAGTGGTCGCGGGCCACCGTCAACATCGATTACCACATTGCCTTCGATGGGAACTTTTACAGCGTGCCCTACACTCTGGTGCAACAGGTTGTAGAAGTTCGCTCCACCCCGACCACGGTGGAAATCTTTCATAAAGGAACCCGGATCGCTTCCCACTTGCGCGATCGCCGGCGAGGTCAAGCCGTCACCCAGAACCAGCACCGTCCCAAAAGTCACCAGGCCCATCTCGAATGGCCCGCCGTCACGGATGGTGAACTGGGCACGCAGCATTGGTCCCAACACGGCCCAGTTGTTCGAACAAATGCTGAACGACAAGCCGCACCCGGAAATGGGCTACCGCTCTTGTCTCGGCATCATTCGTCTGGCGCAGCGCTATTCGGCGCAACGCATGGAAGCCGCGGCGGAGCGAGCACTGCTGGCCAAGGCTTGTCGCTATCAGAGCGTGAAGTCGATCTTGAAGAACTCTCTGGACACGGTTCCCTTATCTGCACCACCACCCGGCTCCCCGCCCCTGACCCATGACAACGTGCGCGGCGCTGAGTACTTCGACCAAGGAGGACCAACCTCATGCTGAACCAACCGCTGATGGAGAAACTCATGGCCATGCGGTGGCAAGGCATGGTCGAAGGTCTGAAGTCGCAAGAACAAGACCGGGCGGCGCGTGGCCTGGACAAATCGGTGGTGCGGGCTCTGGCCAAAGACTCTGCCTGGGTCCGCAATCACGAGAACATCTTCGTGATCGGACCTTGCGGCGTGGGCAAGAGCTTTCTTGCCTCGGCCCTGGCACAGAAAGCTTGTCGCGACGGCCACTCGGCGCTCTACCTTCGAGCTGCCGCCTTGCTACGTGACCTGGCCTTGGCCCGAGCCGACGGTAGCTTGCGTCACCTCCTGGCTCGACTCAGTCGCATTGATGTTTTAGTCATCGATGACTGGGCCATGACCCCGTTGAATGAAAGCGAGCGCCGCGAAGTCTGGGAGATCTGCGAGGATCGCTACCAAACTCGCTCCACCGTGCTCACTTCCCAGCTGCCCGTCTCGCGCTGGCACGAGCAGATCGTAGATCCCACCATTGCCGATGGCATCCTCGACCGCTTGGTCCACAACGCCCATCGCATCGAGTTGCGCGGAGAGTCCATGCGAAAAAACCGTAACCCACCCAGGGATCAAAGCCAGCAATGATCCCTATCTTCTATATGGAGGAGCAGGGGCAAAGGGGCTGCTGTGGAGTGCACCCTTGGAGTGAGACACGAAGTTAAGGGGGTAGTTGCCGTTGGCTGAAAAATCATTGTACGGCAAGGTGGGTTGTTGAGAATCGGCTCCAGTCGACGAAGCGGAGGCAGGCTCTGCCGGAGGGCAACCTGCCAAGGAATAGCCGACTGGAAACTCATCGCAGCCGATGAGCACTGGGGGCGGTGACACGAGTTGCCGCTCCCAGCTGTAGCCGGGTATTACATCGGATCGATAGATTTCCCCATGCCTCAAAAAACTCATGCTTTTCTTTTCTCCGCCGCTGGCAATGGTCGTAGGCTGCGTTCGAACTCCAGTGGCGGCCGATATCCCAGAGCCGAATGCAAGCGCTGCTGGTTGTAGACCCTCCTCCAGAAACTGCTTGATCAAACCCCTGGCTTCTTCGAGGTCGCGGTATTCGGTGCGGTAGACTTCCTCGTATTTGAGAGTTTTCATGAAACTTTCCGCTTGGGCATTGTCATACGGCATTGCCAACCGGCTCATGCTGATGCGAATGCCGTGTTGCTCGAGTTGGGTGGTGTAGTCTCGCGATGCATATTGCACCCCACGGTCGGAATGATGTACGAGCCCAGGTGGTGGGCGTCGTCGCGTCAAGGCCATACGCAGGGCTTCCAGTGCAAGAGCGGATTCCAAGCTGCGTTGCAATGCCCAGCCCAGACAGCGTCTGGAAAAGGCGTCCAGCACAACCGCCAAGTACACAAACTCCCATTGCAAGCGGATGTAGGTGATATCAGCAACCCAGAGCTGATCGATGCTGGTCAGCATCATGCCCGCAGCCAAGTTGGGATAGACCCGCCATCCGTGTCTGGAGTCGGTGGTCCCAAGCATGAATTTTCGTCGCCGCACGCACAGTAGATTGTCGGCTCGCAGGAGTCGCAAAACCCGCTTGTGGTTGATGGTCCAGCCTTGACGCAGGAGTTCAGCATGCACCCGACGATACCCGTAAGCCGGCCATCGCAGCGCAATGCGTTGCATCTGGCTGCGTAGATTCATATCCGTTCGCTGCGCTTTCCCGCATCGCCGGAAACGGTAGTAGGTGGCCCGACTGATTCCCGCGACCCGGCAGAGCCGGTTCACGATTGCCCCCGCTTCGGCTGCCTCTTGGATTTGCTCACAGAGACGGTGTTGCCATTGACGGCGACTGGCAATGGATGCTCCCTGAAACGCCGCAATGCTTTTTTTAAAAAATCGATTTCCATCGTCTGCTGGCCAATTTTACGTTCCAGCTCACAGATCCGATCGGCATCGAGTTTGATTTGCGGCTGTGCACCCTTGCCCGGAAACGCTAGTTCGCCCTTCGCTCGCCACTCGCTTCTCCAGGTCTCCAGCCGCTTGGGACTGAGCTGATACATGCGAGCCACCTCCCCTATACCTTTTCCGGAGTCGAGCTCGCGCATTGCAGTAATCTTCAATTCACGGGAGTACTCTTGTCGGGGCACCAGCATTGTTCTCCTCCATTCAATGTAGCTGGCCCCTTAATCTCCTGTCTCACTTTTGGGGTCCACTCCATGCTGCCCCTTTCCCCTGCACCCCAAATCCCCGCCGACCCGGCCTCCGCTTCGCTGCGGACAAATCTTGCTTGACCATTCCGAACACTTACTTCACAATCTCCATGCCAGCGTCGCTTCGCTCCGACTGCTGTTCACCTTCACTCCGGAATGCCGTTCATCTTCCCTCCGGATTCGATGTTCACCTTCACCGGAATACCCAATTTGTTGCCAGCCGTTTAGCAGCGCGGGTCGTGGGTTGCGTCTCGCCATTGATCGCCCACCGCACCAGGCACCGTTATGCAGGAGAAACGGTTCGCGTCGATTTCTCGTCCCGTGCTGAACCGGCTGAACCGCGCTGGAGTAAGGGCATCGCGAGAATCACTCTCGTACCTGTCCTGTCAGATTTAATCTCAAATGAACCGCGCAATTCGCGCACTCGTTCTCGCATTCCTGCTATACCAACGCTCGTGGCACCGTTGCCATCGGCAAGTTGGGCCAATTGTTTTTTCGGAATGCCCCGCCCGTTGTCGTTAATTTCCAAATGCACCTGCTCCGTATCCACGCGAACACAAATGTCCACTGCTGATGCGCCTGAGTGCCGATGCACGTTGGTCAGACCCTCCTGTAAAGCACGGAACAAGGCGATCTCAACATCTTTGTGCAGCCGATCCAGCTTTGGTGGCAGATTGATGTTCACCTTGATGCCGCTGCGCTGAGCGAAGCCGTCAGCGTACCATCGAGCCGCTGAGCCAAACCCTGCGTCGTCCAGCAACGGGGGATGGAGCAGATGAGAGATGGTTGGCCTTGCCCTTTGAATCCGTATCCCATAACTGAGTATATTTCGCAGTAGTCGTGGCTGTGGAAAAGTTGGAAAGCAGCTTTTTGCTTTCCTACTTTTCCATAGCCTGTTCCATTTCGCGCGCCCAGTTCCGTTCGTACTGCACCGGGCTGACGTAATTCAGTGTCGAATGAAGTCGCGTCTGGTTATACCAAAGCAGCCAATCCACAGCCTCATCTTTGGCCTGACGAATCGTTTCAAAATGCTGCCCGTGCAACCGCTCCACCTTCAGCGATCCAAACAGGCTTTCGCTGCATGCGTTATCCCAGCAGTTGCCTCTACGACTCATCGATACCTCAATGCCATGCTTTCTCAGTAACCCCCGGAATGACTCACTGGCGTATTGGCTGCCTCGGTCGCTATGAAACATCAATCCTGTTCTGCGGCCGCGACAACGTCGGTACCAGGCCATTTCGAATGCATCGATCACCCGTTCGCACCCTAGCTCCTCTCCCAGCGACCAGCCCACCACCTCCCGGTTGAACAGGTCCAAAACCACCGCCAGAAACAGCCATCCCTCGTCCGTCGGAATGTAGCTTATGTCCCCCACCCACACCTGGTTGGGTCTGGCCGCAGTGAAGTTGCGATCCAAAAGGTTCGGCGCAATCGGCAGACCATGTCGGCTGTCCGTGGTCGCGATCCGAAAGCGACGTTTCCCGCGCCCCCGTATGCCATGCTGCTGCATCAGCCGTTGCACTCGTTGCTTGCCCACGCGAATGCCCTCTGCCCGCAGTTGCCTCCAGATCCTAGGCCACCCGTAAGCTCCCCGATTCGCCACATGCACTGCCCGGATATGCACCAACAACCCCTCATTACTCAGGTGCCGACGTGAAACCATTCCACGCCGCCGCGCCAGGTGTTCGTGATATCCGGCCATGCTCACCCCCAGTACTCGGCATTGCACGCTGATTGGCCACACCCGCCGGTTACGTTGAATGAAGGCGTACTTCACTTCTGCCCTTTCGCGAAGTACGCCGTCGCTTTTCCCAGAATGTCGCGCTCCATCTTCACCCGCGCCAACTCCGCTCGCCTGGGTTAAGGCGCAGCGGGAAGGACGGTTGAAGGGCCCCGGCAAGAGCAAGGTCAGTGCACAGTTGTACAGCGTTTGCTCAACCACTCCCAGATTTCGTGCTGCTGCCGCGATGCTTTGGCCCGATTCAACCAATCGAACCGCCTCCAGCTTGTACTCGAGCGTGTATTGCGCCCGCGTTGCCTTTGTCATCTCCGTCTCCTTGCTCTATTTAATCACTCAGCAAGGGATACGTTTTCCGCGGGCAACCTCAGCTTTCTGAATTCAAGAACGTCTTTCAAATATACCCTCCGGTGGGTTCCTGTCCGGTGGAAAGGGAGTTTTTCACCATCGAGGAGCCGGACCAGAAACTGGCGTGAAACTCCCAAGAGACTCGCGGCACGCTGTGTGGTGAGCTCTTGCATTTGCGAAACGATCGAGACTGCTTTACCTTTTTACCTCTTGCATGATTTTCAGAACACTCAGCAGGAGGCGGTAGACGGAATCCGAAATTTCGTGCCTTTGGTCGTCGGGGCCGACCCATACGACTCTCTGTCGGATCATCATTTGCACCAGCTCCCTTATTTGTTCCTCCTCGGACTCGGCAATCGAAACTGTAAATGTAGACATCTCACCTCTTTACCAAGCCAACATTCGCTACAACTGCAACCCAATTGCAATTAATCGCTACAAGCGCAACTAGAATCGTACGCAAAAGCGCAACTTTAAGGGCAACAAAGTAAACAACTTAATAACCATTTTTGCCGGCGACCGATACGGCTCGTTCACTGCATGTTTTCAGGGAGCGATGAAGGCGTCCAGATTTTGCTTGACATAGTGTCCCACAGACACTACTATAAGTGTCATAGAGACACTAATGGAGGTGCTCACAATGCTCAGCTTCATGAAAGTGCCGCCGACAACCTACGTTCTGCAGTACAAACATGGCAAAATCAAACGCGAAGGCGCCGGACTATCGTTCTTCTACTGGGCCCCCACGTCCACGATCGTGGCGGTGCCGCTGGCAAGCGCCGATGTCCCTTTCGTGTTCCCGGAGACGACCGCAGATTTCCAGTCCGTCACCATCCAGGGACAACTTACTTACCGGGTCGCCGACCCGAAGCGCTTGGCATCTCTGCTTGATTTCACGATCGACAAGGGGAACACGTCTTACTTTGAGGACCACTCGCGCGACCGACAGAAATTGCCGGAACGTCTGGTCAATACTCTGCAATCCTTGACTCGTGCGGTTGCCCAACGCCTCTCGCTCAAGGAGATGTTGGTGAGTTCGGAATTGATCGTGGCGGAGGCGCAGACAAGGCTCAAGGAATCGGAAGCAGTCTCCAGCCTGGGATTAGAAATTCTGGCGTTGTCGATCCTGGACATCAAGCCCACTCCAGAAATGTCGAGGGCACTTGAAGCGGAGGCGCGGGAGGCGCTGCAGGGCCGTGCCGACGAAGCAATCTACGCCCGCCGTAACGCCGCCGTCGAAAACGAACGGATGATCAAGGAAAGCGAACTCAATACCGAAATTGCAGTCGAACAGAAGAAGCGTCAAATCCGGGAAACGCAGCTGGCGGCCGAGATCGCTGCGGAGCAACAGAAAAGGGAGATTCGCGAGGCCCAGATGGCCGCTGAAATATCAGTCGAAGAGAAGCGTTTGCAACTCGTCTCGAGTCGCGTCGAAAACGATCGCAAAGACGCGGATATACGCGCTTATGCGCTCACCGAGATACTGAAGCCTCTGCGCGATCTCGACTGGAAGGCACTGATGATGCTGGGGGGAAGAGGTGCAGATCCTAAGGCCATGATTGCGATGGCATTCCAGGAAATGGCTGAGAATGCGCAGAAGATCGGCGAACTAAACGTTTCACCTGACCTGCTGAAGTCATTGATCGGAACGACAGGGATCGGCACCGCAGGAAAATAGCCATGTACAAGAAACTGGTGATCGTAACCCGCAAAACACGGTTGCACGAACTGGTGGAGCGCTTCAACACGCGGTCCCAGGCCAAGTTCTACATCGAGCACGCGGGTGGGGACTTTGCCGACTATGAGCGCGAGGACGATGCCTACCGCTTCGCGCTGGAAACGCTCCGGCGGTCCCTGGATTTCGAATTGCCGCAGCAACCGGTAGACCGGAGCCTGGTTTCAACATTTCATTTTCAGAAAGAGGATCTGGTCGTGACCCTGGGGCAGGACGGCCTAGTGGCAAACACAGCGAAGTATGTGGGGGCCCAGCCGATTGTGGCGGTGAATCCAGAACCGGCCCGGTTTGACGGAATCCTCTTACCCTTCCTGCCGAAGCAGGCGCGCGAGGCGGTAGCGCAGGTGATGGAGGAGCGAGCCAAGATTCGCGACGTCACGTTAGCGGAGGTGAGACTTGACGACGGGCAGCGGCTGCTGGCCTTCAACGATTTCTTTCTGGGAGCGCGAAGTCACATTTCCGCGCTGTATCAGATCACATGTGGCCAGAAGTCTGAAATTCAGTCTTCGAGCGGCGTGCTTGTCTCGACCGGAGCAGGGTCGACAGGATGGATTTCGTCGGTGTTCAACATGGCAGCCGGGGTTTCGCGTTTCTGCGGAGGACCTCCATTGACGCCAGTGCGCATGCCATGGGAAGACCGGCAACTTCTTTTTGTGGTGCGCGAACCGTTCGTCAGCCGCCACTCGCAGGCCGGTATCGTTGCTGGCATCCTTGGGACTGGAGAAGAACTTAGGATCGAATCCCGGATGCCTTCGCACGGTGTAATCTTCAGCGACGGCATGGAAGCGGACTTCCTGCAGTTCAACTCGGGAGCCATCGCTCATGTGCGCGCCGCGGAACAAAGTGCCCGGCTTGTCGTATCCTGAGAATCGCCGATGCGAGTTACCGTTGACATCGTAATCTTCACGATCCAGTCGGGTGCCCTCAAAGTCCTGTTGGTGAACCGTGCCGCGGCTCCATTTCGGGGGCAGTTCGCAATTCCAGGTGGTTTCGTTCACGAAGACGAGGATCTGGAGCAGGCGGCATTGCGGGAGTTGCGAGAAGAAACGGGAGTCGCTGATGTGTACCTGGAGCAACTTTATTCCTTTGGAGACGTTGGACGGGATCCCAGGGGACGCGTGATCACAGTGGCGTACTTCGCCCTGATTTCGGCGGACCGTCCGCTAAGGGCGGGCACCGATGCTGCCGAAGCCGAGTGGTGGGCGATGGACCAATTACCAACCCTAGCGTTTGACCATGCCAGGATCCTGAACTATGCACTGGAGCGCCTCCGCAACAAGCTGGAATACACGACTGTAGGTTTTCAGTTGCTTCCGGAGAAATTCACCCTCACGGAGTTGCAGGAAGTGTACGAAGCAATTCTCGGAAAACAGCTCGACAAGCGCAACTTTCGACGAAAACTGTCTCTGCTGAAGATCCTGCAACCTCTGCCGGAGTATCGAAGAGGGGGGCAACGACCCGCGCAGCTCTACCGGTTTGTCGCCGCTCGATTTGAAAAGTTGAAAGACAAGGGAATTCTATTTCCATTCTGACGAGCCGGGTATGGCATCGTTGGAGGACTGTATGGAACCCAGCGCGAGCGCTTCTCCGCACCGATCGACGCCATCTCCAAGGTCTCTTTTGGTGTCTTCGTGCCCATTTACTTTGGAATAATCGGCTATAAGCTAGTGTTCGGACGGCAGTTCTCTTTTGCGATTCTGCTGATATTTCTGGTAGGGTCGTCGGTAATTTCGGTGTTTTCATCAGGGCTGGCAGCGTGGCTCGGCGGGTTTCGCGGGCTGGATGTCATCAACATCGCCTTGACCACGAACGCACGTGGAGGCCCGGGCATCGTCTTAGCTAGCTAC
>Ga0193726_1002677_pt1 | contig 11849 bp, 16 predicted proteins | sample H2c1metaG_FD_144928 | JGI IMG/M metagenome (GOLD analysis project Ga0193726, IMG submission 144928) | Soil microbial communities from a riparian zone of the East river system, Colorado, United States - H2c1 | ecosystem: Environmental > Terrestrial > Soil > Riparian zone | place: USA: East River... | reverse complement strand
ACCATAAGACTTTTGCGCACACTATATTCAAATTCTGCTCCTCGCTCAACTTACCGGAACTTAAAGAAGCCGACTTCGTTTTCAGCGACTCCGACCAGAACCTGCGCCAGCAAGAATTTGAACTCGTGAAGCCGGGCTGCGTCTTTGTCGTCCACGACACCGCCAGGTCTTATACTACGAATACCAATCAGCACTGGCTGGGCGATTGGGTCAAATCGCAAGGAGGGCTTACCTTTGCCGCTGGACGTGGCTTCGGCATCATCATCAAAGCGTAGGAAGAAAATCGAGGAGCACCTCTCCGCTATCTTCATCCTCAAAGAGAAAATGGATTGTGCGCACGTCAAGCAAGCCGCCTCGCGTGGTTGCTCCTGCCGCCGCTGTAAAGCTGCGAGAAAAGGTTTGACAAAGCGGAAGTCATAGACGTACTATTCGCGCGAGGTGTAACTATGGGCAGACAATTTGCCGATGACTCGATGACTCCGGACCCCATCAGCGTTTCGCGCAATCAGTACAAAGATGAAATTCCCACCGACCGTCCGGAACACGCGAACGCTACACCTGAACATTCAAATCCCATGTACTCAGGACGTCAGTACGCTCCCGCGATTCAGTCCGGAACCAGCGTCAGCGATCTGGGCCAGTCGCCTTCCAAGGAAACGACCGACGTAAACGTTCACGTAGCCGGCCGTGGCAAGGAAAACTAGTTTTAGTTTTGTAGGAGCGAAAGAGCCCATGCCGAAAAATCCTCTGCAAGATCCTGGAATGGCCGCCATGCAAAAAGGCCTGATGGGCGCCAAAAAGAACAAGGCCATGAAGCCACCTGTAGCGCGCGCCAAAACCAGCTCTTCGATGGTCAAGAACGTGAAGGTCAAGTAATGGGCCAGATCAATACGCGGGGGATTTGTCTCCTCGGCCCTACCACAGTTACCACTTCCGGCACCGGCCCCGACATCGTTCTTATTCAAGCATTCCAGGCAGCCATCATTACCGCCACCCTAAGCACCACTTCCGGAACACTCCCGACTTTCGATATCTATCTCCAGAAACGCCTGGAACAGCCCGCGGCAACCGATGTCTCCGGAGGTCTTCCCTCCGGCACCCCGATCTACGATGACCTGTTGCATTTCACGCAACTGACTACCAACTCTTCTCGCATCGCGCAGCTGGTTACGGGCCCGCAGTCACCCACGGCCAATGCTACTGTGGTTACCACTGCCGATTGGTTGCAATCCGATGCGGCCCTTACCGCTGGCGATATCCGCATTGGTCCCCTTGGTGGAGCTTGGCGCATCAAATACGTCATAACCGGAACAACCCCTTCGACTGTGCTTTCGGTAACCGCACAGCTTATTCCGTTCAGCACGTAAATGAATGGAACTCACTCCAAAGCCGACCGCCCTATACTTCACTCCTCTATCCATCGGCTCTGACGCCGGCGCCCGCTGCGGCATCTGCAAATTCTATTCCAACAAGAAATGTGAAATCGTCGAAGGGTCTATCGACCCTGATGTCGGCATCTGCGGACTCTACATCAACAAGCCTGTAACCAAAGCGGAGGCGGGGTATTCCGAGCAAGGCCCCACCCATTGCCAAAGTTGCGAGTACATGGTCCTTCCTAAACTATTCGGAGAATCCCGCTGCGGCAAAGTTCAGGGTATGGTTGAAGGCCGCGGCTGCTGCAATCTTTGGAGTCCGCAGTGAACGCCAAGGAACAACTCGCGGCAGAAGAACTCCTGCGCCGGGCCGAGCAGTACAAAAAGGTCAGACACGCCGCGCGCACGAATCTTCTCTATCTCTGCAATGAAATCCTGGGGTACAAGGATGTTTCAAAAGCGGTGCATGGAGAAATTATCGCCCACCTTCAGAAATTCAAGGGCGGTACCGACACCATCGATGAAAAAGGAATCATCAAGTATCAGTCCGCCGTTTCCTGCTGGGAACTTGAAGGTCCGCGCAACATGCTCATTCTTTTTCCCAGAGGTCACCTCAAGACGACGATCATCACCATAGCCCACACCATTCAATGGATCCTGAACTATCCCGACATCCGCATGCTCATCAGCACCGCGACCGGCGACCAGTGCAAGAAGATGCTCAATGAAATCAAGGGGCATTTTCAGTTCAACAATAAATTCCGGCTGTTCTTTCCGGACTACTGCCCGGTAGCGAAGCGCGCCGCCGACTTCGGCAGCCAGGAAGAGTTTACGGTTCCGAATCGCCAGAAGCACCGCAAGGAACCTACGCTTTCAACATGTTCGGTCGGCAAGGTAATTGCGGGTGCCCACTATGAAGTTATTAAAAACTCTGACCTGGTGGACAAAGAGAACGTCAAAACTCCCAACCAGATTGCCGACGTCATCGGCCATTTCGGGTATCTTAATCCTCTGCTCGAACGGAGTGAACGAGCCCCTTATCATGGATGGACCGATGTGGAAGGAACTCGATACGATTTTGGCGACCTGTACGGACGACTCCTGGATAGCGGAACTTATAATTGCCTCGTACGTCCGCGCGACGCCCAGGATTCTGTCTGGCCTGACCGGTTTCCCCCCAGTGAATTAACGAGAATCGAGAAGGAAATCGGCAGCTACATCTACTCTTGCCAGTACCGAAACAAGCCGATTCCCCCGGACGGAGGTTTGTGTGACCCGAAAGATATTGTTTTCCTTTCAAGAAAAATCATTAACGATATCCTCCCCATGCTTCGTCTGCACGCGACCATCGACCTCCATGGCATGGAGCCCGCGCGCAACGACAACGACTTTACCGTGCTTAACGTTCATGGATTCGACCGAGATGGGCGACTCTATGTTGTGGACATTCGCCGTGGCCGCTACACCCCCGAACAAGTGATCTGGCACGTCTTCGACATCTACAACCGCTGGCCGGCCGTCATCGATTTCAAGATTGAAAAGGACGCTCATGCGCGCGTACTACTTCCTTTCCTGCAAAGAGAAGCCAGTAAAAAGCAAAGATTTCCCACAATGGTTCCAATCAAGAGGGACACTCACACCTCGAAACAGCAGAGAATCCGCGGTCTGCAGCCATGGTTCAAGGCGGGCATAGTTCGGTTTGCTGACGACCTCTCCTGCAAGACCGATATCATTCTAGAGATTATGCAGTTCCCTTCACAGTCCTCCGGAGTCCACGACGATGTCCTCGATACGCTGGCGGATGCCATGCAGAATCAGGAAGGCGGCGTAAACCTCGACGTCGTCTCTGACGGCAACTTCGACCCGCAGCAAATGTTCGGCATGAACAAACCGCGCGACAGATTTCTCGGTTTCAATAATGACGGAAGTGAGAATTGGCTCTATGGCAATGAAGAAAAGGGAGTAATATCCCCCACAGGAGTTCTATGAGTTACGGCGACCAGGGAAGTGCCCCGATTCCAGATCCGCTTCCCACAACACAGCAAGCGGATATCAAAGGGCCGGATGATAAATGGAGTGACGACCGCGCGAAGCGCATTGCCAAAACCGATTTCGCGTACGCCGAAGCGTATCGCACACATGCCCATGACTGGAGATATCGCAACGCTTCTGAACTTTACCTAGCCTGGGCCGGGCAGCGGTACTGGGACGGCACGCGCGTTCCCCGTTCTTCGATTGGCCTCTATGTTGTTTTCGAGCAAGTCGAATCAATGCTCCCCAAGATCGTTGACTCTCTCTGTGATCCCGAGAGTTACGATTTCCCTTCCGACGACCACGACGCTTCCATGCTCTGGAAGCAGCTTATCTGCGAGCAGTTTGAAGAGACCCATTACCGGGAACAGATTCGCCTGGCCGCCAAGTCTTCGCTCGTCTACGGGAACGGCATTATCGAATGGGGAATTGAGGACTACGAGGACGAAAGCATTTCTTTTGAACAGGTTCAGCGGGTCAAAAGCATTCAGACCATGTATCACCCGGTCCGGGGGACAGTCAATGTTCCGAATACGGAACAAGCCTACAAACGCAAGATTCAGACTGAGACCAAGCGCCGCCCCTATATGCGCTACCGCAGCCTGATTGATTCCTACGTAAATCCGAACTGTGAAACGACCAGCCTGCAGAGCCCTGACAACTATTTCATTCTGCGTAGCTTCATGACCGCCGAGCAACTCAAGGCCTTGCGAGATAAAAAAGATTTCAACATTCCCGACGACGAGACTCTGGCCAATTACAGCAAAGCCAAAACCACCGCCAACCAGGACGTCACGAAACTTTCTGCAGAGCTTTTCCGCTACAACCTCTGGAATCCCGCCCAGGATTATTCCGGGGATCCCGGCCTCAAGCGAATTGAAGTCATCGAGTACACGCGCAAGGAACGTAAGATCTGGCTGCTCAACCGCGAGCATGTAGCCTACAACCAGAAAAACAAATACGGCGAAATCAACTACCTCTCGATGCATTATGCCGATGTTCTCGACCGCTGGCATGCGCTCTCGATTTCCGATGTAGCCGAAGGTGAGCAAAGACTTCAGCAGGCAATTATCAATGGACGTGTCGACGAACTGGCTTTGTCCATTCACCGGCCCATGATTAAGCGCCGCGGAGTTACGATTCCGCCGTATCAACTCAAAGTACGGCCGGGGGTGGTCATTGAAACGGAAAACCCAGAAGGCGACATCAAGCAACTCGAAGTCCAGAACATCACCCAGCAAGCCTTCATCGAAGTGGAAGCCAGCGAGCGAAGAACTCAGCGCATCACGGGAATGTCAGATCTGGCCGCACTTGGCAGCCCGTCAAGCGGCGGCAACAGCGCGAACCGCACTGCTGCAGGAGTCAATACGCAAGCTGGAGCAACTCAGGACCGCACACGGTATTACATCTCCAACTCCGAAGAGGGGATGATTGAGCCGCTTCTGAATAAATTCATTTGGCTGAACAAACGGTTCATGGACGCAAAGCTAGCGGCCGCCTGGATTACCAACCACAAAGAATATCCAGGTAAAAACCCAGTCGATATCATGAACGCGCGCGTGACCGGCTATTGCTACGCCGCTGTCCGTATGCAGGCCCAGCAGAATTTCTTGCAGAACTTTCCGACCATTGCGCAGACCATGTTCAATCCCGAACTATTAAATCTTCTTGCGCAACAGCAGAAAAAGACCATTTCCGTTGAGGCTTTTGAACGCTGCATCTGGGACGCGGTTCGCTACACACCGCGAGATCCCATCTTCAAGGATCTGAGCCAGGAAGAACAGCAGGCTATGAGTCAGCCTCCAGCCGAAGCCAAGATGCAGGCACAAATCGAGCAGATGAAGCTCGAAATGGACAAGACCATTCATGACAATCAAAACATGGTTAAGCTCCTCACGACATTTCTTAAATCGGGTTTCGATCACCACACGAATATGGCTCAGCTCGACGACAAGGAAACTCAGCACAAGCGCGACCATGGCCGGGAATTGGCTCTGGCGGCAATGCAGCAGCAATCTCAGGAAGGTGACGGTGCAGAAGGCCAATAATTTTGTCGGACGGATGTTTGCCGGGCGTAAGCCCCTCGAGCCGGAGAAGCCTTTACTCGAGCAACTGAAAGAACAGATTGATTTAGCGCAGGAATTTGATACACTCCAGTCGCTTCCTGCTTGGGAAAAGATTCTTCGCTACGTTGGTGCGGAGGTCAATTCCGAGTTGATGGATGCCACCCGCAACAAATTAGACCCCAAAATACAGGCAGTATACGTTACGCGTTGGGACGCGAAGCGCGAGATTGTGGACAAGATGCTTGGCTACATTGAATCCGCGCAGCGTGAGCGCGACCGCATCGTAGAGGAATACAGGGAGGCACAGCATGGCGGAAGCAGCGACAACGGGAATTGAACTAAAGCTGGCAAACGGCAATGTCATCAAAGCGGAGAACGCGGAGGAAGCCCTCAAAGTAGCAGCCAAAATGATTGAGGACAATTCAGCGGCCTACCGCGAAACCAAAGCCCAATACGACACTCTGCAGTCACAATTCCAAACCCAGCAGCAACAAATCGATTCGCTAAAACCCAAAGAACCAGCGAACGGCAATTTCAACAACGACCACTACTTCAAACTCCTCCATGAAGATCCTGTCTCCGCCGCAAACTACTTGGACGCCTCCCGTTTCGGCATTCAAAATCCCGGTGATGTTCCGTCACACTTCGCGGGCATGTACCAGAAGATTTCGGCACTGGACGGACAGACGCTGGCTACGGGCTTTGTCAATGCGCATCCGGAATTTCCCCAGGATGCAATGTCTTCGCAAGCCCTGACCCAGAGAGTTCAGGACCTCAACAGGGCGGGTCACCCGGTGGCTCTCGACACCATGGAACTGGCTTTCAGCCAACTGGTGCGCGAAGAACGCATCAAGCCGATGGACATGGACAAGGACGACCGGGAAGACCTTCCGCCATCGCTCGGCGGAACCAATTCAGCCATGAGCTCCGCGGAAGTCACGAAGGCCGAAAACATGACTAACAAAGAGTTGGAGGCTTTCCTTAAATCCAAGGGGATGCTGTGAGAGCCCAAGTCCTAAACATCTCTGATTTAGCGGGCGATACGTGGATTACGGGGATGTTGCAAACCGGGTTTGAATCCAATAAATACCCGTATCGAATCGTTAATGGCCTTCCAAAGGATGCAAAGCTCATCGAAATAAAGGTCATCCACGAACCGGTGAAATGTCTGCAATTTCTCTTTGAATCCTCCACATTTGAAGATGTTCCAGACCCATATTCATTGCCGTCTATGACCGTTGTAATGGAGCGGATTCCGTGAAGAAAGAAGTCTTCATTCCCTTCTCCGGCACAGGCGATATCCATTTGCTGGGCTTGACGCTCGACGATTGGGACACCAAGAAATACGAGCCCGTGGCAATAAAAGTCAAGGATCCATCGAACGCACACTTCTGCCGCATCGCTGCCGAGACGATTGCCAAGGCGGATTACCTGATTGCCAAACTCGGAACCAAGCCAGGCGACTCGCTGGGCGTCAAGAAGATCAAAAAGGGTCACGGGATAAGGGTCGAAGCGTGCCAGCCAAGAATCCAGTAGTCCTCATGGTCCGGCACGGGCGCACCGAGCTCAACGACCCCAAGAATCCGCGCCTTCGGGCCTGGGAGAATCCGCCGCTCGACCGCAGAGGCCAACTCGACGCGCAGATGGCCGCGCAGACCATAAAACAGTTCAAGCCCCAGATGGTCTACTCCTCAGATCTCATGCGGGACACGGAAACCGGCCAAATCATCGCCGGCGAGCTATGGAACATCCCTTACGAGACCGATTTCAGCCTCCGAACCGCCGATATGGGCGAATTGGCAGGTAAATTGGACGCGGAAGTGGCCGAAATCGTGGCCAAATGGTACGAAGAACCGTGGTTTAAGGCCCCTGGAGGGGAGTCTCTCAACGACTTTTTGACCCGTTTTTATCCTGCCTTCGATGTGAAATTCAACCTTTGCAGGAAGGTTGAAGCCTTTTGCCCCTCGGTAATCGTGACCCACGGACGCAATTTAGCCGCGATTCATGCCCGTTCCGAGATGATTCCCCAGAAATCCGCGCAAATGCCCTTCCCCGGAGGGGTTGCAAGTGTGTTCCTCAACGAGCGAGGAGAAATGAAGCTCGAATTTCTAACCGAGACGGAGCCGGTTTTTCGTGACGCCTGAACCTATCAAGATCGTTTTTGCGGTGCTTTCAACTTACGAGCGGGAAGGTTGGCACCACCCTTCTATTCTCCAGTTCTTTTGCGACCTGCCATTCAAGCCGGGGTATGCCTACCGCATGGTTCCAGTTCACAACTTCAAGCCCGCGGCGGCTGGAAGGAATGTATTCTGTAAGAACATCAAGGACGCGGACGCGGATTGGCTGGTCATGATCGACAACGATATGGCCATTCCGGATAACCTGCTCGACACCCTGAAAGATGCTCCGGCCGATGCCGATATTATCGTGCCCACGTTCTATATGTGGAGTCAGACCGATCTGAAACTGACTCTGTGCTGGGGCATGGATGACATCCCGAGCGGCTACGCAAGACTCAATCCTGGCTTTCACGAATTGACCAAATGCGGAACCGGAGTCATCTTCATTCGACCGCACGTTCTGAAGGCTCTCGAGTATCCGTACTTTACTTATTTATATAACGAGGACGCCGGTCTTCGCGGCACCGAAGACATTCAATTCTGCTTGAAGGCAAGGCAAAAAGGCTTTAAAATATACGGGAATACGGCCTGCAAGGTTGGTCATTACCATTCAGTGGAAATAGGCTCTCTTTTCGATTGGGCCGAGAAGACATATAAGCATTTGGATGGAGAGAATGCCGCTAAACAATTGGCAGAAATCCCCGAAGGGTCGAGCGGCAATGGCACGCGCCAGCCGGAAATGGAAACAGAAAAATCGGGAGAGCCAAGCGCTATACATGAAAAAGTGGCGAGCGCGTAATTGCGAGCGATTGAAGGAATACGAAACCACTTACAATAAAACAGAGCACCGAAGAAAATCCAAAAAGAAATACAATTTCTCGCCTCACGGTATTTTAAGAAATTCGCAGCGTTCTTACGTGTATCGACTTCGCGTGCGGTACGGGCTTTCTGTCTCTGAATATGAAGCAATGCTCGCTTCCCAAAATAATTGTTGTGCTATGTGCAAGGGAAATCGTTCAGGGAAGCGAAGGCTGGCAGTAGATCATTGCCACAAAACGAGTAAAGTGCGTGGTTTACTCTGCGCTGCGTGCAACCGGGTGCTTGGTTTTGCAAATGAAAGTTCGGAAATTTTACTAGCCGCTATCAAATACCTTGACAGCCATACCGAGAAGGTCGTAGATTCCATTACGTAAGGCCAGCGAGTATTCCTCGCCCCCCGCGCCCGAAGCGTTCCTTCGAGCCAAGTAACTCACACCTAGCGTGTTCCGCTTTAGTGAGGCAATCAAAAATCTCCAATTAGGAGGATTGTCTCTTGGCCTATTCACCATCTCCGAATACAACCATTTCTGCGCCATTAGCACACCTGGCGACAGTTTGGTACAACCGGAGAGCGCTGGACCAGCTCAAAAAGCGTTTTCGTTTCTACAACGCTTGCGAGCCCGATATGGTTCCCCGCCGCTCCGGTAAGACCGTGCAGTGGTTCCGTTATACCCTGCTCGGCGCGAACACCACTCCCGCTCCTGAAGGCACTGTCGCCAACAGCAACACCCTGTCGACTTCAACTGTCTCCGGTTCCGTGAGTGAGTATAGCGATTTCATTACGGTTTCTACGCTTCTGGATGAAACGGCGATTGATCCAATCGTTCAGAACGCATCGGAACAGCTGGGCTATTCTGCCGGCCTTTCCGTGGACACCATCATCAAGGCTGCATTCGACGGCCAGGCCGCGGCAGTTCTTACCCCGGCCACTCTCGGAACATATGCCACGGTGGACGACCTTCGCCGGGCCAAAGCTTTGCTTGAAGGCGCGGACGTTCGGCCCAAGGATGACGAGTTTTACTATTGCATCCTGCACCCGTACATCCTCTACGACATCAAGAGCGACAACACGGCTGGCGGCTTCATCGATCTGATGAAAGCGATGTACATGGGCTCGCATGAGGAAAATCCCCTCATCAAGCCTGAGAATCCTTTCGACGGCCCCGCTGGAATTGTCGACAACGTGAAGATCTGGGTCACCACCAACGTGACCACGACCGGCACGGCTCCGAACGTTCTGTACTCGACTTACGTTGTCGGGCGCGGCGCGGCCGGCGCGGTTGACCTGCAAGGTTCCGGTCCTTCGCGCGTTGAAGACCCGTCCAAGCAGCAATTCCGCATCAACGTCATTCGTGGTGGACCGCAAATCGCGGACCCTGCCGGGATGATCGGCGCAGCGGTTTCCTACCGCTACGTGTTCCTGACGCAAATTCTTGACACAGTAAATCTACGCTACCGGATCTTCAAACCGGATGCGAGCTTGGTCTAAGGAGACGCCCGATGCCCAATTCAAACAACATCGAACGCCTCGTAGGTGGTCCGTCCACTTCTCAGGGAGTCTATGCGATTCCTGCGTATGTGCCGACAGCCACGACCGCCACTGTGCTCACCAACCAGGCTGCGACTGCCGCAGTTCTTTCGGTTGGAACCACGCAGTACATTTCCGGCGCCACGACCGCTCCAAGCTTTGCCGTTAATTTCGACGGCCTGCCGTTCAAGCTGCGCATCAACGGGAAAGTCACTACCGGCGCATCTTGCAACGTCACCGTTGCGATTCAGCAAGGCAACTCGACGACCGTAACTTCTGGAAATACCATCGCAACAACTGGCGCCCTGGCGGTCAACACCACTTCGGGAAACTTCCAGCTCGAGTGCGTGGTCATCTGGGACGCGGTTGGCCAGAAGCTGCAAGGGGCTATTCTGCCGTCCAGCTGGGTCAATGCCACGGCGGTTGCCACGTCAGTTTTGACGGGCGCCAACGCGGTTGCGGCTGCCACTCAATCCCTTCTCACTTTCGTTCCGGTAGTCACGTTCTCGGCCACCACGGGCGCGACCATGACCATCAGCGAATTTGTGGCGGATACGGTTTAAGGAGACATGACAGATGCCTAACTTTGGAATGCTTCCTCAGACAAACACACTTCTGGCCCTTGCCACGGTCACGACCAGCGGTTCTAGTGCTGCGTTGACCCTGCCATCGGCATCTAGTTACCGTATTCTTTTCCAAACAAATACGGTTTCAGGAACACTTCCGACACTTGTCGGTGGAATTGCTACTTCGTTTGATGGGGGAGCCACCTACAACGAAGTGCTTTCCACTAGCACCATCTCAACTGCGGGAATTGGACAGCAGCTCTTGATTCGCCCGTACCTGGGAATTGGGGATGCTGCAACCACGCAATTCACTGCACTTCTTGGAACGGCGAATGTCGCGGCAGGCTTGGCTAATAACGGACCACTGAACCCGGCACTGATTAAGGTTTTTTGGGTTATTAGCGGAACTACGCCATCGTTTGCTTTCCAGGTTCAGTACGCTGCGGTTCCCCAGGATCTGTCGGACTAACCCATGCTGGTACTCGATACCAGTTCACAGCAGAATTGGCAAAAGGCGGCAAAGGTGGAAGCCAATGCCGCCGCACGCCACGAGGCCCTCGCGCAAGAGATTTGGTCCAACAGCATCACGGTCGAGGACGACGCGGGGCGCGATACCTCAAACCTTCTGGCACAAATGGGGCGACCCATGGCCAGCCAGGAAGTTGAGCGGAAGTTGAAACTGATTAACCCGGCGCTGATTTTCGAGCGCAGCCTTCAGGATCCCACGAAAGTGGGGCTGTACATCATGAAGGACGAACGGAACGCAGCAAACAGCTGGGAGAAACGCAAAATATCACTGTGCGGCATGGAAGCTGGAGTCATGCCGGAATTCAGCGTGCTGCACAAGGCCAAGAAGCGCGTTGCTAACCCCGAATTGTTTGGAAAAGACGCCCCTACCCGCGAAATTGATTGGACTCACGTAGACACATTTACCGCTGAAACTCGCGGCTGGAGAACCGTCCTGGTACGTCTTCTGCATCTCGGTCTGATTACCCGGCTGAATGTCGAAACGCACTTCGGCTGGACCCCATCGCAGGATTCGCGCAAATGGTCGGAACAAACGAGGTGAATTATGGCTGAGACCACAATGAGTTACGCGCAGGTACAGGAGCTTCTCAAGCAGCAGAACGATTCGATGATTGCGGCGTTCAAGGAAATGAGCAAGCTCAATCCCCTGGACCAGCGCAAGTACGACGAAATGATTGCCAAGGAAAAACGACGCGATCTACTCGCGGTGCAACTTGGCAAAGCGGAAGAGGAAGCTGCCCGACGTCGCAAGGATGGCTGTTCGCACCTCCGCTACCCGGCAACCGCGGGAAAACTTTCCGGCCACATGGCGCCGCATG
>Ga0193726_1002676_pt1 | contig 11853 bp, 8 predicted proteins | sample H2c1metaG_FD_144928 | JGI IMG/M metagenome (GOLD analysis project Ga0193726, IMG submission 144928) | Soil microbial communities from a riparian zone of the East river system, Colorado, United States - H2c1 | ecosystem: Environmental > Terrestrial > Soil > Riparian zone | place: USA: East River... | reverse complement strand
CACGAGTTTTCGGTCAAACGCGTGGTTTCCTTGTCGGGAGTGGTGGACTTGCAGCAGGCATGGGACCTTCACCTGAGCAACAACGCCGTGGTTGAGTTTCTGGGAGGCACACCGAAAGAAGTTCCCGAGCATTACCGCGAAGCCGATCCCTTGCAGCTTAAGGTCGCAGCCACCCAGTGGCTCATCCACGGCGCTTCCGATGACACCGTGCCCTCGTACCTGAGCCGAAACTACACCCAGCAGAAGAAAGGCCGCGGCGAAGATGTGCACTATCTGGAAATTTCCACCGCCGGCCACTATGACTTGATCGACCCCCATTCGGCGGCCTGGCCGAAGGTAGAGGGCACCATCCTCCACCTCCTTCAATAAATTCAGCAAGCTATGGCGTCCTGAACGGAATCGAAGGCCCCCGCCCTTGCCTGCTCTCAAGGCGGGTTCTTCACTTGATGCCGGATGAAACGGGTGGAGATCGAGGAGCGTTCCAGCGCCGGTCCTACGCCCAATTCCTCAACACAAGCGCCGAATTCTTTGATCCAAACGCAATGCAATTACAAACCGCATGCTCAATGACCTTCTTTCGCCCGACATCCGGCACATAATCCAAATTGCACTCCGCGTCTCTCGTCTCCAAATTAATCGTCGGAGGAATCTGCCCATGCTGCATCGCCACAATCGCGGCCGCCACCCCGGCAGCCCCGCTCGCACCTTGGGGATGTCCAATTTGCGACTTAATCGCCGACATGGGCACGCCCGCCGCATGTTCGCCCAGTGCCAGCTTCAGCGCCTGTGTCTCGATGCGATCGTTCAATTGGGTCGACGTCCCGTGCAGGCTTACAAATTGCACATCCTGCGCACCGATCCCCGCCTCCTTCATGGCGAGTCCAATGGCTCGTGCCGGTTCTTCGCCGCATTCCTGCAACCGCACCCGATGAAACGCCTCGCACGTCGATCCATACCCAGCCACCTCGGCCAGGATCTTGGCACCGCGCGCCCGCGCATGTTCGTATTCCTCGAGCACATACATCCAAGCCCCTTCGCCCACCACAAACCCATCACGATCGGCTGAAAAAGGACGCGATCCCCGCTGTGGCTGTTCGTTCCACGAGTCGGTCAAAATCTTCATCAGAATGAATCCCTTGACGATCCCGAGCGCGATGGGCGCGTCGGCGCCGCCGCTCAGGACCACATCAAGTCGCCCCGATTGAATCTGTCGCATGCAATACCCAAATGCGTCGGTCGAAGAGGTACATCCCGTCGTGATTACGTGGCTGGCGCCACGCAACCCGAAGCGCACGCTCAGTTCGCTGGAGAGGGTTCCCATGACGCCGGTCGGCACGCAGAATAAACTCATATGTTTATATTGCTGGTGAAAGAACAATCGATACTGTTCTTCGGTGAATTCCTGCGACCCTCCACCCGATCCCATGATGATCCCGAAGCGTTGTTTTTCTCTCAGTGAAAGCCTGCCCGCTTCGACGCCCGCGAGCTGCATCGCTTCGGTCGCCGCCGCGATGGCTAAGGGCAGTACCCGCGACACATGTTTGCGCTCCCGCTTTTCCACCCACGCGAGTTCGTCGAAGTCCGCCACTTCGCCCGCAATCTGCACCGGCACTTCCGAAGGATCAAATCGAGAAATCCGCTTCACCCCGCTGCGGCCTGCAAGGATGGCCTCCGAAAATGCAGCATTCCCCACTCCATTGGGGCTCACAACGCCCATGCCGGTGATCACCACTCGTCTTTTCGCGCTATCTGCCATTTGCCCCCGACTATACAGCAAGTTGTTCCACTCTGGTCACTGCAATTGCCTCGATCTTCCTCTGTGATCTCTGTGGTTCATCTTTAACTCTAATGTCTGCTGCAAGATTGCCAGTGCGTCGCTGCTCCTCGCGCTCGTCGGCTCAGCAGCGCACGCAAACGCCGCGAACCGAAGACGTCCTCAACTCCGGCATCCTGTGAGCAACCTTGCGTTGCGAGGGTCGTCGCGGATTCCATCGACCGCAATCCGCCGACCAGGAGTCGACCGCTTCGTCCTTGGTGGGTGCGCCCAAAATGCCAAACCCCCGCCGAAATGTGTGAGCTGAGTTTGCAGCCCATGGGGAACGGTCAAAGCGTCCGCCCGAAGACCCCGGTAAACAGTTTATGACAGCTGAAGTGGACAATTGTCTGAGAACGGTCAAAAAGAAAGCACCAGCGAAATGGATGCGCGACCGATGGAATGAATCGCCTGCGATCGCGAATCCAACGGGCCACCTGGCACAATAGGGTTGCGGACGCCCCAGAATGCCGCGCCGATCGACCCCAACCCCAGGGCGGCCACAGTTTGCTTATCATTTCTCCTGATTTCTCCGGCCGAGTCACTCGAGAGAGTTGCTCACGCAGGGAAAGCCGCTCGCCTGCTGTCCGGCCGAGCGCCGCCAGGTCCTGCTAACTCCCTCTCCGCCGCCTGCCTTATAATCGTGGGTCTCGCGAAAGAGGAACTCTTGGCCTACGATGACCTGCGGGAATGGATCGCAGCGCTCGACCGCGCCGGTGAACTGAAGAAAATTCGCACCGAAGTCGACCCCATCCTCGAAATCACCGAAATTGCCGATCGTGTCTCGAAGGGCCGCGATCAAAAGGGCAGTCCTGGCGGACCGGCGCTGCTTTTTCAGAACATCAAAGGCCATCCCGGCGCGCAGGTATTGATCAATCAATTCGGCTCAGCAATACGCATGAACCTGGCGCTCGAAGTCGATGCCCTCGACGAAGTGGCCGACCGCATTCGCCACTTCATGGACGTCAAATCTCCGCAGGGCTTCCTTGACAAAGTCAAAATGCTCCCCATGCTTGCCGAGATGGGCAAATTCTTTCCCCGGACCGTTTCCACGGGAGCTTGCAAGGAAGTGATCAAGCGCGACAATTTTTCGCTGCTTGATCTGCCCATCCTGCAATGCTGGCCGAAGGATGGCGGACGGTTCATCACCTTCCCGTGCGTGGTGACACGCGATCTGAAAACCGGCAAGCGCAACGTCGGGATGTATCGCATGCAGGTGTATGACCAGCGCACGACTGGCATGCACTGGCAGCGGCAGAAAGTTGGAGCAGAGCACTACCGCGAGGCCCTACGGACGGCTGCAGCGGGCGGGGACCCTGCAAAGTCGTCGGCCGCCGTGGACATCATGGCTCGTTCTTCCGGCGGATCGGTGCTGGTCGAAGGGGACCGCCCCAGTGGCAAAATGGAGGTCGCCGTCGCCATCGGCACAGATCCAGCTCTTACGTTCTCGGCCATCGTCCCAGCGCCGCCAGACGTCGAGGAATATCTCATCGCGGGCTTCCTGCGCCAGAAGCCCGTCGAGCTGGTGAAATGCGAAACCGTCGATCTTGAAGTTCCCGCCAACGCTGAGATCATTCTCGAGGGCCACGTTCATCTCGATGAACTTCGCACCGAAGGTCCGTTCGGTGACCATACGGGCTTCTACTCCCTCGAAGATCTCTATCCCGTTTTCCACGTGAGCTGCATCACTCATCGCAAGAATCCCATCTACTCGACGACTGTCGTAGGCAAGCCGCCCCAGGAAGATGCCTACATGGGCAAGGCGGTCGAGAGAATTTTCCTGCCGCTGATGAAGCTCACCATCCCCGAGATTGTGGACATTAACCTTCCTATCGAAGGCGTTTTTCATAACCTGATGCTGGTTTCGATCAAGAAGTCCTATCCCGGACAGGCGCGGAAAGTCATGAACGCCATCTGGTCACTCGGACAGGCGATGTTCACCAAGTGCATCATCGTTGTTGACGAAGACGTGGATGTGCAGGACGTCGGCGATGTTACCCTCAAGACCCTCAATCACATCGATCCCGAGCGGGATATGCAGTTCACGCTCGGCCCGGTCGATTCGCTCGACCACGCCTCGCGCCTTTCGAACTACGGTTCGAAGATCGGCATTGACGCTACGCGCAAATGGCCGAGCGAAGGCTTCAATCGCCCCTGGCCCGACGAGATCCTCATGGACGAAGAGACCAAAGCCCGGGTCGACAGGAAATGGAAAGAACTCGGCCTGGATTGAGGGCCAGGAAATGGGGCGGTCGATATCCATGCCCGCAGGAGGGCCGCGTCGGTGGTCATGTGACCAACACAAAGAGCCGCGGCCGGCATACAAACGGTTTCCGGAAGCGTCTCTTCACTCTGAGTTTGCCTTGGTCCGGTTACCACACCGGACCGCAAGCCTTCCGTGGGCGAAAATGTGAGTCTTTTCCGAAAACCGGATGCGGGAAATCTGCCAGTCCGGTTGTGTGTCCAGCCAGGCTGGCATGTTCAGCAGGAGATAAACCTGCCGGGCAAGAGTCAGAGGCCCCATGAGCTTGGATAACAGGGAGGAAGGAAACTGAATTTCTTGAGCTTATCGACCGGACGATCGCCATGGGAGACGTGCGAGTTATCGGGCCGGAATGAAGATGAATGTGGAGGTGGCCTCGAAAAGGCGAAGCTCCGAAGGTCGAGCCTGCAACTGCAGGGTGAAGGCAACATGAACAGCCGAAATCTGACAATGCATTGACCTCCGTGACCGCGAGTTTTGAGCGTGATCGTCGTTTACATCAACAAACAACAGGCAGGCAAATGGCTTACGCCAGGGGAAGGTCAGCGCAGGGTCGGTTCTGTCCGTGCAAGCCGCTCGCGGGTTATGCGTAGAAGTTCCGAGACATCGACGTGCCCGTCCCGCTCGACTCGCTTTGAAATCATCGTAAGAGCGTTGATTTGAAGTGTCGTCTTCTTGAACTGCAGTGTCGGGTCTGTGCCGTATTCATCCGTAACCATTACCCATCGCAGGGGAAGTTCGCTGGTCAGCACATCGCCAAACGCCAAACCGAGGCATTGGAGTTCGTAGGTTTGGGACTTCTTGAAAACCTTGTCGTCAATGAGTCGTTGAAGAACTGGCAAGTCGGACTTGGTTCCGGTGAGCGCCTTTGTGCCATATCGCTGCATCGCGGCTGATGCAACGACGGCTCTCTGCCGCCCAAGTCGGGCGCTGTCCTCGCGGGAAAGCTCGGTGAATTTAGGTTCGGGCACGGTTTTGCGATCCGATTGGCCAAAAAGAATGCCGAGGAATCCTATGGTCAGAAGCGCAGTCATGATCGAGGTGCGAGGGGCCATCGTGAGAATTGGCGCCAAGTTTACCTGACACCCTGGGCAGTAGAAGTCGCGAAAATACAGCGAAAGAGGTGGTGGACCCGGAGAGGCTCGAACTCCCAACCCCTGCGTTCGAAGCGCAGTGCTCTATCCAGTTGAGCTACGGGTCCAGTATTGCTGATCCCAAAGAGTTTACTGTACAGCTAGGGACCCGGCAATGTCCGTCGTTCGGTTTTTGCGTCGGTTGGATTCACTCCGGCCATCGCTTGGTGCCGGCTCGACCAAGGCGGCGAGCGTAAAACTTCTCCCAGATCGCCGCAAAGTTCCCCCTGAGCTTCGAGGTTCCCGCGAGACGACTCCCGGGGGCGCGCCCATTTTTTACGTCCGCAAATCCATCCAGTGACTCTCGGACGGGAAAACGGCCCGACTAAGGGGGGCTCAGTGATTCACTGTATTGATTGGCAACTTTCGATCTGTAAATATCGAAACACCTACCAATCGGATCGCCGGGGCTGATGGGAGATGTGAAATTCCAGCTCCGGCCGAACCGTTTTCAGTCCCTCACCCTTGTTCGCAGAGCGAGTTTTGATTTCTTTCCCCGCCTCGTCATCGTGATCGCAGCTTCGATCCGCTCCAAGTGGATTAGTTCAACCAGATCGTCAAGCATATCGCAGGCTTCTCCCGGCTTGGCCTTGCAGCGGGGGCACCATAGGGTCATCGGACTCACCGCGACATGCTCGGGAATCTTTGCCACGTCCTCAAGCATGACACAACCCAAAAGCGAAAGCGAACCCACGAGGACAGTCGATACCGGCCATTGCCCGCATCGATGGCAAGGTGAAAATATTGCGCGCCAAGCAGCGGCACCTTGGCGGTGGCTTTTTACCGCGCCGAAACCACCGGCAAGTTGATGAAACTGACGGCGCCAGTCGCGTGGTAAACCCGCTGGGTCGTCTTCACATAGTCTTTCGGCCCCGCAAGGAAAACATTTGGCACAAATGTTTGCGGGTTGCGATCGTAGAGCGGAAACCAGCTCGACTGTACTTGCACCATGATCCGATGGCCGGGCAAGAACACGTGGTTCGCGTTCGGCAGGATGAACTTGTATGTCAGCGGGGTGTCCGCGGCAACCGCCTTCGGCAGCTCGAAGCTCTCACGGTACCGTCCGCGAAAAATGTCCATGGCGATGGCCAGTTCATATCCGCCCAGCTCTTGCTCACTGGGGACTTCGTCGGGATAAACGTCGATCAATTTGACCACCCAGTCGCTGTCCGTTCCGCTGGTTGAGGCGACAAGGTTTACCACCGGCGCGCCGCTGATACGCACCCTTTCGGTCAAGACCGGAGTCACATACGACAATACGTCCGGGCGGCCATCGACGAAGCGCTGATCGGTGACCAGCCAGCGTCGCCACGCATCGTGGTCCGCAAAGCTCACAGGGCGTGGCAAATAGGGCACCGGCTTGGCCGGATCCGAAACATATTCGTCATAGGCTGTGGGCGTCTTGATATCGCCGCCCGCTGGTGCGGTGAAGGACAGGCCGAAGCCTGCCGTCAGATAGAGCGGTTTGGATTGCTCTCCGCAATGGTTCTCGCAGGCGAGCGGCCAGGACTTCAATCGGTCCCAGTGGTTCTCCCCAGTGTTATAGATGAACACTGGAGGAGTGTCCGCTTTGGGCGCGCCATCCTTCAGATATTGATCGAAGAAAGGCTTGAGCACGTCGCGGCGGAATTGCAGCGCGGTATCGCCGTGCCACTTCAGTGGTCCCAGCGAAGTACCATCGTAGTTGACTCCGCTGTGGCGCCATGGTCCCATCACCAGAAAATTCAGGTTGTTCGCAGCGTCTTTGGATTCTATTGCCAAAAAGCAATGGACCGCACCCCACATGTCTTCCTGGTCCCACAATCCCTGGATCCACATGGTCGGGACTCTCAATGGCTGCGCGGCCATGACCTTGTCGAGCGCCTGCGCCTGCCAAAATTCATCATAGGCCGGATGTTCGGTGATCTTTCGCCAGAACGGCAGCTGATCTAGGCCTGCAGCCTTTGCGAAATCTTCCGCCGATCCAGCTCGAAGGAAATTGTCGTAATCGTCGTAGCCGTGGCGTGCCACGGTCCGGCCCTCTCCCTTGACCGTGGTCTGCCCGCTGATGTAATCGAAATTGGTTTGCCGGTAAGCTCCGAAGTGAAACCAGTCGTCACCCATCCAGCCATCCACCATCGGACTCATGGGCGCTGCGACCTTTAAAGCTGGATGTGGGTTCACCAGGGCCATGACAACGGTGAAGCCCTCGTACGAACTCCCCAGCATGCCGACCTTGCCATTGGATTCGGGGACATTCTTCACCAGCCAGTCGATGGTGTCGTAGGCATCGGTGGAGTGGTCGGTGTGGGTCGAATTGAGCGGGCCCCGCAGCGGGCGAGTTACAAGATATTCGCCTTCCGAGCCATACTTGCCGCGAACGTCCTGGAATACACGGATGTACCCATCGGCCACAAACACTTCATCTCCCTGCGGCAATGTCGCCAGCATGTCTGGCGATTGCATACGTTCGGCGCGTTTCGAAGCCTCGTAGGGTGTCCGGGTCAGGATGATTGGCGCATTCTTCGCTCCCCGCGGAATGACGAGGACGGTGTGCAGCTTGACGCCATCGCGCATCGGGATCATGAGGTCGCGCTTGACGTAGTCGTAGGACGCGGTCGCCGGTTCGTACTTGGGAGGGATGTCGGGTGTGAGCGGCGAGGTCTGAGCGTGGAGCGCAGCCGCAAACGCCACAACCGCGGCGGCAAGTGGAGAAAACCGGAATGAGCGCACCCAGATCATGGAACGAACTCCAGAATGGAATGAACAGCGATGTAAAAAGGTCCCGTCTTCTGTCGCGGCAGCGATTTCATTGTAATGGATGCCACCCAGGTGAGCCGCTGAGCGGACGAGAAGTACCCAAGTCGACAGGAATGCCCAACCCTAGATGCTGCGAGGAACATAGCCTTTCCGGTATACTAGTCACTCATGCCAGTGCTCAAGGACATTGCCGCGATCGCCAAAGGGATGAGCATCACCTTCATGGAGATGTTCCAGCCCACGCAGGTGGAAAATTATCCGGATGGGGAGGGACCGCTTCGGGGAGCCCAGTTCCAGGAGCGTTTCCGAGGGATGCACGTGTTGCAGCGCGACGAGAACGGGCTGGAAAAATGCGTGGCCTGCTTTCTGTGTGCGGCGAACTGTCCTTCAAACTGCATTTACATTGAGGCCGCCGAGAATACCGCCGAGAAGCGGGTGAGTGGCGCCGAGCGTTACGCCAAGGTCTATAACATTGATTACAACCGCTGTATTTTTTGCGGATACTGCGTCGAGGCCTGCCCCACCGACGCGATCACGCATGGTCATGGCTTTGAGTTGGCGACATTCAATGCCAGCAACCTGATCTATCGCAAAGAGCAGATGCTGGCCCCTCTGCCCGCGCATATGGGAGCCAGCGCGATATTCAATCAGGCAGATGCAGACACAGGGACGGTTTCGCTGCCGGTCCCGGGCGTTTAAGCCCTTCAATCGAATTTCGTGGAATGAAAGACGCCGGTCCCCGACAGAGGGCCGGCGTTTGTGCATAATGAGGGTAGCCGCTGGCTGGCCGTCAATTGGCCCCTGGCTTTGTGATCCTGGCTCGTAGAAATATCTCTGACCGCGAAAAGACACCAGGGTGCGGAGAAAAGCGGAACCGGGTGCGACTGCGTCCGGAAGGGAAGGGAGCGAGCCGGCACCGGAGTTGCCCCGAATGAAGTGAGTGCGCGAAATTCGATAGATTCGGTGAAGAACGATCTGCAGCGTTCTTTGTGTGCCCAAGCGGACGAGCCGCTGCACTTTTGAAGGTTGCGCGGAATGGGGCCCGTCCTTTAAGCTCAGCAGTCCTAATTTATGAGGAAGTACGGAGCTGGAGGAATCTTCAACGTGCGCCGTTTGCTGCTGGTAATCTGCTGCTCCGCTCTCAACTTTTATTTTCTCAACAATTTTGCTGACGCGCAGTCGATCCAGCTGTCCGTGGACCTGAGCGATGCTGCGCGCAATATTTATCATGCGCAGCTCACGATCCCCGTGAATCCCGGGCCGGTCACGCTGGTCTATCCGCAGTGGATTCCTGGAAATCATCGCCCCAGCGGGCCGATTGCAAATCTCACCGGCCTGGTGATGAAAGCCGGCGGGAAAACTTTGGCCTGGGACCGTGATCCGGTGGATATGTATGCCTTCCACGTGGATGTACCCGCAGGTGCGAATGAACTGCAAGTTACTCTCGACGACATTACTTCCAGCGGAAGCGCGGGGGCGAGTGGAGGAGCCGCTTCGGCAAATGTGCTGGATTTGAATTGGAACCAGGTCGTGCTTTATCCGCAGGGTGCGAATTCAGATGATGTGCAGGTGATTCCGTCGGTGCTCTTGCCCGCCGGGTGGAAGTTCGGCACCGCGCTGCCGCTGTCGAATCTGGCTGACGGCATGGATGAAAAACATCCAGACTTGAAGCGATTTAAGCAGGTGTCCCTCACCACTCTGGTGGACTCGCCGCTGATCGCAGGGAACCACTACCGGCGGATTGAATTGACCAGCGCGATCGACGGTCCGGTGCATGTGATGGACCTCGTCAGCGAGAGCGACGCTGCCCTCGCGCTGACCCCGCAAGATCTGGCAGCCTACAAGAAACTGGTCGCCGAGGCCGGAGCGCTGTTCGGGGCACGGCATTACACGCAGTATCACTTCTTGTATACCTTGAGTGACGAAGTGGGCGGACACGGGCTGGAGCATCATGAATCGAATGACAGCGCATCCGGAGAACGCACGCTTATCGATGCCGATGAACACTTAACCGAGGCAGGCCTGCTTCCGCACGAGTTCGTGCACTCATGGAACGGCAAGTACCGACGGCCCGCCGGATTGGCCACGCGCAACTTTCAGGATCCGATGGTCGGAGATTTGCTGTGGGTGTACGAGGGGTTGACGGAGTATTTGGGGGATGTGCTGACGGCGCGCTCCGGACTTTGGTCGCCCGAACAGTATCGCGAAGGACTGGCGGAGACGGCAGCCATGCTCGATCACCGTGCAGGACGCAGTTGGCGTCCCCTGGAAGACACAGCGCGTTCGGTGCAGATTTTGCGGCTCGGCGGGCCGGGCTGGTCAAGCTGGCGTCGCGGCCTGGATTACTATTCTGAGGGAGAATTGATCTGGCTCGAGGTGGACGCCACGATTCGGCAGCAAACCAAGGGAAAGAAATCCTTGAACGATTTTTGCCGGAGTTTTCATGGGGGACAGAGCGGGCCGCCGAAAGTCGTGCCCTATACGTTTGAGGAACTGGTGAAGGCGCTCAACGACGTGGCGCGCTACGATTGGGCAACTTTGTTGCAGGAACGCCTGGGTTCGACCGCGGCACACGCTCCTCTGGGAGGGATCGAGCGCGGAGGGTGGAAGTTGGTGTACGACGACAAACCTAATATTTTTGTTCATGCGGAGGATGAGCTCGGCAAGCGGATCAGCCTCCAGTATTCGCTGGGGGTTGTGCTCAAAGATTCCGGCGAATTCCAGGATGTGATTCCGGGTTCGCCGGCGTATCTGGCGGGGATTGGCCCGGGAATGAAGCTGGTGGCGATCAATGGGCGGCAATGGTCGAAATCCCTCTTGCGAGATGCAATCCGCGCCGCGAAAGGCAACGATCAGCCGATCGATGTATTGGTGGAGAACGCGAAATTCTTCAAGACGTACTCGATTTCCTATCATGAAGGCGAGAAGAATCCGCATTTGGAGCGGTCTGATGCGCCGGATATTCTCGGGGAAATCCTGAAACCACTCACCAAGTGACACGACCATTCCTGTTTGACACCGCTTTTGGTACTACGACCGAAGTTTCTCATTGCAGTCGGGCAACGCTGCTAGAATTCACTCTTACATGCAAAATCTGACCAAAAAGGCCCTAGCATTCGCATGCCTGGCCAGCAGCTTGTCCATGCTTGCGACCGGCGCGGCTGCGCAGACTACGGTGCAAACGCTGGCCATCCTCGACCGGGGGAAAGATGCTGGGGACGATGTGCAATTGCAGATCACAACCAGTCAGCCCGTGACTCCGCAGGCGCAGATCATCGTCAGCCCGTACCGGCTGGTGATCGATTTCCCCAATTCCTCGCCCGGATCGGAGTTGCGGAATCTCGCGGTGAACCGCGGAGACGTGAAAGACATTCGGGTAGGGCTATTTGCCAAGAACCCTCCGGTGACGCGCCTGGTGGTGGATCTCAAGGCGCCCATCGTGTACCAGGTTTCACCATCCGGGCAGAACGTGGTTTTCAGGTTGAGTTCTGCCACCCGCGCCACTGCCATGCCTGAGAAGGCCGAGGCAGATGCGGCCGTACCACCCAAGGCCCTGTCCCATGCCGACGTGCATTTTAAGCAGGGGATGATGAGCATTCATGCGGACAAAGCCTCGCTGGCCGAAGTGCTGCTCGACGTACATCGCGCGACCGGCGCCGATATCCAAATTCCGCCGGGTGCCGCTGAAGAACAAGTGTTCTTCGATTTGGGGCCTGCACCCGCGCGAGAAGTGATGGCCGCGTTGTTGAATGGTTCGAATTTCAACTTCGTCGTGGTGGGTTCCGATCGTGATCCGAACGCGTTGCGAAGCGTGATCCTGACCTCGAAAAACGCCGGCGGAGCATCGATGCCGGTCGACCCTTCGGTGCAACCGGGGGAGGCCATTCCTCCGCAACAATTTTCTA
>Ga0193726_1002674_pt1 | contig 11861 bp, 13 predicted proteins | sample H2c1metaG_FD_144928 | JGI IMG/M metagenome (GOLD analysis project Ga0193726, IMG submission 144928) | Soil microbial communities from a riparian zone of the East river system, Colorado, United States - H2c1 | ecosystem: Environmental > Terrestrial > Soil > Riparian zone | place: USA: East River... | reverse complement strand
ATCCACGTCTTGCCTTCGGAAACAAGAAAGACGTGGATGGCCGTGACAAGCACGGCCATGACGGAGGATGAATAAACGACGACACGGGAGCAAAACATCATGGGATTACTCGACGGCAAGGTTGCGCTGATCACCGGGGCGGGCGGCGGGCTCGGTGAGGCCTATGCAAAGCTGTTCGCGCGCGAGGGCGCCGCGGTTGTGGTCAACGATCTCGGCGGTCCCCGCGACGGCAGCGGTGGCGACACCTCGATGGCGCAGAAAGTGGTCGATGCGATCAAGGCGGAGGGCGGCCGCGCGGTCGCCAATGGCGCTGACATTTCCACCATGGCGGGCGGGCAGTCGGTGTTCGACGACGCCATCAAACATTTCGGCCGCGCCGACATCCTCGTCAACAACGCCGGCATCCTGCTCGACCAGACCTTTGCCAAGGCGACCGAAGCCGCATGGGACAAGGTCTTGAAGGTGCATCTGAAGGGCACGTTCTGCGTCACCCAGCCGGTGTTCCGCTGGATGCGGGAGAACGGCGGCGGCGTCATCGTCAATACCTCGTCAACCTCGGGCCTGATCGGTAATTTCGGCCAGACCAATTACGGCGCCGCCAAGGGCGGCATCTGGGGCCTGTCGAACGTGCTGGCGGTCGAGGGCCGCAAATACAACATCCGGATCTGGACGCTGGCGCCGGGCGCGCTGACCCGCATGACCGCCGATCTGCCGCGCTATATCGAGAACCCGAAGTTGGCCCTTGGGCCGGACGGAATTGCCCCGGCCGTGCTATACATGGTCAGCGAATTGTCGGGCGACCAGACCGGCAAGGTCCTCGGCGTCTCCGGCCCGCGCGGCGTGCGCGAGATGCGGATGATGGAAAAACCGGGCTGGAAGCCGCCGGGTGAAAACTGGAAGGCCCAGGATGTCGTCGAGCACGCCAAGGAGATTTTCTTCTCCGAGGAAGAGATCAAGATGGGCGCGCGGCGGTTTTAACACCCACCGTCATTCCGGGGCGCGACGAAGTCGCGAGCCCGGAATCCATAACCACGACGGGGAGTATGGATTCCGGGCCTGCGCCATCCAAGTCGGCTGTTGCCGACTTGGCCAATGATATCGCCGAACTCGGGTAGACCCGAGTTCGGTTGGCGCATCCCGGAATGACGCGGTAAAAGTGCGCGGAAACAGCGAGGCACCAATGACAAAACTCACCCACAAGGCCGCAGGCACCTTCGCGATCGCGCCGACGCCGTTCCATGACGATGGCCGCATCGACGACAAATCGATTGATCGGCTGACCGACTTCTACGCCGAAGTCGGGTGCGATGGCGTGACCGTGTTGGGCATTCTCGGCGAAGCTCCGAAGCTGGAAGGCTCGGAGGCCGAGCAAGTTGCTAAGCGTTTTGTGAAGCGCGCCAAGAATATGCAGATCATCGTCGGCGTCTCGGCGCCGGGGTTCGCCGCGATGCGCTCGCTGGCACGCGCCTCGATAGATGCCGGTGCGGCCGGGGTGATGATCGCGCCGCCGCCGCATCTGCGCACCGACGATCAGGTCACCGGTTATTTCAAGCAGGCAGTGGAAGCGATCGGCGACGACATTCCCTGGGTCTTGCAGGATTATCCGCTGACGCTGACGGTGGTCATGACGCCTGCGGTGATCCGGAAGATCGTGACGGACAGCCCGTCCTGCGTGATGCTCAAGCACGAGGACTGGCCCGGACTGGAAAAGATTTCCGCGCTCCGCGCCTTCCAGAAGGACGGCTCGTTGCGGCCATTGTCGATCCTGACCGGCAATGGCGGGCTGTTTCTGGATTTCGAGATGGAGCGTGGCGCCGACGGGGCAATGACCGGCTACGCTTTTCCAGAATTGCTGATCGACGTGGTGAAATTGTCCAAAGCAGGCAAGCGCGATGCCGCACACGATCTGTTCGACGCCCATCTGCCGCTGATCCGCTACGAGCAGCAGCTAGGCGCGGGATTGGCGGTGCGGAAATATGTACTGCAAAAGCGCGGCGTGATCGCCTCCAGCGCGCAACGCAAGCCGGGCTCGAGCATCACACCCGCCGCGAAGGCCGAGGTGGAGTATCTGCTCTCGCGCGTCGCGCGGGTCGACAAGCGCGCCAACCTGCAGCCGCAATCAACTGCTGCGGAGTGATCTGATGGCCGAAGCCGTAAACCCGCGTCCGGCGTCCACCATCCTGCTGCTGCGCGATAGCGCCAACCGAAAAGGCGAGATCGAGGTCTTCATGATGGTGCGCCATTATGAGATCGACTTTAACTCGGGCGCGCTGGTGTTTCCCGGCGGCAGTGTCGATGCGGGCGATCAGGAGATCATCGCCAACCCTGCGCTTTATTCAGGCGGCGAGGGGCTTGATGCGGGTGCTTTAAGCTTCCGGATCGCGGCGATCCGCGAAACCTTTGAGGAAAGCGGCATTCTCTTGGCCCGTCCACTGGGATCGAAGGCGTTGGTCGATGCAAAGCGCGCCAGCGAGATCGAAACCGCCAGCCGCGCTGCCTTGTGCGAGAGCAAGACCACCTTCCTCAAGGTTCTCACCGATAGCGGAATGCTGCTGGCGCTCGACGAACTGGTGCCCTATGCGCACTGGATCACGCCGGAAGGCATGCCGAAGCGGTTCGACACCTGGTTCTTCCTCGCGGCAGCACCACCGGAGCAGGTCGGCGCCCACGACGGCAAGGAGTCCACCGACTCGATCTGGGTCTCGCCGCGCGAGGCGCTTGAAGGCGGTGAGAGCGGGCGGTTCAAGCTGCCGTTTCCGACCACGCGCAACCTGATCAGATTAGGCAAGCAGCCAAGCGTAAAGGCCGCGATCGACGACTCCAGCGGCAAACAGGTCGTCACCGTGATGCCCGTGATGACAAAGCTCAACGGCGGCCGTCAGCTTCGTATCCCGCTCGAGGCCGGCTACGATGGCGACGTGTTCGAGGTCGGCGCGGCCTGACGCGTCGCCGTTTCCTAGGCGAGAAACGCGTCGACGAGGGCCTGGTCCTGGTCGTAGACCCAGCATTGCCAAAGCAATTCGTCGCGAACCGCGTAGACCAGCAGGCGCTCCAGCTCCGCCGTCTTGCCGTCACGCTGGAAGATTTCGCGGACCAGCAGCGCGCCGCGTTCGGGGCCGGCCATGACATCGACAATGCCTGATAGCTTTCGATTGGTGCGGCGGGTGACTTCAGCGAGGATGGCGAGCGCCGAGGGCTTGCCGCGGTGAATCCCGGCAAGTGGATTGCGACCGAAATAGTGCAACGTGAAATCGTCATGATAGCTTGCCAGCATGGCCCGGCGGTCGCCGGCCAGCCATGCCGCCGCATAGCCGGACACCGCGCGCCGGATTGATTCGGCGACCGGGGCGTTGCCGGCTGCTAAAGTGGAATTTGACATCGACTGTTCATCCTCCGTGATCGATCATGCGACATAGACGATCGGGAACATCCGGCGCTTTCAGAAACTGGCTACCAGCATGGTCGCGAATGCAAAATTGATAGGCTGGGGGGCGCGGGTGCTTTACCTCGGGCCGGCGCTGGGATTGACGCCGCACCGCAATGCGACCGCGGTGCTGGCGGTGGCGCTCGACGGGGAGCTGGAGGTTGCCGACGATCCGGCCGCCCCCAACGGGGCATACCGCTGCGTTCGCAGTGTCCTCATTCCGCCGAACACCCTGCATCACCTTCGTATCGCCGGCGGATCGATGGCGTTCCTCTATATCGATCCGCTCAGTCGTGATCTTGACGCGCTGCGTGCGCGGATGCTGGACCTGGCGCCGCGGGCCGCATTCAACCTGATCAATGAGACTGCCGTCATCGAGACTTTGACCGGCCTTGGTGAAGGCCGCATCGCCGTTCGCGACGCCCGGCAAGCGCTCGGAGAATTGCTCGGGATCGGCACGCGCGCGGACACCGACGTTCGTGTTGTCGCAGCGCTGCGGCAGATGCGCGATGAGCCGCATCGATCCCATTCGTTGACGGAATTGGGAGCGTGTGCGGGCCTTTCCGCGTCGCGATTTCTTCATCTGTTCAAGGCGGCGACCGGCGTGCCGCTGCGGCGCTACCGGTTATGGAATCGCATGGGCGCGGCGGTCGGGGCGTTCCATGACGGAATGTCCCTGACCGAAGCGGCGCACGCCGCGGGTTTTGCGAGTTCGGCGCATTTCAGCGCCGCGTTCCGCGAGATGTTCGGCATGATGCCGTCGGAGCTGCTGAAAACGCTCGAGCCGGTTCGCGACTAAACGCGACCACGCCGTTTCGCAACTGGCCGTCATGCCCGCGAAGGCGGGCATCCAGTACGCCGCGGCTTCCCGATTCAACCACCAGCTCCTTTGGGATACTGGATCGCCCGGTCAAGCCGGGCGATGACAGCTGTGGGCGCTGAGGCGTAGGCGCGATTGGTCACACTCGTTTCAGCGCGTCTTGCCGCGATGCGCGCTCACCCCGCCTTGGCCGGCGCCGACGCGCCGTCCTCCGCATGCAGCCTTCGCAATTCGCGCTTGAGCACCTTGCCGGCGCCCGAGAGCGGAAACGGCTCGGTTCTGACGTCCACGCTGCGTGGACATTTGTAGCCGGCGATCTTCTCCTTGCAGAACGCGATAATCTCCGCGGCATTGACGTTCGAGCCCGCATTCGGGATCACGAAGGCATGGACGGTCTCGCCCCATCGCTCGCTGGGAATGCCGATCACGGCGCATTGCGACACCGCCGGATGCTGCGCGATGACGTTCTCCACTTCCATGGAATAGACGTTCTCGCCGCCGGTAATGATCATGTCCTTCACGCGATCGACCAGATAGACATAGCCTTCCTCGTCCATGTAACCGCCGTCGCCGGTGTGCATCCAGCCGTCGATGACGGCGTTGGCGGTTTCTTCCGGCCGTTCCCAGTAGCCCATCATGACGTTCTGGCCGCGCACCGCGACTTCGCCGACCACGCCGGCTGCGACCGGTTTGCGGTCGGCATCGACGATCCTGACCTCGCAGCCGATCGCGGCGCGGCCACAGGCGCGCTGCCGGTTTTTCTTCGCCGCGTTCTCGCCGGTGTGCTGGTCCCACGGCAGATGCGTCGCCAGCGGAGAAAGCTCGGTCATGCCGTAGAGCTGGTGAAACGCGGTGCCGGGCAGCCCCCACATGGCACGGTTCAGCAGCGCTTCGCTGATCGGGGAGGCGCCATACATGATCCGCATCAGCGACGACAGGTCGGCGGTCTGGAACAGGGGATGATCGACCAGCATCTGGATCATGGTCGGCACGATCAAGGTGGCCGTGACTTTCTCCTGTTCGATGGCGGTCATCACCAGTTCCGGATTGAAGGTCCTGACGATCACGTTGGTGCCGCCGCCGATCAGCGAGGCAAACATCGCGCCGCCATTGGCGAGGTGAAACATCGGCGCCGCGTTGAGATAGATCGTGCCGTCGGGCAACAGGCCTTCGCTCAGCATATGCAGCGCGTTGCTGACGATGTTGGCGTGGCTCAGCATCACGCCCTTGGAGCGGCCGGTGGTGCCGCCGGTGTAGAAGATGCCGGCCAGCTCCTCGCGCGCGGACATCGCGTCCGGCGCCGGCGGGCTTGCGGCGATCAATTTCTCGTAGTCCCGCGCTTCGGCGGGGCCGGCGTCGTCGTCGGCATAAATCAACTCAAGCGAAACGGCTTTTGCCAGTTCGACGCCCATCGCAGCGAAGGCCTTGTCCACGACAAGCGCCGAGGCGCGGCAGTCGCGCAGCGAGTCCTCGATCTCGGCGTGGCTCCAGCGGATGTTGGTGGGTACGATCACAGCACCGGCCCAGGCGATGCCGAGATAGAGTTCGAGATAGCGGTCGGAGTTGAGCATCAGCACCGCGACCCGGTCGCCGCGCTTTACGCCGAGGCCTTGCAATCCGCCGGCGAGCCTTGCGACGCGCTCGCCGATCTCGCGCCAGCTGCGGCGGCGGTCGCCGTCGATGGTCGCGATGCCCTCCGGGTTGGTCTGCAGCACCCTGCGCAGCCCCTGGGTCACGTTCATAAGCCACTCCCTGATATTTGGCGGGCGCTTGATGCACCTCTCTGGCATCGATCATAGCGACGGCAGGTGAGGTCGCAAGCGCCGGTCTGGACTGCTGTGGAATGCGACTATTTGCATTCGATTTGCATCCTGTATGCCAGCATCCGGCTGCTTTCACCGCCATCGAGCGATGCAACCGGCGGGATGCAATTTGCCCCGAGTTGCCGCGAGCGCCCGCCAGCCTTGCAACGCGGTCGCCACGGAGGCGGGGCGGGATGCGCTGCACGCGGCAGCGTCGCGCGGTGAACATGGTTAATTTGGACATCGATATTATCCTTTAAAACCGGGAATAACTTGCAATCTTCGGCTTTTGGAGGCTGAGTCCCGGGTGGTCCTTGGGCGGGGGCAACTAAGACGAGCGACCCCATGCGTGTCGCGTTGATTGTGGTGTCGATGTTGATGGCGGCCACGCCATCAGAAGCTTCAAAATCCTGCATGAGCAGGACCGAAGCGCGCCAGCATTTTGGTACGGTCTACATCTATTGGCACGGCAAGGGTCATTGCTGGGACGCGACGCCGCCACGTCGATACCATCAGATCCGCAAAGTTCAGCGGCAACTTCAGCGCAAAGCTCAGCGGCAAGTCGATCAGCCTAAGTGGCGTGACTCGATGTCGAAGATGCCGCCCAATGAAGAGCCTGTGCAGAAACCGTGGGTCAATCGCTGGGTGGATATCGAACCAACTCAGCTCCCGATGGTCGAACGCCGAGCCGATATCACTCAACCCGTCGATATCACTCAACCCGCGCCGCTACCCATCCGCAAATCCGAGCCGATGGTTACGCCGCGCGGCGTGGTGATGGTGATCATCATCATCCTGCTGACGCTGGCGGTTGTCATGATTTTTGAAGGACCGCACTCACGACGAAATGCATGATGATGAGCCGAATAAGATCATCCCGGCCTGATGATCGCGCGTCATGGGAGCGGTGAAGATTTTGGGAGCGGTGACGATCTCGTCAGAACGCGCGCTGCAGGTCGCGGGCGGAGGCACGCAAAATCAGGCGACTGATCGATGCCACGGCACGTTTATTCGGCGTAGGCCGCCCCAGCCGCGATCGTTTTGGCCTTCGGCAGGCGCTTCGGCCCCGGGCCTGAACTGGGTTGCGTATTGCGGACGGCTTCGGTCAGCATCTCGCGCAGCTCAGCCTTGGTCCTGGTCGGCTCGCGCGTATATGATTTTTGCCATTGTGCCATAGATGCTATGTGGGAATGCCGGAGGCAGAAGTAAACCCCTGGAACCCCGAATTGCGCCGAGGCCCGGCCTTCGGGCAGGGTAAACCCGCCCGTGCCGCCACAGTTTCTACGTCGTCACGACAACAACCGCCGCCGCAAGCTACCGGTCTTGCGGCGGGTGAACGACCAGTTTTTCCTCGGTGAAAAACTGCAGCGCGCCGTACCCTTCGGTGTCAACGGCGTACCTGAAGCTGCCGTCAACTGTCGGAAACACGGCGATGACCGTGCCCACCTCATGGTCGTCGGCCGCATTATCGACCTTCTCGCCAATTGCAAACTTCGCCATCGAGAACTCCCCAGCCGGAATCATCAGCGCATTATATCGCCATGAATGAGTTAACGCTTCTCAACTATGTGGTTGGATCGGCATCTTTCGAAATTTTGATGACGGCTGTTGTTATAATGTCTCGGTCGTCGGGTTCCGGGGTGCAGTTTCCCGTGGAAACACCGGTGATTAGCGGGGAAAACTTGCGGCCCGGATCTGATCCGAGCGCCGGACTTTTCTGAAACGCTTTCACGCCGCGCCCGTACCTCTGGTGGAACTGCTTACCCCGCGGTTCCGCGCTATCAGCCGCGCGACATCGCAAAGTTTCGGTCGTGCGCGACCACCCTAAGATAACCCACGTCGTGAGCATATACGCCAAATGGAGTAGTCATGTCGAAGAATTGGAGGATGCTGGCCGGCCTGTTGTTCCTGGGTTCTGTGGGAACCCTGCAGGCCCATCCGTTGGACTTGCCTGATCTCGTGTATATCGATGGACTGCCGTGTAATCGCGCTTGCCAGTCCTACATGGCCTGGTCCCGGCAAAAAAATTCGTTCGTGGCCGAGCAGCCCGCAACGGAGCAACCCGCACCCGAGCAATCCGCTCCGGAGAAAACCGCGCGTCGTTCGTCGTCCAGTGCGGTTCACCCCGCGGCAACGATGCATCGAGCAAGCTCAAAGCCCGCGGCGCGCGCCCGTACAGCAAAACAGGCGGTACCAACGCCGCCCGCAAAAATCGCGGAGCCGCAGCCTGCGGGTAACGCCGCTGTCGCTTCCGAAACGGCGCCAGCCAACGTGGCGGCTTCGCCCCCCTCAGGCGGCGAGGCTGCCATTTCCGGTGCCAGAACGGCACAGGAGCAGGCCGCGACGGCGGTCGCGGAGCAGGCGTCCGCCGCGAGCGCGGCCTCGGTGCCACGACAGGAAGCGAATGCCGAAACTTCCGGTCGTACCGAAGCCGCCCAGCCCAGCGATACCGAGCAGACGGCATTCGCAGCGGCGGGAACCAACGTGGCGGCTTCGTCCTCCCCGGGCGGCGAGGCTGCCATTTCCGATGCCAGAACAGTGCAGGAGCAGGTCGCGGCCGCGACGGCGCTTGCGGAGCACGCGACGATCGCGAGTGCTTCCGCCGTGTTACAACCGGAAGTCAAAAATGCCGAAATTTCCGGTCGTACCGAAGCCGCCCAGCCCAGCGATACCGAGCAGACGGCGTCCGCGTCGACCAGCAAGACGGACAATCTGGTTGCCGTTCTCATGACGCGTCCAGAGATCAAATCGGTGTCCGACCTCACCGGCAAGGACGTTGCGATAGAGGACCGGCAATCCGCCTCCAGCACGTCTATTCGGACCGCGATCGCCGCAGCTGGCGCCGTTGAAGTCCGGCTTAACGAGGGGCATGCGAAAACGATCGATCGGCTGATCGCCGGCGAAGTGCCGGCGGCGATCTTGACCCTGGTGTCTCCGGAAGCGGCCGAGTGGTTTCCCGACATCGCGGGCTACAGGATATTTCGCATTCCGCTCTCGCCTGGTTCATTGAAGGCACGACTCTAGCGGTTCGACATAAGTCATGTTGCCGCGCGATCAAAACGCGCGCGACGAAACGTAGCATTGCGTTTTTGGTCGCAGAGGCACGTCCTTTTGCAGCGGAATTTTCTCAGTGCTGGAGCATGACCGGTTTTCCGAAAAGATTATGCTCAAACAAAAAGATAGAGCGGGATGACGATTCGAAGAAAAGTCATCCCGCTCTAGGCGCTTTCGAGAGGCCAGCGCATGCTTGAGCTTTGGAACAACTGGTATGAGACCCTGGTCTCGGTGGAAGCGCTTGCCACCGTCGTCGTTATTGTGGTGGTGGCTGCCGGCGTTATTACGCTGGCGGAAACTCGGCGGCGATAAAACGTGTCCGACCAAAGATGATTGGGGAGACGTCAGCAAAACCCGTCATTTGGCGGAAGCAGTTTGTTCATTAAGTCAACGGCGCGTCGGCTCGGTCAAGATGCCCTTATGCCAGGGGAACAACATGATTGCTTCCAATGCAAGCTGGATAAAGAGAAATGCTCCTTCGCAGGAATCATTCTGCATACTCGCGCTGTTGAGCATCCTGATCGCGGCCCCCGCATTCTTGATGATCCGCTGGCTGGAGCCCGAACTCGTCCTGCCTGCGTTCAGCATTCTGCTTTTCTCAGATGCAGTGATTGCCGCCATCGTGGCCCGGATGAATTCAGAGAATGTAACGTTATGGGATATTGCCGGCGCGTTCACCATGATGGGTTGCGCCGCGACGATTTTTAGCGAACCGGATCAAGTGGCACTGTTTTTCGAGCAACCGGCCCAACAACATCCGGATATGCCGCCGTAGGAAACAATTACCAGGTCGGCCCCCCGGGCAGCCAGCAGGCGGCGATGTCGACTGGAGGTACGTTGGAGTGGCCCTGTTTTGGGGGGCGGCACAGGATTGCGGCAAGCATCGGTGAACCCATTACGCACATACGAATTGCCGGAAAGCGGCGCCGAAAGCGGGGCCATCCTCCCGGCAACAGGGGGAGCGTGACCCGTGTTTGAATTTCTCGACCCAGGTGTCCTGAACGCACTTTTGCAGGTCGTCCTGATCGACCTCGTGCTCGCTGGCGATAACGCCATCGTCATCGGTCTTGCTGCCGCCGGCCTGCCTCAGGCGCAACGAGGCAAGGCGATTCTGATCGGCATCGTCGCTGCGACGATGTTGCGTATTCTGTTCGCCGGGTTGGCGACGCAAATTCTGCAGATCGTCGGCCTCCTGCTCGCGGGCGGGATTCTGTTGTTGTGGGTATGCTGGAAAATGTGGCGGGAGTTGCGCGCGTCCCCCGCCGAGCCGATGGAAGCGAAGGAGGCTGCTGGAGCAGCCGCGGGAACAACTGCCGAAGGCAAGCCTCGGAAAACACTGGTCCAGGCGACTTGGCAGATTATCGTGGCTGACCTTTCCATGTCGCTCGACAATGTCCTGGCCGTCGCGGGGGCGGCACGCGAGCATCCAACGGTCATGATTTTCGGCCTGGCGCTTTCCATTGCGATGATGGGCGTGGCGGCTTCTTTCATTGCGCGTCTTCTGCAAAATCATCGATGGATTGCTTATGTCGGCCTGGCCGTCATTCTCTACGTCGCAGTCGACATGATCTTTCGCGGAACATTGGATATCATGATGGTTGCGTCGACATGACACGCTGCCGCGTCGTTTCCTCACCGGCACGCCAGCCCATTTCCCAGAAGTCGGCTTCGAGCCGGGTGGCTTCCTTGAAGATTGCGATCAGCTCTGCCTCGCGGGCCGGCGTGGCGTAGAGATCGGCGAGAGCTTCCAGGTGCGCCCGCGCTTTCGCCGCGACCTCCTGGTAGGGTGCACCGGCATATTCGGCGATCCAGACGCGATAGGGGTTCGTCGCAGCCTGCGCGTCGGGTTGCGCGGCCAGCCGCGTCGCGATCTCGGCATAACCGATCACGCAAGGGGCAAGCGCCACCTTGAGTGCCAGCAGATCGCCGCGCATTCCGGCGTCGAGCACGTAGCGTGTATAGGCCAGCATCTCGACCGCCGGCGGGGCTTGTTCGAGATCGCCGGGCGACAGGCCCCACCCGGCGCAGAGCTTCACATGCAGGTTCATCTCGATGTCAAGAATGGCGGAGAGGCCGGCCGCCCCTTCGCGCATGTCGGCGAGCCCAGGCGATTTATAGACGGCGAGCGCGTAGGCGCGAGCAAACTCGATCAGGAACAAATAATCCTGAACGAGGTAGTGGCGAAACGCCGCCTCGGCGAGCGAACCGTCCGCCAACCCGTTGGTGAAGGGATGCTCGGTGTAGGCCCGCCACTCGGCGGATGCTGCTGTCTTTAGTCGCTCGAAGAAACTCATGATGTTTTCGCCCAGGGTTCGCTTCTTGATGCGTGTCGTTGGCTTGGCTCGCGGATCACAAGCAGACCTCCTGCCAACAACAATGTCCGCTCTTCCCGCAAGAGCGAACCTTCGTCAAGGCAGCGGTTACGTCAGCTTTGTGCCATGAGCAGACATCATTGTTGCCGCCGACGCTCTTCTTTGTCAGCGTGAAGCTAAACTCGGCCCTCGTGACAATACCGCTTCAGCCTCTGCGGCTAGTTGCCGAATGATCTCGGCCACGGGCAGGATTTCCTTGATACCCCCGGAGGTCTGACCGGCCGTGAGCAGCGTCTCATGGCGCCGGCCGACCCGGGCTCTTGCCTGGATCTCTGTCCAAAGCCGCTCGCCATCCCGGCGCGCCTCCTCACGCTTTATGCCCCACTCGTCCATGAATGCCGTGCGTAAAGAGCGCAATACCGTGCCGTACCCCGCTGTGCCCGGCAGGG
>Ga0193726_1002673_pt1 | contig 11863 bp, 13 predicted proteins | sample H2c1metaG_FD_144928 | JGI IMG/M metagenome (GOLD analysis project Ga0193726, IMG submission 144928) | Soil microbial communities from a riparian zone of the East river system, Colorado, United States - H2c1 | ecosystem: Environmental > Terrestrial > Soil > Riparian zone | place: USA: East River... | reverse complement strand
TCTGCTGTCATTCCTTTTCGAATCCGGCCGGCGCGCCTCTGATCCTGACTCACGCAGGCGCGCCGGCTGGTTTCGTCCTGCTCAGGCGGATATCGTATAGCGGTGACGGCCTGGGCGTTCGACGGCATCGAGCTTCCGTTCGGCAACGCGCGGCGACAGTGGTGGATCAGCGAGACGGGCTCGGTGCACGACCGGCCGGTGCCGGGCGCCGAGACGCTGCCGGGCCGTTACCTGCTGGCGGGCCTGGCCGATGCGCACGCCCACCCCGCGGTGGGCCACGGCCCGTCCGGCCCGGTCGCGCTGGGCCGGGCCGCGGCGCTGGACAGCCTCCGGGCCTGGGCCCGGTCCGGGATCACCCTGGTCCGCGACGCCGGCTCCCCGCGCGGGATCACGCTGGGGCTGGAGGGGGAGGGCCTGCCCGTGCTGCACGCGGCGGGCCGATTCCTGGCGCCGCCCGGCCGCTACTTCCCCGAGCTCCTCGGCGATCCGGTGCCCGGGCCCGATCTCGTCGCCTGCGGCCTGGCCGAACTCGGCCGCGGCGCCACCTGGGTCAAGGTGATCGCCGACTTCCCGGACCTCGCGGCCGGCACCGGCGCGGAGCCCACGTACCCGATCGACCTGATCGCCGAGCTGACGGCGGCGGTGCACCAGGCCGGCGGCCGGGTCGCGGCGCACTCGACCACCGCCCGCGCCGCCGAGCTGGTCGCGGCCGGCGTCGACTCGATCGAGCACGGAACCGAGCTGGACGAGGCGGCCGTCAGGGAGATGGCCGCGCGCGGGGCCGCGTGGACGCCCACCCTGGGCGCCATGCTCGCCGCGTTCGACGATCCGGGCCTGCCGGCCGAGGGGCGCCGGTACCTGGAAGAGGCGCGCGAGCGCCTCCGGGCGCTGCTCCCGCTGGCCGTGAGCCTCGGCGTGCCGGTGCTGGCCGGCAGCGACGCGGCGGGCTCGATCCCCCAGGAGGTCGCGCTGCTGGCCCGGCTCGGCCTGCAGCCGGCCGAGGCGCTGGCCGCCGCGAGCACCTGGGCGCGCGACTACCTCGGTGCCGCCGCGACGAGCGACATCGTGACCTACCACCACGATCCGCGTGACGATCCGGACGAGCTGACCAGGCCCGCCGCCGTCATCGCCGGCGGCACCCGCCTGACCTGACTCGCGGCTGGCCCGATGAGTCTGGCCGGGCCGCGACGTCTGCACCGGCGAACGCATCCGCAACGAAGGGACCGTCATGCCTGCCACCATGGTGCCCGCACGCACCCGCCAAGCCGGGGGAGCAGCCCGGTGACCGCCGAGGCGATGCCGCCGGTCGTCGATCGCGCCGCGTGGCGGGCCGCCCGCGACGCGATCCTGGACCGCGAGAAGGCGCACACGCACGAGGGAGACGCGATCGCCGCCGCGCGCCGGCGGCTGCCCATGACCGAGATGCCGCCGGTGACCGTGACCGGCCCGCAGGGACCGGTCCCGCTGCTGGAGGTCTTCGAGGGCCGCAGGATGCTCATGGCCTACTTCCACATGTGGCATGACGACCAGCCGTTCGAGTCGCAGTGCGAAGGCTGCACCTTCTCGACCTGCCACATGGAAGTGCTCGACTACCTCCACGCGCGCGGCGTCACCTACGCGGTGTTCTCCCAGGGCCCGTATGCCGAAAGCGCCGCCTTCCGCGAGTTCATGGGCTACTCGTGGCCGTGGTACTCCGCGAGGGACTCCGATCCGGCGCTGGTCGACGGCCGCGGATACGGGGTCATCGCGTGCTATCTGCGCGACGGCGACCGGGTCTTCGAGACGTACTGGACCACCGGCCGCGGGACCGAGGCGCTGATGACGAGCTACCACGCGCTCGACCTGACCGTGTTCGGCCGGCAGGAGCGCTGGGAGGACTCCCCGGAGGGATGGCCCCGCATCGCCGAGGGCGAGCACCCGTGGCGCCTCAACGGCCGGCCGATCGCGCAGTGGTCGCGGACGAGCGAGCCGGTGACAGCCGCCGGCGTGCCGCAGCTCTGACCCGCTGCCCGCCCGACGCCGAGGAGGGCGGTGCTGGCCTGCTAGCGGACTGGGACGTGGAGAAGCCGGATTAGCGGCCAGTGACGTCGGGGTGCACGCGGCATGCTGCGTTGTAGTGCTTCAGGGTCAGCTTTCCCTGGGAATACGCCCATGAGCAGGTACAGCCGTTAGGCACGTGCTCGGCAGTTATCACCTCGGCCGGCACGCCGCTGCGCCGTTCGCTGCGGCCCGGCTGGTACGGCATCGGCTGCCCGACGGCGGTCAGGGCCGGCCCCTCGGTCCTGACTTCCTGGACGGCTCCGTCAGCCAGCGCCAGCCACTCCCGTGGCCTGCCACCTGATGAGGACGGGGCTGGCGCATGTCGCTTGACGCGCACCCTGGCACCTGGGATGGTCTCACTCGCCCGGGTGTCCATGACATTCAGGATATCCGCTGAGCGCCAGCGGGCGATTCTCGTGACCTGCGGCTCCTGCTCACCGTCCTGCGCCTGGCCGGCACCGCGGCCAACTGCCATGAGGCCAGAACGTCAGCACGCCTGCCTAGGCTCGAACCCATGGCGGATGGCAGCTTGTCGGTACGCGATCGCGAACTCTTCCTGGCTGAGCCGCACGTCGCGGCCTTGGCGGTGTCGGCCGGCCCGGGCCGGGGCCCGTTTACCCTGCCGATCTGGTACCAGTACGCGCCGGGCGGCGAGGCGTGGGTGCTGACTGAGGCCGGATCCCGGAAGGCGCGGCTCATCGAGGCGGCCGGGCGCTTCACCCTGATGGTCGACCGGGTCATGCCCACTGTCCGGTATGTATCGGCGGAGGGACCGGTCACGCGCACACGGTACCGCACCTCGGTCCGGGAGCCGTACCGCCGCCCGTGGCCTGATCACTTGCAAAGATAGCTTTCCAAAGGAGGCTTTCGAAAGCTATCTTTGGATGCATGGACCACGAGACAGGCACGGTGCAGGCCGGCCCGGCGGGCGCGGGGTCGCCGGGCCGGCCGGTCAAGCGGCTGACCGACCCACGGGCGCTGCGGGCACTGGCGCACCCCATCCGGCTGTCGCTGATCGGGCTGCTGCGCCGCGATGGCCCGATGACCGCCACGAGAGCGGGCGAGCTGCTCGGCGAGAGCTCGGCGAGCTGCTCATTCCACCTGCGCCAGCTGGCCAAGTACGGGCTGGTCGAGGAGGCGGGCGGGGGCCACGGCCGGGAGCGGCCCTGGCGGGCGACGGCGCTGGCCACGTCCTGGCCGGAGGCCGCCGAGGACCCGGACCTGGCGGCGGCCGGCGACCAGCTCGCCGCGGTGCTCGCCAACCGTTACTTCGAGCACCTGGTGCGCTGGCTCGAGGGCAAGCGGCTGGAGCCGGCCGAGTGGCAGCAGGCGGCGCACTTCGGGGACACGCTGCTGTACGTCACGGCCGACGAGCTCACCGAGCTGGCCGCGCAGGAGACGGCCCTGATGGACCGGTTCGCCGCCCGGCTGGATCACCCGGAGCTGCGGCCCCCCGGCGCCCGCCGGGTCACTTACCTGCACCTGGCCTTTCCCGGCGATATCTCCGGCGCGGCACCAGGCGGGGACACCGGGCCGTGACCGCGCCGGCCGAGCCGGCCGGGGTGGCCGGGCCTGGGGATGCGGCCGCGCCGGCGACCGGGCGGGTGGCACGGCGGGTGCCGCCGCTGCTGCGGGACCGGGCGTTCCGGCGGTACTGGAGCGCGCAGACGGTCTCGATGTTCGGCGATCAGATCGGGTCGATCGCGATGCCGCTGGCCGCCGTGCTCATCCTGCACGCCGGCGCGGCCGACATGGGCTACCTGAGCGCACTGGAGTGGCTGCCGAGCCTGCTGCTCGCCGTGCCCGCGGGAGTCTGGGTCGACCGGCGCGGGCGCCGCCGGGCCACGATGATCGCGGCGGACCTGGGCCGGCTCGCGGCGATGGCCAGCATCCCGGTCTGCTACGCCTTCGGGGTGCTGTCGCTCGGGCAGCTTTTCGCGGTGGCCTTCTGCGCGGGCACGCTGAGCATCCTGTTCAACGTGTCCGACGCCGCCCTGTTCGTGGCGCTGGTGCCCGAGGGCCAGTACGTCGAGGGCAACTCGCTGGTCTACGCCAGCCGGGCGCTGTCGCTCGTCGGCGGCCCGAGCCTGGGCGGCCTGCTGGTCCAGCTGCTGTCCGCGCCGCTGGCCATCGCCGCCGACGCGGTGTCCTTCCTCGGCTCAGCGCTGCTGCTGCACGGGATCCGGCCGGCCGAGCCGCCGCCCGCTCCGGGGTCGCGCGGCTCGGCCACCGCGGGCGCCCGGTTCATCCGCGGCTCCGGTGTCGTCCGGGCGTCGCTGCTCGCGGTGGCGACGATCAACTTCTTCAACTTCATGTTCTTCGCGCTGTTCATCCTGTACGCGACCAGGGCCCTGCACCTCCAGGCCGGAGTTCTCGGGCTGGTCCTGGGCGCGGGGGCAGTGGGCGGCGTGCTCGGCTCGGCGGTGACCCGGCGGCTGGCGGCGGCCATCGGCGTCGGGCGGGCCTACATGGCGGGCTGCGTGCTGTTCACCGCGCCGCTGCTGCTCGTGCCGCTGGCCCGCGGCCCGGTGCCGGTCGTCCTCGCGCTGCTGTTCCTGGCCGAGTTCGGGTCAGGCTTCGGCGTGATGGTGCTGGACATCAGCATCGGGTCGATCTTCGCCGCGGTCATTCCCAATGAGCTCCGGTCGAGGGTCAGCGGCGCGTTCCAGGCCGTGAACTACGGCACCCGGCCGGTCGGCGGCCTGGCCGGCGGCGCGCTCGGCACGCTCATCGGGCTGCGGCCGACGCTGTGGATCGCGACCGTGGGCGGGCTGGCCGGGTTCCTGTGGCTGCTGCCCTCCCCGCTGCCGCGGTTCCGCATGCCGGCGGCCGCTGAGCCCGGCGGACCGGGTGACGGCCTCGTGCCGGGTGGCTAGCTGGCCTGGCCCGTCTCGTGGACGCGCTGCTTCAGCAGTGACCGATCCGGGGGAAGCCCCGTCAGCCGTCTGGCCGGCGAAAACCGGGTGACGGCCGCTCGCCGCGGCCCAGACAATCACCAGATGACGCTGACTCACTGGCCGCTGCACGGACTGCGGCTGCGCACGCCCCGGCTGGAGCTGCGGCTTCCCGGCCTGGAGGAGCTGGACGCCCTCGCCGAGCTGTCGGCCGACGGCGTGCACGACCCCGGCTGGATGCCGTTCTTCGTCCCGTGGACGGACCTGCCGCCGGCCGAGCGGGCCCGCAGCGTCATGCAGTTCCACTGGCGGACGCTGGCCGGCTGGACGCCGCACGACTGGACCCTGCAGCTGGCCGTGTTCCTCGACGGCCAAGTGGCCGGGACGCAGAACATCAGCGGCCGGGACTTCGCGATCGTCGGCGAGGTCAGCACCGGGTCCTGGCTGGGCCAGCGCTACCAGGGCCAGGGCATCGGCACGGAGATGCGCGCGGCGGTCCTGGACCTGGCCTTCAGCGGCCTGCGCGCCGGGTCCGCGGTCAGCGGGGCGCTCGCCGGCAACGCGGCCTCCGCGGGAGTGTCGCGCAGGCTCGGCTACCAGCCCAACGGGCTGATCCGCAGGCGCGTCCGCGATGCCCCCGGCCAGGAGCAGCGGTTCACCCTCGACAGGGACCGCTGGCAGCAGTACCGCACCGTGCCGGTCGAGACTGACGGCCTCGGGCCCTGCCTGCCGGACTTCGGCCGCTGAACGGCCCGGCCAGGTCCCCGGCGCCGGGCCGGGCGGTCGTTTCCGGCTGACGGCCGGCGCCGGGATCAGGCGCCCCGCTGCGCCTGATCCCGGCGGGCTCGGGCCGTCCTCAGAAGGTCCGGATGGCGATTTCCGCCGGGGCGGCCAGCAGGCCCTCGATCTCGGGGTCGAGCCGGGACAGGGTGATGGACGTGCCGGCCATGTCCAGCGACGTGCAGTAGTTGCCCACGTAGTTGCGCCGGACGTTGATGCCGCGCTGGGCCAGCTGCTCGTGCGCGTACCCGTACAGCAGGTACAGCTCGCTGACGGGCGTGCCGCCCAGCCCGTTGACCATCAGCGCGACGTCGTCGCCGCTGCTGAACGGCAGGTCGCTGACGACGGCCTCGAGCAGCTCGTCGACGATCGCGTTGGCGCTGGCCAGCTTCTCCCGGCGGCGGCCCGGCTCGCCGTGGATGCCGACCCCCATCTCCATCTCGTCGTCGCCGAGCTCGAACAGCGGCGAGCCCTTGGCCGGCGGCGTGCACGAGGTGAGGGCCATGCCCATGGTCCGGGTGACCGAGTTGACCTTCTGGCCGATGCGCATCAGCTCATCCAGGTCGGCGCCCTGCTCGGACGCCGCCCCGACCGCCTTGATGACGAAGAAGTTCCCGGCCACGCCGCGGCGGCCGACGGTGTAGGTGGAGTCCTTGACCGCGACGTCGTCGTCGACCAGCAGCGTGCCGACCGTGATGCCGTCGGCCTCGGCCATCTCCTGGCCCATCTCGAAGGCCATCCGGTCGCCGGTGTAGTTGTTGACGATGTGCAGCACGCCCTTGGGCGAGGCCAGCAGCTTGCTCGTCTCCAGCACGTAGTCCATCGGCGGTGCCGCGAAGACGTCACCGGGGCAGGCCGCGTCCAGCATGCCCTTGCCGACGATCATGACGTGGGCCGGCTCGTGGCCCGATCCGGAGCCCTGGATGATGGACACCTTGTCGTCGCGCGGCGCGTCCGTCCGCATGATCAGGTTGTACTCCGGGACGTACTTCAGCGTGTCCGGGTTGGCCAGCGCCACGCCCTTGAGCATCTCCGCCACGAACTGGCGCGGGTCATTCACGAACTTCTTCATGCGGCCACTCCTCCTGGTCAGGACTGGGCCGGCTGGTCCGGCTCCAGCTGAGCAAGTGCCTCGAACATGACGGCGACCGCAACGGCGCCGGCGTCCAGCGTGCCGATGCTGCGCTCGCCGGTATAGCTGGCCCGGCCCCGCATGGCCTGCATGCTGCGGGTCGCCTCGGCCTGCGCGCGGGCGGTCCGCGCCGCGGCCTGCAGGATCGCGGCCGGGCTGGCGCCCTGGCCGAGCTGCGCCTCGATGGTGTCGATGGCCGGCACGACGGCGTCCAGCAGCGTCTTGTCGCCGACGTCCGAGCGGCCGCGCTTCTTGATGCCCTCGACCGCGGCGCGCAGCATCGAGACGATCAGGTCGCCGTCCAGTTCCGTCGCCGTCCCCGCGGTCGCGCCGGCCCGCAGGAACGCGGTGCCCCAGATCGGCCCGGAGGTGCCGCCGATGCGGCTGGTGATGACCACGGCGATCCGCTTCAGGAACGTGCCGACGTCGGCCCGGTCGAAGCTGTCCCAGTCCTGCAGGACCAGCTCGAAGCCGCGGGCCATCGAGTAGCCGAAGTCCCCGTCTCCGACCACCGCGTCGAGGTCGCCGAAGTACTTCTCGTTGTCGACCGCGACCGTGGCGATCGTGCGCACGACGAACTCGACGTCGGCGAGCTGTGCGGCGGGCATCTGGCCTCCAGGGAAAGAGTTCGCGGTCACCGGCGCCCGGCGGGCGAGGCGGCGGCCAGGTCGGCCAGCGTGAGCCAGCCGCCCGGCCGGGCGCCGCTCCGGTTGGCCAGCACCTCGGCGTGCGGGCCGTCCGGGTCGCCCAGCGAGGACACCACCAGCGCGGCCTCGCTGAAGTCCTCGGCGGCCGTGTAGTCGTTGACGGTGATCACGCAGGCCAGGCCGGCCCCGGTCGCCGCCAGCAGGCCGTTGCGCGAGTCCTCGACGGCCACGGCCCGGGCGGCAGGCTGCTCCAGGGCCCGCAGGGCCAGCTCGTAGATGTCGGGCGCGGGCTTCTTGCGGGCCACGGCGTCGCCGGCGAAGACCTGGATCCGGGCCGCCTGCTCCGCCCCGACCGCGCGCACCAGGGTGGCGGTCACCGAGGCCGGTGCCGAGGTGGAGGCCACGGCCACCCGCCAGCCCGCGTCGAGCGCCTCGCCGGCGACCCGGGCGATGCCCGGCCGCGGCGGGACCGCGCCGGACGCCACCAGGCTGGTGTAGATCTGGGTCTTCCGCTCGTGCCAGCGAGCCACCGCGGCCTGCTGGCCGGCGGTGTCGGCGGGCAGTCCCGCCTGCGCCGCGAACTGCGGGGTGAGCAGGCTGGCCAGCCGCTCCTTGCCGCCGCCGATGGCCAGCTTGGCCTGGTAGTCGGCGTCACTCCAGTGCACGGGCAGGCCGAACTCGGCGAACATCTGGTTGAACGCGACCAGGTGCCCGTAGCGCTCGGTGTCGGCCAGCACGCCGTCACAGTCGAAGATCAGCGCCTGCGGCCCGGGCATGCCCGGCTCACCAGGCCTTCCCGGCGCTGCCGAAGCGCCGGATATGCGCGGCGGCCAGGTCCACCACCGCGCCGCGCACGGAGGCGAACAGCGACGGCGGGTCCCAGGCGCCGCGCTCCTCCGCGCCGCGCAGGAACTCGAGGTTGGCCTGCATGTAGGTGACCTTCAGCGCCGTGGAGATGTTGACCTTGGCGCAGCCCCGGGCGATCAGGTCGCTGAACTGGGCGCCGGTCAGCCCGGTGCCGCCGTGCAGGGCGATCGGGACCGGCTGCGCGGCGACGATGTCGGAGACGCGCTGCGCGTCGAGGTGCGGCTCGGCGCGGTAGACGCCGTGGGCGTTGCCGATGGCCGGCGCGAACACGTCGATCCCGGTGGCCCGGATGAACTCCAGCGCCACCGGCAGGGACTGGCGGCGCGCCTCGTCGTCCGAGCCGACGCCGTCCTCCACGCCGGTGATCGACTCGATCTCGCCCTCCACGCTGGCCCCGTAGGAGCGGGCCTCGGCGACGACCTCGATGGTCTGCCGCTGGTTCTCCGCCACCGGCAGCGCCGAGGCGTCGAACAGCACCGAGTTCCAGCCCGCCCGCAGGCAGTCGCTGATCACCGAGCGGTCCGGGCAGTGATCCAGGTGCAGGCTGACGGGGACCTCGATGCCGGCCGTGAGCTCGCGCCACATCGCGAACAGCAGGTCCCGGCCGATGGACCGCACGGTCTTGACCGAGGTCTGGATGATCACCGGGGCGCGCTCCTGGACGGCGGCGGCCAGCACGGCCTCCAGGGTCAGGTCGTTGACCACGTTGATCGCGGCCACGCCGTAGCGCTCCGCGAACGCGCGGTCGACGATCTCCCTGAGCGGCACTACCGGCACCGGCGCCTCCTTGAGCCGGTGCGAGCCTATGCCGCGCGGGCCGGGTTCCGGATCGGTGAAATCCCCCGGGCCGGCGCGGGGAGTTCCCCTACCGGGGCGCGCCCGAGCGGCCGCGCGACGCGTGGGCGGCCAGCTCGGTCCGGTTCCGCGCGCCGGTCTTGCGGAGTACCGCGCCGGCGTGCTTCTCGACCGTCTTGACCGACAGGACCAGCCTCTCGGCAATGGCCTTGTCGGGCAGGCCCAGTTCCATCAGGCTGCGGACCTGGCGCTCCCGGTCGGTCAGTGCCTCATCGCCGCTGCCGTCGCGCAGCCCGCGGTGCAGCTGCCGGAGCACCGCGCCGGACAGGATGGCCTGGCCGCGCCCGGCCGCGACGACCGCGCGGGCCAGTTCCGGCCCGTCGGCGCCGGCGTCCACGCAGCCCCGGGCGCCGGCTCGCATGGCCGCGGCGACCTCCTGGTCGCTGCCGGCCTCGCAGATGCCGACGACGGCCCGCCGGGGATCGCCGCGCAGCAGGGCGGTGACGACGTCCGGGTCGTCGCCGGGCGGCAGGCCCAGGTCGGCCACCACCACGTCCGGCTGCAGGTCCGCGCAGGCCGACCGGGCCGCGGCGATGCCGGCCGCCTCGGCGACGACCTCGATGCCGGGCTCGGCCCAGGTCAGCATCCGGGCCAGGCCGGCCCGCTGCACCGGCCGCGGGGCGGCGAGCAGCACCCGCAGGGACGGAACCGCCCCGGGCGCGGAAGGGGCGCACGGGAACCGGGCGCGGATCCGGGTGCCCCAGCCGGGCACCGAGTCCACCTCGACGCTGCCGCCGAGCTCGCGGGCCTGCTCGGCCAGGGCGCGCAGCCCGTAGCGGCCGTCGGGCCAGCCCGGCTGGGCGGCGAAGCCCTGGCCGTCGTCCTGGACCAGCAGGGACACGGCGGCCTGCTCGTACAGCAGGCCGAGCCGGACGGTGCGCGCCCCCGCGTGCCGGACGATGTTGGTCAGCGCCTCGCGGGCGACCCGGACCAGCTCGCGGGCGACGGCGCCGTCCACCGGCACCGGCGCGCCCGCGGTCACGAGGCGGACGTCCAGCGCGCCGGTGCTCTGCGCCCAGGTCGCCTCGGACTGCAGGGCCGCGTCGAGCGTGCGGCCGTCCAGCGGCGAGGCGCCGAGGCCGAGCAGGGTCAGCCGGGCCTGGGCCAGGGCGTCGCCGGCCGCTCCGGCGGCCTGGTCCAGGTGCGCGCCGGCCGCGCCCGGGGCCAGCTCCTGGCGTGCCGCGTCGATGTGCACCTGGACGCTGGCCAGCCGCTGGGCCAGCGTGTCGTGCAGGTCGGCCAGCAGGCGGTCCCGCTCGGCCGCGCCGGCCTGGCTGCGGGCGCGCTCCTCGGCCGCCTCGAGCATCCGCGCGTGGGCCAGCGCGATCGCCGCGTGCCGGGCGAACAGCTCGAGCAGCTCGGCGTCGTCCGCGCCGAAGACGCGCCGCTCGTCCCGGCTGAACACGATGCAGGCGCCGATGATGCGGCCGCGCCACTCCAGCGGCACGCCGATCACCCCGCGCAGGGCGGCCCGGTCGGGCTGGGCCACGTGCCCGCCGGGGACCTGGTCGTAGCGCCGGAACCAGGCCGGCGCCCGCCGGGCGACCAGCACGCCGGTCATGCCCTCGGTGAGCGGGAAGACCTGCCCGGACTGGCAGGCCACGCCGATGTCGGCTTCTTTGCGGTAGGTGCCGGCCGCCTCGTCGACGCTGCAGACCGAGCCCGCGTCCCCGTGCAGCAGGCCGGTGGCGTGGATCAGGATCCGCTCCAGCAGCGGCCGCAGCGACAGCTCGCCGGCCAGGTCCTCGGCGACCGCGATGAGCCCGGCCGCCCGCGCGGCCGGCCCGTCCCGGCGGGCCGGGCGATCCTCGCCTGGGCCTGCGGTCACCCGCGTCCCCTTACGTCCGGTGCTGCGACAGCGCTGTCACGCGGGCCGCCGCGGCGGGGGCGCCCTACCAGGAGCATTTCCCGGCCCGCCGTCCGCCGTCAAGGCCCGCACCGGCACCCCGCTTACTCCGGGCAGAGAGCGGCCAGGCGCGGCAGCCGGCGGGCCATCTCGGCCCGGTCATCGAAGTCGAAGTTCCAGGCGGGATCCAGCTCCGGGCGCCGGATGGTGAACGCGTCGCGGGGGAGCCTCTCGCCGGTCACTGTGATATGCGCGTGCCAGGCGATACTCAGCATCTCCTCGCACTCCTGGCTGAGTCCGGCGGCCGCCGAGGCCTGCACGGCAGGCAGTTCCGCGAGGGCGTCAGGATCAGCGACTATGCGCTCGAAGGCCTCGCGCCCCTGCGCGATCAGCCAGCCGCGGAAGTAGTCGAAGCCGTCGTCGGAGCATCCGCCGTTGACGACGTAGGCGGCGGCCCACAGCGGATTCGTGTAGGAGTCGGCCATCAGGTCCCACAGGACCTGCTGGGCGGCGACGATCTCCCCGGCCGGGCGGGCGGCCAGCAGCGCGGTGGCCTGGCGGGCGACCGCCTGGCCGTCGTCCGGGCCAGGCGCCTGGCTGCGGGCGGCCGCGATGAGTTGCCAGAAGTCCTCTTTGCTCATGGTGGCAGAGCATGCCACCTTGCGCTGTCAGGGCTCTTGCAGCCGGACTGGGCTGAGCCGGGGGCGCCGGTGACTGGCGCCGGGGGTCGTGGCCCTTGCGGTGGTATCTTGCGGTTAGCACGTGGTTGCGCCTAGGGTTCCGCGCCGTTCCCGCCAGACGA
>Ga0193726_1002672_pt1 | contig 11867 bp, 9 predicted proteins | sample H2c1metaG_FD_144928 | JGI IMG/M metagenome (GOLD analysis project Ga0193726, IMG submission 144928) | Soil microbial communities from a riparian zone of the East river system, Colorado, United States - H2c1 | ecosystem: Environmental > Terrestrial > Soil > Riparian zone | place: USA: East River... | reverse complement strand
AGGCCGCGCGGCGGCTGATTCTGCAACGCTACGACTGGGATGCCTGCCTGAGCGGGTTCGACGATCTCATGCGTCCCGAAGCGCCACGCTCCGCCGTTGCGATGGGCGCCAGCCTCACGGAGGCAGAACCATGAGCCAGCCGGCCGCCACGATTTCCGGCGAACCTCTGGCACGCGGCCTGAGCGGCCTGCGCGACGCGCGCGTGGGACTGGCCATCGGTTTGATTGCCCTGGGGCTGCTGTTCCACGCCGAGATCGCGGCGGCAGTGAAAACCTGGGACGATTCGACTGCGTACAACCATTGCTTTCTGGTCATCCCGATCGCGCTGTTTCTGATCTGGGACCGGCGGTCGTCGCTGCGCGGCCTCACCGTGGCGCCGATCCCCCTGGCGGCCGTGCTGGCACTGCCGCTCGGCGTGGCATGGCTGGCGGCCGAGCGGCTCGGCATCATGGAAGGGCGCCAACTCGTCGCGGTCAGTATGGTCGAGGTCCTGTTCCTCGCCATCCTCGGCCGGCGGCTTTGGCTGGCGCTGCTCGGCCCCCTGCTCTATCTGTATTTCCTGGTGCCGTTCGGTGACTTCCTCACCCCAAAACTGCAGGACGTGACGACCTGGTTCATCCGGCACGGCGTCGATATTCTGGGGATCCCCGCGTACATCGACGGCTACGTCATCGAGATCCCGGAGGGCTCGTTCTTCGTCGCGGAGGCGTGCGCGGGGCTGCGGTTTCTGATCGCCTCGATCGCGTTTGGCGCGCTGTATTCGTTGCTGATGTATCGCGGCGCGGCGCGGCGGATCCTGTTCATCGTCGCCTCGATCATCGTGCCGATCATCGCCAATGGCTTCCGCGCTTTGGGTATTGTCGCGCTCGGGCACGTGCTCGGCAGCGCGCAAGCCGCGGCGGCGGACCACGTGCTGTACGGCTGGATCTTCTTCTCCATCGTGATCCTGATGCTGATCGCGATGGGCCTGCCGTTCCGTCAGGACGATCAGCCGGAGCCTGTGACCGGTTCGCCGATGACACCGGATCCGGGCGCTGCCCGCCTGGGCTTGCTCGCCGGCTTCGGGGTGGCGGCGTTGGCGGCACTCGGCCCGGCGATCGTGCTGGGGTTGAACCAGGCGGCGGCGATGGCCGAGGTGGTGGTGATGCCGTCCTGCGTCAACCAGGGGTCACCTTCGGCACCCGCAGCCGGCTCCGTCGGACGAGCGATCGTTCAGCGGGTGGTATGTGACGGCACCACGATGAACATCGAGATCGAAGTGTTTTCGCCCCGCACGACCGCCGCGCCGGTCAACGCGGAGCGGCGGCATCTGACCCGGCTCCCGGAGGCGGACGACATGTCGGAAGCTCCGGTGCTGAGCACGACGGGCGCTCCGATGCCTGGGTGGCGTTTCATCCGCGCCAACGATCCGGCCTTTGTCGCGGCGGCCGGCCTGTGGATCGATGGCGAACCGGCGACGCCAGGCCTGAAGATGCGCCTCCAAATGGCGCGAACCAGCGTTACCGGGGCGGCTTACGCTCCAGTCCTGGTCATCGTCACGCCGGTCGCCGACTGGCCGAATGTCGATATGCGGAAACGGCGAGACCTGGAACACCAGATCGCGGCGGTTCTGGACGCGCACGATGTCGGCGATCAGGTCAGGGCGCTGGCACGGGGCGCGCGGTAGGCGGCCGTCCGCGGCCGTCAGATGACCAACCCGCCATCGACCCGCAGGCACTGGCCGGTGATGTAGCCCGCTTCGGGCGACGCCAGAAACGCCACGGCGGCAGCGACATCGTCGGGCAGCCCGACGCGCCCGAGCGGGATGTGCGCGGTCTGCGACGCCAGAACGCCGGGACCGATCGCCCGGTGCGCGCCCTCGTCTTTGCGTATGAAGCCCGGCACCACCGCGTTCACGGTCACGTTCGCCGGTCCCAGTTCCACCGCGAGCGCGCGGACCAGCGCCTCCAGGCCCGCCTTCGCCGCCGCCGAGGCCGGGAATGTGGCGATACTGGTGCGGAACGTGTGGGCGACGAAGCTCGACACCGCGATCACGCGAGGGTGGGCGGCTTCGCGCAAATGCGGAATCGCGGCGCGCGCGAGGCGGAAAAACCCGCCCAGTATGGTCTCCACGGACGCGGTCATGGCGGGATTGGACAGGCTCGCGAACGGCGTGCGATCGGCGAAACCGGCGTTGGAGATCAGCACGTCCAGACGGCCGAACCTGGTCGTCGCGGCCTGCATGATCGCCGCGGCGGCGTCCGGCTCCGCGAGGTCGGCGAGCATGACTTCGGCCTCTGCCCCGGATGCGCGCACCGCGGCGGCGACCTGCTCGGCGCCGGTTTGGTTGCGGCGGGTGTGGATCAGGATCGCGACGGCGGGCGACGCGAGGGCCCGGCAAATGGCGGCGCCGATGCCGCTGGCCGCGCCGGTGACAAGGATCGTCCGGCGTGAGGTCGGATCGTTCATGGTAGGACCGCTTATCCTTTCAACGCGCGACGCCTGTCGTTGCAAGCCGTGGGGTCATCGCGAGTTCCGCACCGACCGGCGGCCGACCCCCATGGATGGAAATCGTCATGGCCGGCTCGGGGGCCGGCCATGACGTGTTTTGGCGACGGCCAGTCAGCGTCAATTTCCTTGGTAGCCGTTGGCGAAGCAATCTCCCGCCCATTGCGCACCGTCATTGAGATTGCCGCGCATCCCCCGGGCTGTCGACCTCGGATTACGACGCTCCCCCCGATGACAGAATCACGGTTCGCGTCCTCCTGGTGGCTCTCGTCAGATAGACCCGCGCATCATGGCCATTCGGGTCAGGACTGTTGGGTCGATCTCTTGCGCCATCCGGACGCCGCTCGCACATTCGCCCGGGAGAGACGCGACAGGAGGACGGCCAAATGAGCAAAAGCCCAGAGACCGACGGCAACGACGGGCGGCGGCTTCGTTCGCGGCGGTGGTTCGACGATCCGGCCGATCCGGCGATGACCGCGTTGTATCTCGAGCGCTATATGAATTACGGCATCACGCCGGACGAGTTGCGCGGCGGCAAGCCGATCATCGGCATCGCGCAGACCGGCTCCGATTTGTCGCCCTGCAACCGGCACCATATCGAACTCGCATCCCGCGTGCGCGACGGCATTCGCGACGCCGGCGGTGTGCCGCTGGAGTTCCCGATCCATCCCATTCAGGAGACCGGCAAACGGCCGACCGCCGCGTTGGATCGCAATCTCGCGTATTTAAGTCTGGTCGAGGTGCTGCATGGCTATCCGCTGGATGGCGTCGTGTTGACCACCGGTTGCGACAAGACGACGCCGGCCTGTCTGATGGGGGCCGCGACCGTGAACATTCCGGCGATCGTGCTGTCCGGCGGGCCGATGCTCGACGGCTGGTGGCAAGGTCGTCTGTCCGGCTCCGGCACGATCGTGTGGGAGGGCCGCAAGGCCTTCGCCGAAGGCAAGATCGGCTACGACGAATTCATGAAAATGGTGTCCTCGTCAGCACCTTCCGTGGGCCATTGCAACACGATGGGCACCGCGACGTCGATGAACTCGCTGGCCGAGGCGCTCGGCATGTCGTTGCCCGGCTGCGCCGCCATTCCGGGACCGTATCGGGAGCGCGGGTGGATGGCGTTCGAGACCGGCAAGCGGATCGTCGGCCTGGTAAAAGAGAACCTGCGCCCATCCGATATCATGACGAAACAAGCATTCGAGAATGCCGTGGTGGCCGCCGCCGCCCTTGGCGCGTCGTCGAATTGCCCGATCCACATGGTGGCGATCGCGCGGCACATGGGCGTCGAGCACACGCTGGATGATTGGCAGCGGCTCGGCCCGGAGATTCCGCTGCTGTGCGACGTGCAGCCGGCGGGCCGATTCCTCGGCGAGAAGTTCCACCGCGCGGGCGGTGTGCCGGCGGTCATGAAGGAGTTGCTGAAGGCCGGAAAATTGCACGGCGACGCGATGACGGTCACCGGCCGGACCATCGCCGAGAATCTGGCCGAAGTGCCCGATGGCGATCGCGAGGTCATCCGGTCGTACGCGGACCCGCTGCTGCAAGCCGCCGGCTACGTGGTCATGTCGGGTAACATCTTCGACAGCGCGGTGATGAAAATCAGCGTCATCGACAAGGATTTCCGCGCGCGCTGCCTGTCGAACCCGGAGCGCCCGAACGTGTTCGAAGGTAAGGCGATCGTCTTCGAGGGTCCCGAGGACTATCATCATCGCATCGAGGATCCCTCGCTTGGCATCGAGGAACAATCGGTGCTGATCATCCGCAATTGCGGTCCCGTCGGCTATCCGGGCAGCGCCGAGGTGGTGAACATGCAGCCGCCCGCCGCGTTGATGAAACAAGGAGTCATGACGCTGCCGACCATGGGGGACGGGCGGCAGTCCGGGACCTCGGGTTCGCCGTCGATCCTGAACATATCGCCCGAGGCGGTGACCGGCGGAGGCCTGGCGCTGTTGCAGACCGGCGACCGGATCCGCATCGATCTCAACAAACGCAAGGTCGACGTGCTGCTGCCACCAGGCGATCTCGAGGCGCGGCGCACGGCATGGGTGCCGCCGAAACTGGTCAACATGACGCCGTGGGAGGAGATTTATCGTTCCATGGTCGGACAGATGAGCACCGGCGCCTGCCTGGAACCGGCGACATTGTATCTGAACGTGATCGAAACGCGTGGCGAGTCACGAAACAATCATTGAAACCCGAGCCGCGCCGCATCGTGACCTGATCCTTTGTGTTCAGTTTCGCACGCCACATGGCTCCTGAGCCTTGGCGAAAGGCATCGAGGCTGGACTTTAACGTGGGAGTGCGACTGGAGTTTCAAAGCCCGGCCGGGAAAGGATGGCAATGCCGAAGATCGCCTGTGTCATGATGCAAAAGGACGAGGTTTTCCTGCTGCGGCCATGGCTCGCCTACCACGGGCACTTGTTTGGCTTTGAGAATCTGTTCGTTCTGGACAATGGGTCCACGTCGCCGAACGTACGCGACACGCTCATGGACTATGCGAAGCTAGGCGTCAAAGTCGACTGGGGCCATGGATCGCGACAGGACTATCTCGCCAAAGGTGACCTGATCGGCGGCTGGATGCGGATTCTGGACGCGCGGCGTGAATATGACTTCCTCATCCCGCTCGACTGCGATGAGTTCGTCGTTCTCAGAACCGAGCAAGAGTTCAGTTGCTCGCGCGAGCAAATCCACCGCTATCTCGACGGCCTGGTCGGCGAACAACGGATTCTTTGTTTTCCATATCAGCTCGCCAACCATCCGCTGAACCCCGACATTTACCATCGTTACGCGTTTTTCAAAGTGTTTTTCGCCGCCGGTACAGCGTCGCCGATCGACCATGGGCACCACTTGGCGAAAGACCGGGCAGGCATGGAAGCAACGGACACAAGGCTGATCCATCTGCATTTTCACCATAAGGTGTTCGACCTGAAATCCACGCAGGCACGGCAAAGCTGGGTTGGCACCATCGATGTCGATAATCCGGTGGAACTGGCGGCTTATAGTGGTCCGTCAGCGCATCTCAACAGATTTTTCCTGGAGGAAAAGGACCAATACTATCGGAGTTTTCTCGACATGGTGCATTTTTATCTACCCCAATTCAGGGCACTGCTCAGCGATCTTGGCGCGCCGCTCAATCTACCCACCGAAGCGGTGGCACCAGGTCTCGAGATGCGGGTGACCGAACTGGACGCTGTCGCGACCTCCGAGGCAAACGGCGTGGTGGTCATCGTTCCGATGGCGCGCGCCGCCGATACGGCACCGGCCGAATTCCGGGCGACGCGGTTCCACGAGGGGCATTACCTCGGCGCGAATCCCGATCTCGTCGCGGCCGGTGTCGATCCAACCGTTCATTTTTGCATTCATGGGGTCAAAGAAGGCCGGCCGTTGCGGCGCGACGCGAACGCCCCGCCCAGACAGCCGCCGGAACAGCAAGCGTGAGATCGGTCCGAGCGGCCACGCCAACCGAGGCGGCGATCGAAAAGCGCTCCGGCGAGGAGACACCGTGAGCACGCGCGATGGCCGCGCGAAACCGCCGCGGCATCATGCGAAACTTTACGCTCCCGCCGAATCGCGCTACGGCGGAACAAAGCAATCCGGGAGGGACGGAAATGTCGGACCACGACGGGGAACATCGGCCGGTACGCCGCGTGCTTTGGGCCAGGCTGCTGCTGATCCTGCCGTTCATTTCGATGCTCTGGGTGTCATCATATAATCACGCCGAGCCGATGATCGCCGGCATCCCGTTCTTCTACTGGTATCAATTACTGTGGATCCTGATCGCCGCCGTGCTGATCGCGATCGTTTACGCGGTGGAGCGCTGAACCATGCCCCTCAATTGGACCGCGCTCATCGTCTTCGTCTTCCTGTTCACGTTCATCACGATCATCGGCTTCTTCGCCGGCCGCTGGCGCCGCGGCGATCTGGACCTGTTGCACGAGTGGGGTCTGGGCGGCCGCCGCTTCGGCACCGTCGTGACCTGGTTCCTGATCGGCGGCGATCTTTATACCGCGTACACGTTCATCGCCGTGCCCGCGCTGCTGTACGGTGCCGGAGCGCTCGGGTTCTTCGCGGTGCCGTACACCGTGATGATCTATCCGTTGCTGTATCTGATTTTTCCCCAGGCTGTGGCGGTTTGTCACAAGCACGGCTACGTGACCGCGGCCGATTTCGTGCGCGGGCGATATGGCAATCGCTGGCTGGCGCTCGCGGTCGCGCTGACCGGTATCGTCGCGACAATGCCGTATATCGCACTGCAACTCGTGGGCATGCAGGTGGTGATCGGCGCGATGGGGATCGAGACGTCGGGCTTCTTCGGCGACCTGCCGCTGATTATCGCCTTCGTGATCCTCGCCGCGTTCACTTACAGTTCGGGACTGCGCGCGCCGGCGATGATCGCGGTCGTGAAGGACACTCTGATCTACATCACCGTGTTCGCCGCCATCATCGCCGTCCCCGTTCATCTGGGCGGCTTCGGGCCAATGTTCGCGGCGGTGCCTAAAGCCAAATTGCTGCTGGCGCCGCCTGCCGGCGATGCCTTGGTGCCGTTCAGCGCCTATGCGACGCTGGCCTTGGGTTCGGCGTGCGCGCTGTTCCTTTACCCACACTCGATCACCGGCATCCTGAGCTCATCCAGCGGCCGGGTGGTGCGGCGCAATGCCGCGTTGCTGCCGTCCTATTCGTTGATGTTGGGGTTGCTGGCGCTGGTGGGATTCATGGCGATCGCGATCGCCAACACCTATACGCGCAACGTTTATCGCGAGTTCATCAATCCGAACTGCACCGATCAGCAGGAAAGCCAGATGGCCAAGATCGTTTCGCTGGTGATAAAGGCGGGCGCGCTGGTATTCATCTTCTTCGTGCCGCTGCAATACGCGCTGTGGCTGCAACTTCTGGGCGGCGTGTGGATCATCCAGACGGTGCCGTCGGTGATCATCGGGTTATACACGCGGTTCTATCACGGGTGGGCACTATTCCTCGGCTGGCTGGCGGGCTTCGGCACAGGAACCTGGATGGTGCTGAATAACAACTACGCACCGGTTTATACGCTGAAGTTCCTGGGCGGGACATTCCCATGCTACATCGCACTCGCGATGCTGGTGCTGAACATCGCGGTGGCGACCATGCTGTCGCTGTTGTTCAACGCGGTCGCGCCTGACAAGGCGCACGACATGACCCAGGCGGCGGACTACGCCTGACGCCGGCGGACGACCGGGTCCGGGCGGAATGAGGACGCGATGGCGTACGCGATCACGCTTGGACTCGACCCGGAATCAGCGGCGCCGGTCATCGCGATGTGGGAGACCCTCGCGTCACGCGGGCTGAGTGAAGCCGCGCTCCGGCCCGGGTATCCACCGCACCTAACGCTCGCGGTGTTTGCCGACAGCGCCGACCCGCCCCGGCTGATCGCCGCCGCGCGCGAGTTGGCGGGCAAATGGCGTCGCTGCAAGGTCTCATTCGTTAGTCTGGGATTGTTCCCCGGTACGCCAACGACGCTGTTCCTGGCACCGGTCGTGACAACCACGCTGATCGGGCAGCATCGCGACCTGCTGAGCTGCCTCGCCGATCAACCCGTCACTCCGCACTATCAAGTCGGCCGCTGGGTGCCGCATGCCACGCTCGCTTCGGACCTGACTGATCCGACCGCGGCAGTCGCGTCGCTCGACCCGCCGAAACTGCCGATCGCCGCCGTGCTCGACAGGATCGAGGTCGTGCGGTTCAGGCCAATCGAAATCCTGGAGAGCCATCGGCTGATCGCGTCCTGAGCGGACCGGTTACCGCGACCGCCTGCAACCGCGACGTCCAGGCCTGGTGAAGTTCGGCGTCAACACTTCGTCAGCTTTTTCCCGTCAGGTTGGTCCAGACAAACCGGGAAAACCCCACGATGCGCCTCATGCAACTCCGCGCCGCTTTGCCCTGGATCGTCGGGGGCAGCGTCATCGCCTGGCTGTCCAGCCTCGGGCTTGCCATCTATCTCGGGCTTGCCGCCAAAGCCGACGGCAATACTCACGTATCGCGGCTGCTGGCGAACCAGGCCGACGTCATGGCGCGACAGATCGATGGCGACATGGCTCAGTACGCCCTGGCGCTGCGGGACGCCGCGCGCCTGCCGCAACCGCGCGACGGCGGGCCTGCGGCCCCGAAGGTGCCGCTCCTCGAACTCCCATTGACGGCTCAGTACGTTGGCTTCATAAATGTTCTCAACGAGGTTGGCGACGTGGTCGCCGACCCCCGATCCAACGTATCCCGGCCCGCGAACTTCGCTGGCCGGGATTATTTTCAGGATCACGTGAGAAACCCGGCCGACACCATCATGATCGGCCGGCCGTTCGGCACCGCGCCAAACCAGCACGCCTCTATCCCGATCAGCCAGCGCCTGGATCATCCCGACGGCAGCTTTGCCGGCGTGGTGGTCGCCGGAGTCCACCTGACCTGGTTGAGCGATCTCCTGTCCCGTCCGTCCCCCGGCCCGCGTCCGACCATCACGATCCGCCGCGACGACGGAGTGATCCTGATGCGCGCTCCATACGACCCCGATACGATCGCGCGCGGCAGTGCCAGCGATCCGAGCTGGCAACAATACCTGCGCACCGGGTTGTCGTCCGCGCCCGGCGACCCCGCCGGCATTCGCCTGTTCCGCCGGCTGGAGGCACCGCGATTGGTGCTGGAACTCGCGCTCGATCGCGAGGGCCTCGCGGCGGACGAGTGGTCCTGGCTGCTTTGGCTACCGCTGCTGACCTGCATTCCCGGCCTCGGCGTACTCGGCCTTGCCGTCACGGCGCACCGTCTCCGGTCTCACATCGGCGGGCTTCAGACGGCCGCCATCACCATCAACGAAGAACGTATCAGACTGTTAGCCAACATGAGTCATGAATTACGCACGCCGCTCACCGGCATCATCGGCCAGGTGGAGATGATGACGGTGGAGGGCGGTCTGAGCGACCGCCAGGCGACACGGGTGATTCAGTTGACCGAAGCCTGCACGTTGATGCGCAACATTGTCGATCGCGTGATCGACTTCGACCGTCCGGGCGATTTCCTCGAAATACCCAGGCTGATGCCGTGCGATCTCGACCCTTTGATCCGCGCCTGCCTGGGCATGGTCGAGGGTGAGGCCAGGCGAAAGGGCCTGCTGTTATCCAGCACGGTCGATCCCGCCACGCCGCGGCGAGTCATGGCGGCGCATGATCAATTGCAAGAGGTGCTCACCAATCTGCTCCACAACGCGGTGAAATATACCGCTCAGGGAACGATCGCGCTTCGGGTCAGAGGCAATTCGACCCGATTGTGGTTCGAGGTCGCGGATACCGGACGCGGTATCCCGCAGGACAAGAAATGGCGGCTGTTCCGGCCATACGATCGCCTCGACAGCCCGGCATTCCAGGCCGACGGAACGGGCCTTGGCCTGACGATCACGGAGCACCTGGTCAAGGCCATGGGCGGCAGCATCGGCCATCGCGACAACCCCGCCGGCGGCAGCGTGTTCTGGATCGAATTGCCGATCGCCGAACCGGATCCGCTTGTCGCCAAAGCGGCGGAGGCAACGCTTCCGCCGCCGCCGGAGCCTGCTCGGCTGCGCATTCTCCTGGCCGACGATCTGGACCTGACCCGTCGGATAACAGCGGATTTTTTACGCACCGGCGGCCACGTGGTCACCGAAGCGCCGGATGGCGAAGCAGCCATTGCCGAGATCCAGGCACAAGACTTCGATGTGGTCCTGACCGACATGCGAATGCCGATCGTCGATGGGCTGGAGGTGACCCGAAGGATCCGCGCCATCCCCGGCCATCGAGGGCGAACGCCGGTGGTGCTGGTGACCGCTGACCTCGCGGTGCTCAATGCCAATGTGTCCGGTCCAGCCGGGGTCAATACCCGAGGCGAACTTCTGGCCGCGGTCAGCACCGCCGCGCGGCAGAGCCCGGTCCCGGAAGCGGGTGCCGCGACCAACCTGGTCCTCGACGAATCTGTCCTGGGTGAGCTGAGGCAATGCCTGAGCGACGAAGCGTACCGGTCGCACGTCCAGGTGGCGTCACGCCGCATCGACGATCTGATTACGTTGTTGCAAAGCCCGGATGCCGACGGATCCACACCGCTACGCGACGCGGTGCACGATCTCATCGGTGTGGCGGGCTTGCTCGGCCTTACCGCTCTCTCGGTCAACCTCCAGTGGTTCGAAACCGCGGATGATCGGCTGGAGGCTACCGCCGCTCTGGTGGAGGCCGCCGCCGCGGCCATTCGGGCGCTCCGCCATCAACTGGAACCGGCGGGTGCGGATCGGTAACCGGCCCAGCCTGGCTCAGGCCCGCGGAATGCGCGAGACGGCCCACCCGCCGCCGCCGGACTGCTTCGCCTCCCACAAGGCCTTATGGGCACGGCGCAGCAATGCGCGCGCATCCTCGCCGTCCCCAAGCAGCCGGCTGGCGATCCCAACCGACAACGTCATCTCCGATGGCTCGGGATCGGTGTGGTCGGCGACGCCGACGAACTCCGGCAACGCCAGCCGCCGGTCCGCCAGGCCGACCGCGCGCTCGGCCGCCGTCATATGATCCATGTTGTCGAGCCACACCGCGAACTCATCGCCGCCGACGCGGGCGACCATGTCCACCGGGCGTACGATCCCCCGCAGCAGGTTCGCCGTCCGGATCAACAGGTCGTCGCCCAGAGCACGGCCATGGTTGGCGTTGACGCGGCGCAGGCCGTCGAGGTCGATCAGGATCATCGTGCCCGACGTGCCGTCCTGTTCCAGCCGATCGATGTGGCGGTTGACCTCACCCAAAAAATAGGAGCGGTTCGGCAGGCCGGTCAGACGGTCGATCGACGCCTCTCCCGGGCCATGCTCGAGAATCACCCTGATCAGGCCAGCCACTGACGTAGCAAAATCCGAATCCCGTTCATCCCACGCCGATGCACCCGCTTTGCGCCAGAGCGCGAGGCCGCCGCGGCGATCCGGATGCAGGATCCACGGCGATACCAGGATCGGCCGCTTGTCAGGACCAACCGCGTAGGACGGCACGTCTGGGCAACGCCGCAGCATCTGATGCGCGCTGCCGATCGCGTCGGGCACGCCAGGGGCCGCGTCGAACAATAGAACCGACGCCGAATCAGGCCGCGCCATGTCGATAATCGCCGCACCTTCCAATCGCGCCGCCTTGCGTAATTCGGCTAATGCCGCCGCGGCCATCGCCGGTAATCCGCCGTCTTCCATTCGAAAATCTCCAATACGCGCCAGTCCTAAGTGTCTGAAGCGGCCCGAGTTCTCTCATACTTTGTCTTGCCGGCTGGTAACGAGGCGACGTGTTGCGTCATATTCTGAGACAGTCAAGCATTGGAACTGAAACAGCACAGGAGACGCGGCCATGCGGGCAGTCTGGTACGATCGGCAAGGA
>Ga0193726_1002671_pt1 | contig 11868 bp, 15 predicted proteins | sample H2c1metaG_FD_144928 | JGI IMG/M metagenome (GOLD analysis project Ga0193726, IMG submission 144928) | Soil microbial communities from a riparian zone of the East river system, Colorado, United States - H2c1 | ecosystem: Environmental > Terrestrial > Soil > Riparian zone | place: USA: East River... | reverse complement strand
TTTTGGCCAACTCGCCGGGCGCTTGTCAATGAAGGCCTGGACGCCTTCGAGCGCAGCTTCGTCCATCATGTTGCACGCCATGGTCTGCGCAGCCGATTCATAGGCTGATGCAATGCCCAGCTCAATTTGTCGGTAAAAGAATTCCTTGCCCATCGCTACAGCCACACGCGGTTTTGCAATGATTGCCGCAACAAGTTTCTCAACTTCGGCCTCCAGATGTTCGGGTTCGACGACGCGATTAATCAGTCCACGCACTTTTGCTTCTTCGGCGCTGATAAATTGACCTGTTATAAGCATCTCGAAGGCTGCCTTGCGCAAAATGTTTCGCGAGAGCGCGACGCCCGGTGAGGAACAAAAAAGACCAAGATTGACGCCACTGACGGCAAACTTTGCGGTGCTTGCTGCCACGGCGAGATCGCACATCGCCACCAACTGGCAACCTGCCGCGGTCGCGACGCCCTGAACACGCGCGATCACTGGCACGGGCAACCGCTGGATGCCCAGCATCATCTCAGAACATTGCCTGAAGAGCCGCTCGTAGTACTCCAGCGATGGCTTGGCGCGCATCTCTTTGAGATCATGACCCGCACAGAACGCTTTGCCGTCGGCCGCGAGAACGACCACACGCGCTGACTCATCTTCGCCTATCGCATCGAATTCATGCTGCAGCGCTGCCAGCATCGCCTCAGATAGAGCATTAAACGCGTGGGGTCGGTTTAGCGTCAGCGTGACAGCGCCGCGAGCGTCCTGGCTGCGTAGGACAACGGGTTCCTCGCGCTCCAGCAGTTTCTCGTTCGATACAGTTTCGATTGATACAGAGGGAGCCTTCACAAGTTGAACGTCCAAACGCTAATGCCGAAACCCGAAATCTGAAATCCGAAAAATTTAGTTTCCGTTTGCAGCGACTAGCAACATGATCTGGCAAGCTTGAAAGACCGCAAGCGATGCGCAGCCCGGCTTGACTACTCTGATTTATGAAGATCATCGCGATCGCTAATCAAAAAGGCGGTGTGGGCAAAACGACGACCGCTGTGAATCTCGGCGCCGCGCTGGCTGAAATAGGTCATCGCATTTTGATTATCGATCTTGATCCGCAAGCGAACGCCACCAGCTCCTTTGGTTTGCAAGCAGTAGAACAAACCAGTCTGTATGAGCCATTACTTGGCGGCGCCTCCATTAGCGAAAGGATCTTTCCTACAGAACGCGAAGCCTTGTTTATCGTGCCCTCCGATCTCGATCTTGCCGGTGCCGAAGTCGAGATCGCCCGGATGCCAAATCATCTCACGCGGCTGGCGGAAACGCTCCAACCGTTGCACACAGATCAGACGTTTGATTTTGTTCTGCTGGATTGCCCGCCATCGCTCGGAATTCTGATGACCAACGCGCTGGCCGCCGCCGATGAACTCCTGACCCCGATTCAGTGTGAGTATTTCGCGCTGGAAGGCCTGGTAAAAATTGTCCGACTGATCCAGCAGGTGCGCGACTCAGGCGCGAACAAGCGCCTCGAGCTGGGCGGTATTGTTATGACCATGTACGACGGCCGAACAAATCTTAGTGAGCAAGTTGTCGCCGAGGTGCGCCAGCACTTTGGCGAGCGCGTTTATCAAACGGTAATTCCGCGGAGCGTGCGCTTGAGCGAGGCACCAAGCTTTGGAAAATCGATTCTGGAGTACGCTCCGAGCGGCGCAGCTGCGGAAGCCTACCGCGCTCTTGCGCGCGAGTTCATCCAACGTCACGCTTCGCCAGCCACGCCTCCCGAGTGATTGCGAAAACCTGTGTGGGAATCCGCGAAATACTGTTTCTCTTTCAATCTTCATCCCATTTTTCTCAGCCACGCGCCGGGAGGGGACATTGTCAGGATGAATCAGTGAAATGACCCTGCGCAGATTCAGGTCACGGAACGCGTGATCGCGGACAGCCTGGGCGGCCTCGCCCGCAAGTCCGCGGTTCCAATAGTCGGGATGAAGCCGATAGCCGATCTCGACTTCATCTGCCCCGTCCAGATGCCAATGAAGAAAACCGCAATAGCCGACCAGCTTATCGCGTTCGCGGGAAATAACCGCAAACTGCGAAGGCAAACCAGCCTGGTCCCAGGAGAGGAATTTCTGCAGCACGCTCTGCGTTTGCTCGTGCGTATATGGGCCGAGCGAAAAACGCATGAAATCGCGGTTTGCCATCAATTCCGCGAGTGCCTCGATGTCTTCGCGTTGGAGGGACCGCAGAATTAATCGGGACGTTTCTAGAATCATTTAGTTAAACAAATACAAATTCTAGGGCAGTTGCGATTCATAGTCGAAGATGGCGACTGCCACTGAAGAATACGCGCGCCCGGCGCAACCGCCGGATACATCAAGTTTGGCCGAGTTGCGCAACGCGGCGAGCAAATGCACGGCGTGTCATCTCTACAAGGGGGCCACACAAACCGTGTTTGGGGAAGGTCCGAAAGACGCGGCGATCATGCTCGTTGGCGAACAGCCGGGCGATTACGAAGATCAGGAGGGTAAACCGTTTGTCGGACCGGCTGGAAAAATCATGAATCAGGCGCTGGAAGAAGCGGGAATCGATCGCGAGGAAGTTTACGTCACGAACGCGGTAAAGCATTTTAAATGGGAGCCTCGAGGGAAACGCCGAATTCATCAGAAACCAAATTCCCGCGAGATTGCAGCCTGTCGTCCGTGGCTGGAAGCAGAGTTGCGCCTTGTTAAACCAAAGTTGCTGCTCTGCCTTGGCGCGACTGCAGCGCAGGCGGTTTTCGGTCCGTCGTTTCGTGTTACTCGCGAGCGGGGTAAGGTATTATCATCGAAGCTCGCGCCGAGAACGCTAGCCACGGTGCATCCTTCGTCTCTTCTTCGACAACCGGACGAGGAATCGCGGCAACGCGAGTATGAACGGTTCGTTGTTGATCTTCGCGCAGCACGAAGGGCAGCAAGCAGAGAATAAACCCTGGAGTGTTGCCTCCGGTTCAAGATTGAATGCCGCGCCCTTGGCGCTAACTACCAACGCGCAGCATTCCTACCTCACGCGACCATCACCCATCTCGCGTTTTGTATTCCGCGACAAACGCTTTGCGAAACTGATCGAATGTCCCCTTTTCTATTTCAGCGCGCGCTTGATTCATTAGATTCAAATAAAAATGCAAGTTATGGACTGTGATCAGGCGAAGCCCGAGAATTTCTTCCGCCTTGATGAGATGCCGGATGTAACCCCGTGAAAATTGATGACAGGCATCGCACATGCAGTTTTCTTCGATCGGATTCTTGTCCAGAATGAACTCTGCGTTTTTTAAATTGACGGTGCCTGTCGCCGTGAAGGCCGTCCCATTTCTGGCGAGTCGTGTAGGCAGGACGCAATCGAACATGTCCAACCCACGCGCGATCAACTCCAACAGTTGGGGCGGCGTCCCGAGCCCCATCGCGTAGCGCGGTTTGTTCCCAGGCAACAATGGTTCAGCCCATTCGACAGCTCGCATCATTTCATCCTCCGGTTCGCCCACGCTCACGCCGCCGATGGCGTAACCATTGAAATCAAGGTCGACAATTGCCTGCGCGCTTTGTTTTCGCAGGTCCTCGAACGAACCGCCCTGAACGATGCCGAACAGAAGTTGGTTGATAGTTGATAGTTGGTAGTTGATCGACCCAGCCTTTGAAGTTGGGCGTTGGGCGTTGAGCGTTGAGCGTTCAGCGTTTTTTTCTTTCCATTCTTTGCATCTCTTCGCCCAACGCGTTGTCATCTCCGCGCTTTGCGCTGCATAATCGTGTTCGCACGGATATGGAACGCATTCATCGAGCACCATCGCAATGTCACTGCCGAGCAGCAGCTGAATTTCCATTGCGATCTCCGGTGATATGAATGCTCTCGCGCCGTCGATGTGATTTTGAAACTCGACGCCCTGCTCGGTGATTTTCCGCAAATTGGCCAACGAAAAAATCTGGTAACCGCCGCTATCGGTTAGGATGGGCCCGTTCCAGTTCATAAAGTTGTGCAGGCCGCCAAAATGTTTGATCACATCCAATCCCGGCCTAACGAATAGATGATACGTATTTCCAAGAACGATTTGCGCATGCAGTTCGCGCAGCTCCCTAGGACTGACGCCTTTCACCGAGCCTTGGGTTCCCACAGGCATGAATGCCGGCGTGTCGATCTCGCCGTGCGCACTCGTTAGGCGTCCACGCCGCGCTTTCGAGTGTCGATCCGTGGCTAAAAGTTCGAAGGTTTTCTGCATCTCAATTAGAGATTCCTCGACTCCGCTCGGAATGACAAACGCAGGGTAAAATATTTTTTGCAGGCCGCGCTTTTCCCTCTATATTCACGATCCACCGCATCAGGCGCGTGAGAGAGTTTGCTGCGCGACCTGGGCGGGTTTTTTGTCGCCCCGCGCACAACGCTTTTGGCGGCGCTTTGTTTTTGAGGTTTGAAAAATGCCCACGATTAATCAGTTGATCCGCAAAGGACGCCGAAAGGTGTCCGTGAAATCGAAGTCCCCCGCGCTGGTGGACTGTCCGCAACGTCGTGGAGTTTGTGTGCAGGTGATGACGCGCACGCCCAAAAAGCCGAATTCTGCGCTGCGCAAAGTGGCAAAAGTGCGGTTGACGAATGGCCAGGAAGTGATTGCCTACATTCCGGGCGAGGGGCATAATTTGCAGGAGCACTCGATCGTGCTTGTGCGCGGGGGACGCGTGAAGGATTTGCCGGGTGTCCGCTACCATATTGTGCGCGGGGCGCTCGACGCGTTAGGCGTTGATGGGCGCCGGCGCAGCCGCTCCAAATACGGGGCGAAGCGTCCGAAAGCTGGTGGGGGCGGAGGTGGCGCAGCGAAGGAAGCCAGGGCCGAAAAGAAATAATATTGGACAGGAAGACCGATAATGTCGCGACGGAAAAGAGTTTACAAGAAAAAGGAGCATGTCGATTCCCGTTATGGGAGTCCGGCGGTGGAGCGCCTCATTACAACGGTGATGAATCGCGGCAAAAAATCGCTGGCGGAGCGGATCGTGTACACAGCGATCGACAAGTCTCGCGAAGGTTCTGATTCGGTCGATCCGTTGGAGGTTGTAAATAAAGCGATCGAGAATGTTCGTCCGCGATTGGAAGTAAAATCGCGGCGCGTGGGTGGGGCGACCTATCAGGTCCCGATGGAAGTGACGCCTGCTCGACAAATTTCTCTGGCTACTCGGTGGATTGTTCAATACGCGGACAATCGCAAAGGAATGCCTATGGCCGAAGCACTGGCGCAGGAGATAAAGGATGCCGCAGCAGGCCAGGGAAACGCGATCAAGAAACGCGAAGACACTCATAAAATGGCGCAAGCGAACCGCGCGTTTGCGCATTTCCGTTGGTGACGATTATGGCAACGGCGACGATGGAGCAGAAAAAGACCGCAGCGAAAAATCCAAATTCGCCGGATCGTAAGTTCCCGCTGGAACGAACGCGGAACATTGGCATAGCGGCGCATATCGATGCTGGCAAGACGACGATCACTGAGCGCGTGTTGTTTTATACCGGCATGATTCACAAGATGGGTGAGGTGCACGAAGGAACGACCGTCACCGACTGGATGGAGCAGGAACGCGAGCGAGGAATCACGATTACTTCCGCTGCGACAACCTGCACTTGGGCACAACGCAAGGAAGAAGGCGTTTACAAGATTTTCGAGGGGGTCAAGGAGCGGATCAACATTATCGACACACCGGGACACGTCGACTTCACCGCCGAGGTGGAACGTTCACTACGCGTTCTCGATGGGGGGATCGCAGTTTTTGATGGCGTGGCCGGCGTGCAGCCGCAGTCGGAAACAGTCTGGCGTCAGGCGGCCAAGTACAACGTGCCGTGTCTGGCATTCATCAACAAAATGGACCGCGTCGGCGCGGACTTCGAGATGTCGGTGGATAGCATCCACAAAAAACTCGGCGCGAACGCGTGGCCGGTTTTGTTGCCGCTGGGCAAGGAAGATCAGCTGCGCGGCCAGCTCGATGTCATCAATAAGAAGGCGATCATTTATTCTGAAAACGATCAGCTTGGATCGACGTATGAAGTCACCGATGTGCCGAAGGAGTATGTCGAGATTGTTGAGAAGACTTACAACGATCTGGTCCAACAAGTTTCCAATCTCGACGATGACGTCGCCGAGGCCGTCATCCATGAAAAACCAGTCACGCCTGAGCTATTGAAGGCTGGAATTCGGCGACAAACGATCGCCAATAAATTTGTCCCGGTAATCGGCGGCTCCGCGTTGAAGAACATCGGCATTCAGTATTTGGTCGACGCCGTAGTCGATTATTTGCCAAGTCCGCTCGACATTCCGCCCGCGAAAGGTCAAGACCCAGATACCGGGGAGCCAATAGAAGTGCCGACGGATGACAATGGCATCTTTTGCTCGCTGGCCTTCAAACTTTGGAGCGATCCGTTTGTCGGGAAGCTGGTTTTCTTCCGCGTTTACTCCGGCACGCTAAGTAAGGGCGACACGGTTTACAATCCGCGCACGAACAAACGCGAACGGATTTCGCGCTTAATCCAGATTCAAGCGGACAAACGCGAAGACATTGAGACCTGTTACTCGGGCGATATTGCGGCGATCGTTGGTATCAAAAATATCACCACCGGCGACACGCTCTGCGATGAGGACCATCCGATCCTTCTCGAACCGCCGTCTTTCCCTGATCCCGTCATTTCGATGGCGATTGAGCCCAAGACAAAATTGGACCAGGAAAAAATGGCGATTGCGCTTCAGCGACTCGCAGAAGAAGACCCGACATTCCGCGTCTATACGCACGAAGACACCGGCCAAACCATCATCGCAGGAATGGGCGAGTTGCATTTGGAAATCATTCGCGACCGGATGTTTCGCGAGTTCAAAGTGGACGCAAACGCAGGTAAGCCGCAAATCGCCTATCGCGAAACGATCACCACGAACGCGCACGGCGTCGGCAAGTTGATTAAACAATCCGGCGGCCGCGGTCAGTATGGACACGTGGAAGTGGATGTGCGTCCGGCCGAGCGCAGCAAAGGTCTCCTCGTCGAGAACAAAATCGTCGGCGGCATCATTCCGCGCGAATACATTCCAGCCGTCAAAAAGGGAATCCAGGAAGCGGTGCTCAACGGTGTGCTCGGCGGTTATCCTGTTGTCGATGTAGAGGTCGATATCGTTTACGGTTCGTTCCACGAAGTAGATTCCAGCGAACTTGCATTCAAAATGGCGGCGATTTTTGCCATGAAAGATGGATTTAAGCAGGGGAAACCGATTCTGTTGGAGCCGATCATGAAAGTCGAAAACATCACCCCGGACGAGTTCCAGGGAGATATCTGCGGCGACCTGAGCAGACGTCGTGGTAGCATTCACAGCATCGAAACGCGCGGCAATCTTGCGATCATTCATGCCGAGGTTCCACTCGCCGAGTTGTTCGGTTACGCGACTGCCATCCGTTCACTTTCCAAAGGCCGCTCCAGTTACTCGATGGAACCTTCCCATTTCCAACCGGTACCGGCCAATCTGGTTTCGGCCATTCTCGATCAGAAAGAGGCCAAATGAGTAATGGCCAGCGCATCCGGATTCGATTGAAGGCGTTCGATCACCGGATGCTCGATCAATCCGCAGTGGAGATCGTTGAGACTGCGAAGCGTACGGGAGCGCGTGTGGCGGGTCCGATTCCGCTGCCGACGTTGATCGAGAAATTTACGGTAAACCGCTCTCCGCACGTTGATAAAAAGTCGATGGAACAATTTGAAATTCGCACGCACAAGAGGCTGTTGGACATCATTGAGCCGACGGCGAAAACGGTGGATGAACTAAAGAAACTGAATTTGCCTGCGGGCGTTGACATTACGATTAAGATTTAAGCGGAGGCTTTTCTGAAAGATTTGCGATTAGACGGTCATGAGCATCGGACTTCTTGGACAAAAAATTGGTATGACCAGCGTTTACGACGCCAAAGGTCGATTGCGTTCCGTGACCGTGATTGCGGCCGGCGATAATGTTTTGCTGCGTCGTTTGACCGAACAAAACGACGGCTATTCGGCCGTCCAGGTCGGATTTGGCGTGCAGAAGGAATCCCGTGTGACCAAACCGCTGCTTGGCGAATTCAAAAAGGCTGGCGTGGGACCGCAAAAATTCGTGCGCGAATTTCGCCTGACCAGCGACCTTCCGGAAGGCGAAATCAATTTGAGCGTGACGCAATTTCAGGCGGGCGACTATGTCGATGTGATTGGACGATCGAAAGGAAAAGGATTTCAAGGCGTGATGAAGAGGCACAACTTCCACGGACAAGGTGCGGCACACGGTTCGAAAACGCATCGGCGCATTGGTGCGGTCGGCAATCGTTCTACTCCGGGCCGTATTTGGAAAAACATGGGAATGCCCGGTCATATGGGTGACGAACGCGTCACCGTCCAGAATCTGCAGGTCATGCAGGTGCGCGAAGCCGAAAAAATTATCTTGGTCAGCGGCGCAGTTCCGGGAGCGAATGGAAGTTATGTCATCGTCAGACCGGCGATCAAGAATCCTGCGGCGCAAATTGCGGAGCATCAAGTGCACAAAAAAGCAGATCAAGCCGTAGCGGCGAAGAAACCGGCCGTAACAGTGCGATAAGAAATGAGCGCAAAAGTTTTAACCAAAGCCGCTGCCAAAGAAGCCGGCATTGAACTGATCGAAGACGGGAGAGGTTCGCAGGCCGTCCATGATACAGTCGTCGCCATGCGCGCGGCGCGCCGTTCCGGTTCGGCCAACACCAAGACGAAAGCAGAAGTGGATCTGTCCGGCGCGAAGCCTTGGCGACAGAAAGGGACCGGTCGCGCGCGAGCTGGTTACAAATCTTCGCCCATCTGGCGTGGCGGTGGGGTCGTCTTTGGACCCAAGCCACGCGACTATTCAAAAAAGGTTTCCAAATCCGTGCGACGTCTGGCCTTTCGAAAGGCGTTGAGCGAGCGCATCAAGGCGGGCGACGTTTTGACGATCGACAAATTCATCGTGCCGGAGCTCAAAACGAAGTCGTTCGTGGGATTGCTGAAAAAACAAACGGACGCCCGGAAAGTTTTGTTGGTCTCGGATTCGTTTGATCAAAACACCTTGAAGTCTGGGCGAAACGTTAGACCGGTGACCTTCGCCACCGCTTCCGATGTAAACACAGAGCAGTTGCTCGCCTTCGAGAAAATTCTCGTCACCCACAAGGCGCTGGAAAGATTGGCGGAACGGATTCGCCCGGCTCGAAGCAGCGAACCCGCTAAGTAATACCATGAACGAGCCTTACGAGATTATTCAAACTGCTTCGTTGACTGAAAAGTCAACCCTGATGAGCGAGAAGCAGAACAAGTACGTCTTTCGCGTAAGTCCGCGCGCAAACAAGATTGAGATCAAGAACGCAATCGAGCGCCTGTTTCAAAAGAAAGTGGTCGATGTGAACACTTGCAATTACGCAGGCAAGGAGAAACGCGTCCGTGGACCGGTGGGACGACGGCCGAGGTGGAAAAAAGCGATCGTGACTTTGAAGGAGGGCGAAAAAATCGATCTCATCTGACGAAGAGAAATCGAATTTTAGATTGTTATGGCACTAAAAGAATTTCGCCCATTAACGCCGACGCTTCGTTTCAAGTCGCTGCCCGCTTTCGATGAAATCACAAAGTGGCGGCCTGAAAGGCGCCTTGTTGAGCCGAAGAAAAAGAGCGGCGGTCGCAACAGCTACGGCCGGCTCACGTCGCGCCACATTGGCGGTGGTCACAAACAGAAATACCGCAAGGTTGATTTTAGACGACGCAAGCACGGTGTCTCTGCAGAGGTTCTCGGGATCGAGTACGACCCGAATCGCTCCGCCCGAATTGCTCTTATTAAATATACTGACGGCGAACTAAGCTACATTCTCGCACCGAATGGCTTGCAAGTTGGATCTAAGGTCGCCGCTGGCGATGGTGTCGCGCCCGATTTGGGAAACGCGTTGCCACTTCGCGCGATTCCGCTGGGTACTAACATTCATAACATTGAATTGAGTCCGGGCCGCGGTGGTCAGGTTGCGCGGAGCGCCGGGCAACAGGCGACGTTAACCAACATCGAGGGTAGCTACGCATTGGTGAAAATGCCTTCCGGCGAAATCCGACGCATCCATGAAAACTGTTTCGCGACCATTGGCCAGGTAGGAAATGTGGATCATATGAACGTGTCGAGCGGCAAAGCGGGACGTACTCGCTGGCAAGGCCGGCGCCCTCACGTGCGCGGAATGGCCATGAATCCAATTGATCATCCAATGGGCGGCGGCCAGGGGAAATCAAAAGGCGGCGGCGGACGGCATCATCCGGTCAGTCCCTGGGGACAACTGGCGAAAGGATTTAAGACGCGTAGCAAACATAAACCGAGCGATCGCTTTATTCTGGAGAGGAGAAGAGCGAAAAAGAAAGGCGCTTGATTCGAGATCAGAGCCTCGTGAGCCGTGAGCACTTGATCCGAACTACGATTATCAATTCTCAAATTACGGATTACAAATCAGTTGATTTTTATGGCTAGATCGTTAAAGAAGGGACCCTTCGTCGAGTTGCATCTTCTGGACAAGATCGACAAGATGAACAGCTCGGGCGTGAAGAAACCGATCAAAACCTGGTCGCGACGCTCGATGGTGACGCCGGATTTTGTTGGGCACACGTTTTTGGTGCATAACGGAAAGACGTTTATTTCCGTTTTCGTTACCGAGAACATGGTCGGTCATAAGCTCGGTGAATTTTCGCCCACGCGCGTGTTTAAAAAGCATGGTTCGCATACGGCGAAGGTGACCAAATAGTTTTTAGTTACGAGTTGATATTTGATAGAAATAAACCTGTGCGTGTCGCCGAGGTGAAACTATCAACAGTCAATTATCGACTATCGACTTTTTTGGTGGTGGGTTGTGTTGCGTTGGCCCAGGGGCTGGCAGCAGAGGGAAATAGTTCTTTGTCAGAATCCAAAACTGAAAACGCGGGAGCGAATGACACCGTGGTGGCAGGCGGCTCGCCTGCAGCATCGGCGAATTCGCAGCCAACACGGTTGCCTTCAGAGGTCACTGCGACGGGCTTGCTTCGGCAAAACGAGGATTTGCAGAGGCAATTATTAATTGCTCAGGAATCGCTCAAGGCGGTGACCAGCAGCCTTGCGGAGTCTAATGCGGAAGCGGAATTGTTTCGCCGCAAGTACTCCGATCTGCAATTGCAAATGGAGGCACTAGGACTGGCATCGGCGAACAAGGACCGGGCGAAGCTGGAGCAGCGTTTACTGGCGGCGGTGAGCGATCTTCAGCTCGCGCAGAAAGAGCGCGACGCATATCGCGATCAGATGCTGCGGTTGGACGAAGCGATGTTGTGTTACTTGAAAACATCGCAGAGCGCGGATGCGAAAGCGCGGATGGATGTGGAAACTCAGCTGCGCAGCATCGACAAGCTGGTTACGAAATCCACGAATGCCCCGGATTTGGCGGAGCCGAGTTTGATGAACGGAAGCGTGATCAGCGTGAAGGATGAATGGTCCTTCGTAGTCGGTAACCTTGGCGAAAAACAAGGCGTCAAAATCGGAATGCCCATGCGAGCGATGCGCGGCGACAAAAGGATCGCAACCCTGCGGGTGATTGATGTGCGACAAAGGATTTGCGGGGCCGTGGTTCAGGAAATGGATTCAAAGAAGGACAGAATAAAAGTCGGGGACGGCCTCCAAGTGGATGCGCAACCGAATGTGAGTTTGAAATAAGAGGAACGAAAATCGAGAACCGAGAATCGTGAATCGGGAAACCGAGTTACGAATTTCGATTCTCGAATTACAAAGCGGAAGCATGGAAGTCAGATCGACATATAAATATGCACGGATTTCGCCGTTTAAGGCGCGCGAAGTCACGCGTGAGATCCAGGGGTTGCCGGTCTCCGCAGCACTCG
>Ga0193726_1002670_pt1 | contig 11876 bp, 7 predicted proteins | sample H2c1metaG_FD_144928 | JGI IMG/M metagenome (GOLD analysis project Ga0193726, IMG submission 144928) | Soil microbial communities from a riparian zone of the East river system, Colorado, United States - H2c1 | ecosystem: Environmental > Terrestrial > Soil > Riparian zone | place: USA: East River... | reverse complement strand
GAGCAAGATCCGAACAATCCATTGGTGGAACCCGAGAACGAATGGGACGGCGCCTGCGTTTTTCTCCACGGCGCCCTGATGGTGGATCCCACGGACAATTTGTGGAAGGCGTGGTATCTGAGCAAGCATCTGGGCAAGGGGCCCGGGGAAAATCCGGCGACGGGTCGCATTCTGACTTATGCCGAATCGAAAGACGGCGTGAATTGGACAAGGCCGGAACTCGACATCGTGTTGCGCGATGGCAAGAAAACCAACATCTTGTTGGACCTCGATTCCGGAGGATTGTGCCAGCATCCTTCCGTGATTTTTCACCCGGATGCGCCGGCCGATTATCGCTATGAAATGTTCTTGCTGCGGTATCCCGAGGAGTCGGGGCCGAATTCAGTGGTCAAAGGATTCCCTCTGGCGAAGGGAGAAACCAAGAGTACGGCGGGCGTCTATCGCTACCATTCGGCGGACGGAAAGCATTGGCAGCCTTGGGAGAAGTTGGGACTCAGCACCCGCGACAGTATTTTGGTTCATCAAGTGGCGGATGGAACTTACCGCACTTTCTATAAGGGGATCATGCCGGTGCCCCCGGGCGGCTTGGTGCCGTATGACGTGGCCGTCGGAGAATGCCGTTACATCGTCGTTCGCACCAGTGAAGACGGCACCCACTGGTCAGCCTACGAGCCTGTGATCATGCCGGATTGGCTGGATCCGCAAGACACCCAATTCATGGAACTCGATACGCTGCCGGAAAAAGGCGGCTACATCGGGACCCTGGCTGTCTATCACCTGCTCACGCAGACGATCGACATTCAATTCGCGGCGTCACGCGATGGCAAGCGCTGGTGGCGGCCCGATCGTCGTCCCTGCGTTCCATTGAACCAACTTGGAAACTATGGCGGCGGCATGATTTGGCCTTTGCAATCGCCTTTTCATCATGATGGCAGATTGTACTTCTACTATGCCGGGTGCGACGGACTGCACGCCGACTACATGACCACGGAGTTGGTGCAGGAATTTCGCAAGACATTCAAATGGCCGCATTATCCAACCGGCTTGCGTTCGGGAACGGAAATGGATGCCTACTCTCCGAATGCCGGCATGACATGGTTTCACAGCGCCGGCTGCCGGGCTTACTGGAAATTGGGCCGCCTGTGGGCCGCCGTGACCGCAAGCGGCGGGCCCATGGAAGGAATGCTTGGAACCAAACCGCTTTCGGTGTCAGGCAAGCGATTGCGAATCAACGCACAGACCATCCGCAATGGTTCTTTGCAAGTGGAGCTTCTGCAGGGGAAGTCGGTTCCGGGTCGCGAAGGCCCGCTGGCGCCCGATTTCGTGAGCGAGGAAAAACCGCTTCCGGGGTTCAGCCGCGAGGATTGCACGCCTTTCCAGGGCGACAGCGAAGCGGCGTTCATGAAATGGAAGGGTGGCGAGCGCGTTCCAGCGGGAGAAATTCGCGCACGCTTTTATCTCAATCAGACGCGGCTCTATTCGTTTGATTGGGAGTAAGCGATTTTCATTTGCTGAAGTCTTGGCGTGACATGTCGAACATTTTTGCCTGGGCGCATGAATCATTTCGCATCATCGCAGAGCACGTCACGTATCGAGAATAGTCCGGGCCAGCCCACGTGTGTGCGCTGGCACGTGATGGCTCTGCTCGCCGTTGTTTCCGCCTTGACCTTTCTGGATCGACTCAACCTTAGCATCGCGGGACAATTTATCCAGCAGCAGTTCCGGCTCAGCACACAAACCCTGGGCTGGATTTTGAGCGCGTTCGTTCTGGGGTATGCGTTCTTTCAGGTTCCCGGCGGATGGCTCGCCGATCGCTTTGGTCCGCGCGCCGTGATCACGGTAGCAATCCTCTGGTGGTCGATCTTTTCTGCAATGACCGCGATCGCGCCGCGCCTGCCATTCGCGCGTTGGTTCGGGGTGGCCTGGTCATTTGCCATCGTTCGCTTTTTGATCGGATTGGGGGAGGGCGCTACCTTTCCCAACGCCAACAAGATTGTTTCCTCCTGGATGGCGGCAACGCAGCGCGGTATTGGCAACAGCATGTTTCTCGCCGGCATTGGCTTGGGAGGCGTGCTGACTCCGATACTGATCGCCTGGATGATGCGGAAATGGGGCTGGCAGGCATCCTTCTATCTCTGTGGATGTATCGGAATCGTGATTGCCATGATCTGGTACTTCTATGTGACAGATCGTCCCGCGCAGCACCCCGGAGTGAATGAGGCCGAGCTCGCGCGAATACATACGGGCCCTTTTGCCCAGGCTGTCAATGACGAAAAGGTCGCGAATGCTGACATCACCAGGTCACACATTTCCCCGCAATGGAAGAAAATATTTCTGAATCCCTCAGCCTGGGCTTTGGTGCTCAGTTATTTTTTCGTGGGATACGCTTCCTATCTTTACTACACGTGGTTTTTTTTATATCTGGTGCAGGTCCGGCACTTGACCATCATGCAGGGCGGCCTGTGGGGGACAACTCCGTTCATCGCCATGGCGATTTTGACGCCCGTGGGAGGCGCGGTCTCGGACGCCGCCGTGCTGCGTATGGGCCGGCGCAGGGGCCGGCAAAGCGCCGTGTGGGCAGGGTTGATCTGTTCGACGGCGCTTCTTTGGTTGGGTAGTCACGCTGCGGACAACAAGCTTGCAATTCTGTTTCTCGCGGCTGCCGCTGGATTTATCGGATTTGCCACCACCGGTTGGTGGGCCACCTGCAATGATCTATCGCAAAACTTTTCCGGCTCTCTCTCCGGCTTGATGAACATGGGAGGAAATCTCGGCGGCTGGATTTCGCCAGTCCTTACCGCTTATATCGCTACTCACTTTGGTTGGATGCGGGCGCTGGATTTTGCAGGACTGCTGACTCTCGTGGCGGGAGCATTGTGGTTTCTGGTCAACGCCGATCAGAAACTTGAAGAGAGCGCTCCATGATCCCCATTCACCGGGAATTCAGTTTGACTTCGAATTCAGTGGCACTCGACATCACATAAATGATAGAGGAAAAGAGGGATCGAGTTGAAGGGACAAAGAAGAAGCGATTTCAGCGCCGGCTTGAGGCTCATATTGGCGGTTCTGGCGGTGTCCACGGTTCTGGCAACGTTCACGCGGGCGCAGTCTGGTACTGCGGCAGGTCCGCAATCAGACAGAATGCCTCTGCTGATGCCGGACGATTTCAGTGTTCTGCATTTGCTGGCATGGCGAGTTGAGCCGGGCACGCTCGATTCTTCCAACCCACTCGTGGAAGGAGAGATGCCATGGGATTCCGGAGGCGTTGGCATCCATGGTTCCGTGTTCCACGATCCGATGAGCGGGAAATGGAGAGCCTACGTAGTCTGCACCACTCCCGAGGAAAACTATGAAAATTGGAACAAGCCGTGGAGTTCTGACCAGGGCCACAAGCGCCGTCTCTGTTTGTATGAGAGCGCCGACGGCGTGCGTTGGACCAGGCCAGAGCTTTCTGAAGTTCCATTTGGCGACCACAAGACAACCAACATCCTGATGCGTCTTGACCAAGGCACGTCGGCCTACGCTTCCATCCTGACCGATCCTTCGGACCATGCCGCGCCCTACAAAATGTTTTTACTTCGCGAAGAATCCCTGGAAGGAAAGCCGCCTGCGGGAGACAGTGCCTACTACCTGTATCACTCTCGCGACGGCTACAAATGGGAGCTTGGTGATGTTTCTGTGCGGGATCCTATGAAGGGCGATCTTGCTTTCATCTATCACCTGAAGCCCGATGAGTACGTGGCTTACTACCGGATCGCGGGCGAACGACAAGCCACCGATCATCTGCCGCCCTACGAAGACGGCGCTCGCCGTTCGATCTTTCGTGCTACCAGCAAGGACGGGAAGAAATGGACCCGAGACGAATCGATGATGCTTACGGGAGACGAGCTCGATCATCGAGATACGCAATATCAAGAGCTGGTTCCAATCACTGTGCCTGGCGGATTTTTAGCGACGGTAACGATGTATCATCCGCTGTCGCAAACTCAGGATGTGCGCGTCGCTGCGTCTCACGACGGCAGCCACTGGTGGTTTCCCGATCGCCGTCCGGTGCTGGGGAATTCCCCGTTAGGCGATTACGGCGGAGGGATGATCTGGCAAAGCCAGAATCTTATCGTTCAGAATGGCCGCCTCTATATGTATTACGGAGCGTCCGAAGGCACGCATCGGCAAATTTCTGACACGCTCGCACCCTCAAAAACAGTGGCCTACGATCAAACCGTCATCGATCAGGGCGGACATTTTCTTCCCTTCAATACCGCCCTGTGCAGAGCTTCCTGGCAATTCGACCGGCTCTACGCGCTCATCAGCTCGGCTGGTGGGCCAACCGTGGGTATGGCTGTAACCAAGCCGCAGGAGCTTGCGGGGAAGGAACTGTCGGTGAATCTTGTCACCCGGCCGGCAAAAAAAGTTTCCGTCGCAGGATTCGATGAAGGCTACTTGCAAGTGGAGCTTCTCGATTCCAGCGACAAGCCAATAGCCGGGTTCACGCGTAAAGACTGCCCTCCGTTGAAGGGCGACCATCACACGTTGAAAGTGAAGTGGAGCGGCGGAAGCAAAGCCCCGAAAGAAGCGATCAAGGCAAGATTTTATTTGAAGAGAGTGTTTCTATACGGATTTCAATTCAAAGGCTAGCGCATGGAGGTGCTGCGGCAAAAATGCCATGGCGATATCAACATCAGATCATGCTCAGGACCTCTCGCTTCAGCCCGCATCAATCAACACCCGGCCTGGAGCCGAATATTCAACTGAGCTCCGTGTTTGGCAGGGCATTCCGGGGATTGAACGAACGGGAAACGGGCGATTGTTCGTAACCTGGTACAGCGGCGGCGACACCGAAGGTCCCGAGAATCACGTCCTTCTCGTTCGTAGCGAAGACGATGGCCGGACCTGGACCGATCCGATTGCCGTCATCGATCCTCCCACTCCGGTGCGAGCGTTCGATCCAGTCCTGTGGCGCGATCCCCAGGGAGTTCTCTGGTGGTTCTGGTCACAGAGCTACGGAGTGTTCGATGGCCGCGCCGGGGTCTGGGCGGTTCGCTGTATCGATTCTTCGGCGTTGATGCTGACCTGGAGTGAGCCCCGGCGCCTCTTTCATGGAGTCATGATGAATAAGCCCACCGTCTTGCGTAATGGCAAATGGTTGGGCTGTGGCGCCATTTGGAGCCATGAACATTCAGGGTTTGTCGCCCGCGAAGACATGCGATCGTTGCGTTTTTCCAATGTGTACGCTTCTGAAGATCAGGGAGCATCGTGGAATCTGCTGGGGCAGGCGGATGTGCCGAATCGTCAGTTCGATGAGCCCATGATTGTGGAACGACGCGACGGAAGCCTGTGGATGCTGGTGCGCACATATACAGGAATCGGAGAGGCGGTTTCGCTGGACGACGGAAAGACCTGGACGGCTCCAAATAAAAATATTCTGGAAGGTCCGTGTTCACGGTTCTTCGTTCGACGTTTGCGCTCTGGCCGTTTGTTGCTGATCAATCACTATCGCTTTCAAGGCCGAAATAATCTCACCGCCGCACTCTCCGACGACGATGGAAAAAGCTGGTACGGCAACCTGTTATTGGACGAGCGCTCTGAGGTCTCCTATCCGGATGGAATTGAAACTCCTGAGGGAGTAAGTTACGTCGTCTACGATCGGGAGCGTACCCGGACCAAAGAAATTCTCCTGGCGACCTTCACCGAAGCTGATGTCGAGGCGGGAAAGCCCGTGAGCGATCGGTGCCGGCTTAAACAGCTCATCAATCGGGGCGTCCCAGATGCATAGTTTGCGGAAGGTCACGCCCGGCGCTCAAGTGCTTGCAGAAAATAAATCTTTAACGCAGCGCGGAAGCGATTGCTCCACCCCAAACCGTCATCCTTCACTGAGCGGTTATGCCACTACGCGCACAAGGGATGATTCGAGTCCCATCGGCTTGAAGGTTTGATCCCCTCACCGGATGACAGACGGGCGCGCGCCTGCAACCACAGATCAGCCCAGACCTCCGGGTCTCTCAACTCAAGGTCCGGCTGCGAGTTGCTGCGGGCCACGAAGCCCGGAAGCCACGCACGTCCCGTAGGTTGACCGACCGGATTGTAGCGAAGGTCGAAGCTCCATCGGATGCCATCGCTGGTATTCGGCAGGGAAGAGTGCATCAACTTTTTGTGAAAGAACAACACGTCGCCAGCCTTCATGGGAAGCGGGAGATGGTTTGGAGCGACCAGTTTGTCGGGAATATTGATCTGTGCGTATGGTTTCTTGCCTTGGTTGTAGTTGCAGTGCAATGCCAGATCGCCGCGATGACTTCCGGGTACAACCTGTAAGCACCCATTCTCGACCGTAGCATCCAGAACGGCGACCCATACCGAGATCATGGGCGTCGCATCTGCCTCCGGATTTACCACCCCCATGTCCTGATGCCAGCCTACGGCGGCTGTCAACCCATTGAGAAGCTCTTTGGGAACGATTCTTTCGGGCGTCTTAATGCGAATGTGCTGCACCGGAGTCGAATAAATTTCGCCGCCGATCAGCGTTTCGATGATGTCGAGAATGCGTGCATTCCTGAGTAAATGAAACACAGCGGGGCCAAGATGAATCGGCGTATCGGCGGTGCAATTCGAGGGAAGGATGATGTCGAAGTATTTCAAGCAATCCTGGCCCTCCGAAACAAATTTGCAGAGTCGCTCGGCGAAGGGAAGCTCGCGATAGGTCGATGCCGCCTTGCCTTCTTTGTACCAAGTCTCCGCCAGGGAGTCTAGCAAAGCGGAATACTCTTCTTTGATCGGATAGAGGTCTTTTTCCTGATCAAGCAGCCCCCGCGCGACAAAATACCCGAGCGCATGAAACTGCTCCAGATCGACGGCCATTGCTGGGTTACTCATCGCTTGTCCTCTCCTTCGGAACGTCCCATTGCGACTTGCACCAGTTCGTAGAGCGTCGCGGTGAGTGCCGCCGGCTCCACGTCGGCGCAGAGGTCCTGCCGGATGTTCATATCTTTGAAAAAATCAGCCAGGGGTTGAATTTGGTTTTCGTACTCGACCAGTCGCTGCCGGACGGTTACTTCATTGTCGTCGGTGCGGCGTTCGAGCGGCACGGAATCGCGATCACAAAATCCGGTCATTCGGGGCGGTCGAAAATGAAGATTGTAAATCTCTCCGCATGCCGGACAGGTGCGTCGCCCCAATATCCGCTGCATGAGGATGGTACGGTCGATTTGCAGGTTCAGCACAATCGTTTGCCGGAGCGGCAGCATTGGACACAGAAAAAGTGCCTGGTCCAGAGTGCGAGGAAAGCCGTCCAGAATGGCGCCGCGTTCGCAATCCGGCTGGCTGGTTCGGTAGACGACAGTCTGACAAACCAGGCTATCTGGGACAAGTTCGCCGGCGGTCATCTTACTTTGAATCATGCGACCCCACTCTGTGCTCTCTTTCGCTGCCTTACGCAGGATGTCTCCAGTTGAAATGTGAGCTAGCCCGACGGCTTTCGACAACTCTCTGGCTTGCGTACCTTTCCCGCAGCCGGGGGGCCCGAGCAAAATTACGAACACTGGCCCTCTCGTCTTCACTGCTCTGGTGCCGCCGTTCTCCGCCAACATCGCGCATTCACTCCTCGGTTCTTCGCGGTCCGTCAGATTGAGAATGTCTACAAGTCGAATCCGTAGAACTTGGCGCGTTGCAAGAAAAAGCGGATCTGCGCATGTTCCGCTGGACAACGAGTGCCACCCTTCCATTGCAGCAACTTGGCGTGGTGGTCTCCGCGGATTGGCTTACAGTCAGCTCTAGCAAATCCCCGAATTGGTTTCCCGTTCTTCACCAGTTCCGCCGTCAGCGTTCCTTCTTTTATCGTGGCGACGTTTACCGTGATCTGTTTTCCTCCGGCAGGGAGGCTCCTGGTCATGAGGGTGCCTTCCTTGCCTCCTCCGGTAGCGGTTACCGCGGCCCACAAACGGCCAGCCTCCCACGAGGCACGACAGAGAGATCCATAAAACCACAAGACCCCGCGAACCGGACTGTAAGAATCCTGGTTCAGAACCAGCGGCTCCCAATAGTGCGGCCAGCGTGGAAAGTTTGCCGCTTTCATCCTTTCGACAGGATCCGTACTGTGAAAGTCATTATGCAGGCCTTCACAGGCTGAGTAGTAAAGGTGAATTCGGCCTTTCTTCTGAATCAACGGATGCATTGGCCAAATCATTCCGCCGCCCAAATCGCCCAGGGAGCGCAGCGGCAGGCAGGCGCGACGGTCCGGACGCCACCATCTTCTGCCATCGCGCGATCCTGCGAATTGAACGTCGATGCTCTGGTTCAGAAGGTGATAAACAGTCACCAGCCCCACCATTCCTCCCCGCTGATCGAGATGCGTCAACTCCATGAACTGCGTGTCCTGCGCGTCCTGCCAATCGGGAGTGACGACCGGTTCGTATGGCGTCCAGGCAGTTCCATCCGGGCTGGTCCGTCGGACCATAATTCGACACGCACCTGCCGCGATGTCATAGGGAACCAAACCTCCTGGCGGCGTGGGGATGACGCTCTTGTGATAAGCCACATAAGACCCGTCGGGGAGCTGAGAGATCCAGCCGCTATCGGATGTTTCCAAATTCGTGACTTCCCAGGGAATCCATTTCTTTCCATCTCTCGAGCGATAACGAAAGTAGCCGGGCTTGAATTCCCCTTTGCCGCCGGCATGTGTGGGTCGATCAGCAGGCAAAGCGAAGCCCTTCACGTTTTTTTGCGGATGCTCCCAGCCTGGCAGCCGGATGACGAACATCTCGTATCGCTCTTCCGGCGGAGCATCAGGATGGACGATCACCGAGGCATGTTGGGAAGAACCTCCCGATTCGATGTCGAGCAAAATATTGGTGCGTGGAAACCCAGGAAAAGGACAGAGGTCGAGCTGGGGCCGAATCCAGGTCAATCCGTCTTCCGATTCCGCATAACAAAGTCTGCGTTCCGCTGATGACTGCAATTTTGTTTGCCGGCAAGAGATGTACCAAGCCTTCCAAAGTCCATCGATGGGATCGACCATAACCGTTCCATGACTAAAGACGGCCGCGCTCTCCCAGGGAAATTTCGGCTCCATCAGCGGATTGCCCACTTCTTCCTGCGCCAACTCGACCCGCCAGGCAACGTTGTGCTTCTCGACGAAGTCCTCGCCCAGCAGAAAAGAAAATTGCTCCTTGCCTTTGTTGGGAATATAGGGCGGCAAGCTTTGCCCGCGGCTGCTCGACGATGCAATGGAAGCAGCTCGCGGTGTTTGGTTTCTCTGGGTGTGGCGGCGCGATTTAGTGAGTGTTGCGAGCTTTTGCTTTGCTGGCATATATAGGGATCGCCCTTTTTCAGAGGTTTGGGATTGACGTGATGTTGGATCTTTTCATAGAGTTCAGAATTGAACTATATATCACAGTAATGCCTCGATAGAACATGAATTTTATGTTTTTGTAAATTAAGTAATTGACACATTGGCCAGCCGAAAGTATACATATTATTCGCATAAGGCTGTTCCCAAAAATTCGCGCAAAGATCTCGCACCCACAATTAGGAGCTCCGTTGAAAGCAGCAGAAGCAGTAATGACCATCGCGAAAGAAAACAGATTGGAACACTTCTTTGGAATTCCCGGGGGAGGATCGCCACTGGAGCTAATCGACGCTGGTCGGCAGCGGGGGGTTCAATTTGTAAACGTGAGCCATGAATCTTCGGCCGCGATTGCCGCCGCTACCTATGGGGCAGTAAAGAAAACTGCTGGATTGGCTATGAGTATTCGCGGGGTGGGCGCCGCCAATCTAGCGGGGGGCGTAGCCAACGCTTATTTCGAGCGGCTGCCCTTGGTGGGAATCTGCGAGGCGCCGGCCGTCTCGAGTCATCCGGTCGAAAGTGTTCAACAGTGCGAGCAGGAGAAATTATTTGATGGAGTCGTTGGATATCAAGCCACGCTAACCGCGGATGAGGGCGTTACCATGATTCATCGAGCATTTTCGCGGGCCGCGGAGGGTCGTCCGACTCCGTCGATGCTTCATCTGCCGGCGGGTTTGGGTGAGATCAGAGACGCGACGACTCCAGCACAACCAGCCGAAAGTTCCGCCATCAACGAGAAATCGCTGAGCCAGGTGCAGGAGTTCGTCGGGAAGCACCGGCAAATCGCGATCCTTGCGGGCGCGGATGTGATTCGGGCCGGCGCAACCAGTGAGTTGTTGGCCTTTGCGGAAGCCATCGAGGCGGTGGTATTGGTGGCGATGGACGCTCGAGGGGTATTTCCCGAGTCCAGTCCCCGATGGGCGGGGGTGTTTCTCGGTCTGTTCAATCCGAATGTGATCGAAAGCCGGGTGTTCAAGCAGGCGGACGCGATCGTGTTCGTGGGAGTGGATGCCATGATGACTCACGCGCCCTGGAAGCTTGCATTACCCACTTGCGAGCTGGCGGCGAGGTCAGGCTATTCGACGATGTCGTCGCCTGAAGTCAGGGTGGACGGCGATCTGAAATTGACGCTGAAACGGTTATCCGAAAAGCGAAAAATGGGAGTTGCGATCGACGACATTAAGCAACTACGCTCCGGTATTCTGCAATATTTCAAACGGCCGGCAGAGGTCCGTTTTGCTGCGCAGGACATCATTCAAGTTAGTCGTGAATTGCTTCCATCCGATGGGCTGTTACTTTCGGAAACGGGTGCGTTTGTGTGCATGTTGGAGCATCTCTGGCCGGTCGATCATCCGGGGAACTTTCTCGGGACTTCCGGAGGCCGCACCATGGGGCTGACGGTTCCGGCTGCGCTTGGAGCGCGGTTGGCCGATCGCAAACGTCCCATGGTTGGAATCGGCGCGGATGGAAGTCTGCTGATGCGCCTGGGCGAACTCGAAGCGTTTGCGCGTACCGGGGCCGCTTTACCGCTGGTCATCATCAACGACCAAGCGCTGGGCACGATGAAAGCGCGTCAGAGTGCTCGAGGCTTTCCTGACTATGGATTAGATTTTCACGGTGTCGATTATTCCGCGATTGCGCGGGCTTGCGGTTTGAACGGCGTGATGGTCGAAACCCCGGAAGCATTCCGGCTTGAGCTGGGACAGGCCTTGAAGTCGGACCGTGCGACTCTGATCGAGGCCAGGGTGGATGCGAAGGTGTATCAGGACAGCTTTGGTCCGACCATCGGTGACCTTAGTCAATGGACTCAGGCATAACAGAAGTTTTGACGGAGACTCAGTGACTCGTCCGGCCGCACGCTCGCGCACCCATGGCTGCCGGTTCACTGAGTTCACCCATCTGGGGTATGCGGCGCTTACTTTGGAGAATGAAAAACTACGCATCACGCTCTTGCCTGGCAAGGGGTCGGATGTCATTCAGTTTTTCTATAAGCCTCTGGACCTGGAATTTCTCTACATTTCACAGCCCGGGCTTCCACCGGCCGGCGCGGTGAAGTCTCCCTCCGCGAAGGGCAATGCGTTCCTCGATCATTATCCTGGCGGCTGGCAAGAGATCCTGCCGAATTTCGGCGATCCCTGCGAATACAAGAACGTGAAACTGGACCTTCACGATGAAATAAGCTTGCTCCCCTGGACGTACATCATTCTGCAGGACGATCCTGATTGCATCTCGGTCCTGCTGGAAGTTCGCTGTGTGCGTACTCCTTTCCGGTTGCGTAAGACGCTGACCTTGCGGCAGAGTGGCGCACTGGATATTTCGGAAGAACTGCAAAACGACTCGCCGGAGATTATGGACTGCACATGGGGTCACCATCCGGCGTTTGGCGCACCGTTCTTGGATGACACCTGCCGCATCGTGGTCCCGCCGTGTCGCGTGAAAACCCAGGAAGAATACGTTTCCCCAAATTCGCGTCTTGAAAAAGGGCAGGATTGCGAGTGGCCGATTGTCCTGGGCCGGAATGGCGAAGAGATCGACCTGTCTC